>OBLQ010000070.1_pt1 | contig 31749 bp, 24 predicted proteins | sample 1519881 | NCBI WGS metagenome assembly OBLQ01 (sample SAMN01911456, study PRJEB22533) | soil metagenome | biome: Soil | place: Malaysia | collected 2012-04-30 | depth DG_metagenome m | reverse complement strand
TGCGGCCAATGAGATTGCTGTGGCCGCGTTCCTGGACGGCAAGCTTTCATTTGGAGCGATTCCCGGCGTGATCGCCGCCGCCCTCGACGCGATTCCGGTTCGCAGCGCGACGTCGCTTGACGACGTGATGGAGGCGGACCGCGCCACGCGGCGCTGGATCCGCGAACACCACGACACCCCGGCGGCCCGGAGCGGCCGGCAGTAAGGATTTCATGCTCACCACACTCATTGCGGGTGCCTTCGTTCTCGGCGTGGTTGTCATCGTCCACGAGTTCGGCCACTTCATTGTGGCGAAGCTCGCGGGCGTGTACGTCAAGGTGTTCTCGATCGGATTCGGCAAGAAGCTGCTGCGCCACCGCCACGGTGACACGGTGTACGCCCTCGCCGCGCTGCCGTTCGGCGGGTATGTGAAATTCGCGGGCGAGTCGGAACTCGCCGACCCCGGCGACCCGCAGCCGGTGGCGCCGCGCGGGCCCCTGGACGAAGTGCCCGACAGCGAGATTCCGCGTTCGCGCTACTACACCACCCAGAGCAAGAAGGTGCGCGCGGCCGTGCTGGTGGCGGGCCCCTTCATGAACTACCTGCTCGCGATCGTGCTCTACATCGGCGTGTTTCTGTTTCAGGGCGTGGTGGTGATTCCCACCACGCGCGTGGGCGACGTGCTGGCCGACGGCCCCGCGCAGGCGGCGGGCATCGTGCCCGGGGACACGATCCTGACCATTTCCGGGAAGCCCGTGGAGCACTGGTCCGACGTCGAAGACCTGCTGCTCGACAAACCCGCGCAGGCCAAGACCATCACGCTGCGCCACGACGGCGCCGATCACGACGTCACGTTTCAGGCGAAGACCAATGGATCGCAGGTGACGCTGGGGCTCTACCCGTGGGTGTCTTCGAAGATCGGCCGCGTGCAGCACGGCAAACCCGCGTATCACGCCGGCATCCGCGCCGGCGCGGTGATCGAGGCCATCAACGACACGGTGGTGACGTCATACGACGACATCCGTCGCATCGTGAATGCGCACCCCAAACAGCCCATCTACGTGCGCTGGACCCAGGATGGACTCGCGCACGCGGACACCATCATCCCCGAGCCGAAGCAGGTGCTGAAGGAAGGGTCGACATCCGAATTCGAGACGGTGGGCGTGATCGGCATCGGCCCCTACTCGGAGCGGCGCCGCGAGGGCCTCGTCGAAGGGATCACGAGCGGTTTCGGCGCCGCCAACCGGATGATCGTGCAGATCGTTGACTACCTGTGGCAGCTCTTCACCGGGCGCGTGGGCGTGCGCACCCTGGGCGGACCATTGATGGTGTACCAGATGGCGGGAGACGTCGCCAACTGGGGCTTCGACTACCTGCTGCTGTTCCTCGCGTTCTTCAACATCAATCTGTGCGTGTTCAACTTGATGCCGATTCCGCCCTTCGACGGCGGTCATCTGGCCATGCTGGCGTACGAGGGAATTGCGCGGCGTCCGGTCAACCGGCGTGTGCGCGAGTGGGTGACCCAGGGCGGGTTCGTGCTGGTCATCCTGCTGATGGCGTTCGTGCTGGTGCTGGATCTAACCAGATGTTCGGGGTCCGGGCCGGGAGGGTTCTGAGTCGTCGGGGTGTTCGCCCAGCTTTTCCTCGATCTTTTGCATGATGAAGGTCCAGCGTTCCGGGGTCGCATTGAGGGTCGCGATGGTCCGCGCCACGCGCAGCGTGTCGACTTCGCCGGCCAGATGGGCCAGCACACTGTCGCCCACTTCAGGCTGGAACGTGAGCATGCCGCCCGCGCGACGCACGCGGACGTACGCGTCGACGAGATAGCTCTCGTCGGGGGTAAGGGGGGTGTTCGAGGGTTTCTCCTCGGCACCGCAGCAGATGACGGTCGCGACAAGCGCCGCGGCGAAAAACCGCCACGGTCGCCGGGAGCTGATGGATCGCACGGTACTCCTAGTTGGCCGGGGAACCCGGCCGGTTTTTCAATACAACGCCCTGCGCGGGGGTGTCAAGCTGGCTCGCCGCGCAGCGGCCGCGTATCTGGCCGTCATTGCCGCCGGCGCACTGCTGGCCGTGGCCGCCGCGTCCGCCCGGGCGGCGTCTCCGGACTCCACCGCCAGCGCCGAAAAGACGCTGTCCGTGTTCGTCAACCGCATCCTCTTCACCGGCAACGAACACGTCAATGACAACCGCCTGAAGCTGCGCATGAAGACGCGCGAGCCGTCGTTTTTCTCCGTCTTCAGGAAGCCCATACTCGACACGCAGCAGGTGGACCGGGATGTCGCGTCGCTGGAGGCGTACTACCGCTCCATCGGATACCCCGATGCCACCGTGCGCCTCGACCACATCGAGTACCTGGAAAAACACCGCTTTGCGGATATCTACATCACTGTGGTCGAGGGTGCGCCCAACCTGGTGCAATCGGTTGATTTCAGAGGGCACCTGATCCTCAAGGAGGACCAGCTGCACAAGGATCTGCTGCTGGTGCCGGGCGAACCGTACAACGCCTCGCTGCTCGAGACCGACATCTACACCATCCGTGCGCGCTACTTCGACCAGGGCTACCTGGCGGTGACCATTGCGGATTCGGTCCGCATCGAGAACCGCAACGTCAACATCATCTACTACGTCAACCCGCGCAAGCAGCTGTACGTGGGCGACATCACCATCGATGGCAACAGTGCGGTGAGGACGGGCGTCATCCAGAAGGAGATCACCGTCAAGAAAGGGGACGTGTGCCGCTACAACAAGGTGCTCGAAACGGAGCGCAATCTGTTCGAGACCGGGCTGTTCTCGGTGGTGGACGTCCTGCCCGAACACGTGGATACCCTGACCAACGTGGTGGACATCCGGGTACGCGTGCGGGAACGGAAGGAATCGTGGATCGAAGCCGGCTTCGGCGTCGGCAACGTGCTGGGCAGCAAGGTGTTTGCGGAGTGGGGCACCCGCAACCTGGCGGGAACGGGCCGCACGGTCCGCCTCAAGGCAACCTACGCCTTTGATCTGTTCTCCGGAAATGAGATCAACCCCCACAAGTTCCACATCACGAGCACCTACTACCGCTATGACGCGATTTACGGGCAGCGGCGCCTGTTTGGCCTGAAACTTCCATCCGCGCTCAACGGCTACGTCGAATGGGACAACACCGTGCCCAACCTGGAAGTCAAGACGCTCGGTGCCGCCCTTCTCGTGAGCCATCAGTTCGGACGGTTACGGGATTTTGGCCGCGAGAGCCAGGTCGTGGGGTCATTCTCGGTGGAGGACATCACGCGCAACGAAGCCGGCGCGCCGGAGAGCAGGTCACGCTCGAACATCCTGGGCGGATCCATCAGCCGGGACACGCGCGACTTCGTGCTCAACCCGACGGTGGGCAGCTATCGCGTGCTCTCGAGCCAGATCGCCGGTGGCATCCTGGGCGGCGAGAACGACTTCTACACCGTCGAGTCGACCGCCCAGCACTACTACGGTGTCGAGACCAGGTCGGTGTTTGCCTGGCGCCTGCGTGCGGGATACGCCAATTCCTACGGCCGCTCCGGCCAGGTGCCGGTAGAAAACCGGTACTTTCTGGGGGGCGCGAACTCGGTGCGTGGCTACGAGGAATCGGGGCTGGGACCGCGCGACGCGGAGGGGAACCCCATCGGCGGCGCGTTCATGCTGCTCGCCAACGTGGAAATCCGTTACCCGTTGCCCCTTCTGTGGCGCTGGAATTTCTCGGGGGCGTTCTTCCTCGACTCCGGCAACGTGTGGCAGGACATCTCCCACATGCGCGGCAGGCAATTTAGACTGTTCAGCGGAATCGACGAGACCACCGTGGATGATTATCGTTACGGGGTGGGCCTGGGGATCCGCTACAACACGCCCATCGGCCCCATTCGCCTGGACTGGGGATTTCCGACGAAGCCGGATCCCATCAATGAGAAGAACATGGTCTATCTGAGTCTCGGACAGATCTTCTAGTATGGACGAAGAGCGCAGCAACGATACCCAGCAGCGGCGGGGCAATTTCCGCCGCCGTATCTCCTATGCGATCGCGGTCATCCTCACCGGGGCGATTGCCGGGGTGGTGTATCACCAGAACCACGTGCTGCCGTCGCGAATCAGCCGTTACGTCAACGAACACTACCTGCGCGGGACCAACTTCGAATTTTCCGTGGACGGTGTGTCGGGGTTCTTCATCCGCAACCTCACGCTCACCAATCCCACGTTGCGCTACCACTCCGCCTCGGCGTCGTACAACGTGTTCCGCGCCGACGAGATCTCCATCGACTACGATCTGATGCCGATCTTTGCGTTCCGCCTCATCGTCACCGACCTCAAGTTGCGCAATGTGGCCATCCACCTGCGCCAGGACACGGATGGGAACCTGGTGCTGCCCGTGCTTCCGGCGGGCGAGAAGGGGAAGCTCGACGTGTCGCCGGTGATCAACGTGCGGCGCTTCGGAATCGACGGGTTGCAGATGAAGTTCGGCGGCAACAAGGAAACGCTGGCGGTGCGCAACGTACACCTGGCGGGTTCCTTCGAGTACGAGAAGCACTCCGGACACCTGATCGTCGCCGACGGAAGTGCGTACCTGATTGATTCCGGCAAAACGGTGTCGGAGATCCGCCTGGATGCCAGCGGCAACGGCTCGTCGCTGAAGATGACGGACTTCGCACTGAAGCTGGACAAGTCCTTCGTGGTGGCGCGCGGCGGCTTCCAGAACGGCCGCCTGCGTGACGTCAACCTCATTGTGAATCCCATTTCGCTCGAAGAACTGCATCAGCTGGGATTGATTCCCGACAAGCAGGGCACGTTCTCGGGACGTGTCAATGTGGACGGTCCGGTGGATTCGCTGCAGGTCAGCGGCGAGATGTCGGGGACCGGGCTCGGGGTCGAGCTGTCGGGCGTCCAGTTCCAGGGGGTGCTGACTCCGCGACGGCTGGCGCTGCAGAAGATGAAGGGCGCCGTCTTCGGCTCGCAGGTGGACGGGGCGTTCAGCGTCGACATCCAGAGCGAGGACTTTGTGTACGACGGGCACGTCCAGGACCTCGACCTGGGACGCGGGTTCATTACGGACACACCGCTGCCGCCCATGTCGCTCACGGGGCACGTGCGCGTGCGGCGCACCAAACACATCGACCGCTTCGACTGGCAGGGCGAGTTGACGCGCGGCGTCTACGATGGATTCGAGTGCTTCGATGTGCGCGCGCACGGCGTGACCACCAAAGCGGACGGCACCACCTTCGACCATGCGTCGTTGCGGCGCCCGGGATTCCGGGCCGAGGGCAGCGGTTCGGTGAGTGCGAGCAACATGGCCGACGTCCTCTTCAAGGTGGACGCCACCGATCTCACCTACTTCTGGAAGCACTACAAGCTTCCCGTGGTGGGCGGTGCCACAACCCTCAATGGCCGGCTGCACGGTCTCATCGATGATTTCACCGTCAACCTGAACGGGCCGTTTCAGAATCTGAAGTTCGATCCCACCGAGATCGATTCCGGCGACGTGGCCGCGGAGGCACGGCATATCGGCACCCCCCATCCCGAGTGCACGGTGGCGGTGGATGGCCGTCACGGGGCGATTTCCGGCGTGTGGTTCGAGAATCCGGTGGTACAGCTCGAAATCGACACCTCGCGGGTACAGATTCGCAACGCGCGTTTCGCGCGCGGCGATACCTCGTTTGTGGTCGATATGGACGTGAAGCCGAAAGGCCAGAACGCACACATCGAGGTGCGCAATATCACCGTGACCACGCCCAACGACGTGTGGACCACGCCCCGCCCCTCCGGGATGGAAGCCACACCCGGCGAGCTGCGTGTCGATTCGTTGACGCTGGTGTGCCCGCGCGGCGAGCTGGGCGGTTCCGGGACGATTCGTCAGGTCGACAAGACGCTCGACTTCGAAATATGGGGGAAGGGAATCAACCTGGGAGTGCTGCACGACGCGGCGCGGCTGCCGTTCCGCGTGGCCGGAGTGGGGCGCTTCGACATGAACCTGTCCGGGCCCGTGGATGATCCGCGGGGACGACTGGCGGTGGAGATCAGCCACGGGGTCGTGGACAGCGTGGCCTTCGACCAGATGAAAGCGCGTGCGGCGTTCGATGGCACGGGCTACACCGTGGATCGTCTGACGGTGGTGGCCGGACACGACAGTGTGCGCGCGCACGGCACCTGGAAGAGCGACGTGTCGCCGGTGCGCATTGCGCGCGGCGAACGCCCGAAGGCATTGTGGGCGGCGCCGCTCTCGGGACGCCTGGAGTTTGTGCACTACCCGCTGGCGACAGTGTTTCTCGCCGCGCACAAGCCGAGACTGGTGGCGGCGGCGTACAACGGTGCCGTGGATGTGGGAGGGACGCTGGAGAAGCCGACGCTGCACGTGCTGGGTGCGGTCGTGCCCGCGAGAGGGCCGGGCCGGGAACTTCCACCCGCCGACGTCGACATCACCTATGCCGATGGGCGCCTGCGTGTCGACCGGCTCGCGACCACCGAGGAACTCAACCTGCGCCTCACAGGCACCTTTCCCATGGCGATCTCGTTCCACGAAGGTGCCACGGTGATGGAGAACGAACCCCTGAGCTTCAACCTGGATGTGGCTCCGCGCGGCAATCAACCGGTGGAAATCGGTCGCTATATCAACGGTGTCTCCCTGTTGCGGGGAACCGTGAGCGGAAGTGTGGCGGGAGCGGGGACGCCGGCCGCGCCCCGGCTCTCGGGCGGCATCTCATTCGCGCACGGACAACTGCGCATGGTGGGGATGGAGGAGGATTTCAAGGACATCGCGGCGCGTGTCGATTTCATCGACGACGTGATCCGCCTGACCTCGCTTTCGGCGCGTTCGGGCGACAAGGGGACCCTGATGGGGACCGGGTGGGCGCGTATTTCCAACTACCGGCCCGCGGACTACAAGGTCGACCTGACCATGCGCGAGTTCTGGCTGCGTTCCATCGAGGATGTCGAACTGCGTACCGACGGCACTCTCTCGGTGCGGCTCCAGCCCTGGCGCGACGGCCGCATGATCCCGCACATCACCGGCAAGCTGGACGTCAAGGAAGCCAATATCACCATGGACATCACGCAGACGGCGGAAGCGTCCGTCAGCAGCAGCGCCGATGTGCCCGAGTTCATGCGTCCCAACGACCGGCCCAACTGGGTGGCCGCGATCGACCTCAACGCCGACAAGAACGTGTGGATACGCAACCCCGATCTCACCGTGGAGATGGAGGGAGACGTCATTCTCAATCGGGACGAACGCGGGCTGTACTTCCGCGGCGATACGAGTATTCTGCGTGGCTCCTACAAGGTGTTCGGCAACAAGTTCCAGATCACGGACGGCACCTTCGACTTCTCGGCGTCGGAAACGCTGCGGCCCTCGATGACGATCAACGCCTACACGCCCTATCACGATCCCCAGGGAGGCCCCGACCAGAACATCTATCTGTCGCTCACCTGGCCCTACGACCAGAAGGAGCCGCGCATCAAGCTCAGCTACGAGGGCGCGCCGGGCTATTCCGACGCCGAGATCTGGGCCATGCTGGGGCGCAACAATCTGGGGGCCGGTGTAGCCACCAATGCGCTGGAGCGCGTCATCGATTCGCAGATGACGAGCAATATCAACGTACAGGTGGGGCAGCGCTCGATCGATGACCCCGCGACCAAGGGCCGCGTGGAGCAGGAATCGGTGGTCGGGATCGGCACCTACTGGCGTGACATCTACCTGCAGTACCAGCGGGGCCTGTCCTCGGGGAGCGAGCAGGAAGTCAATGTCGAGTACCGGTTGGGGCGCAGACTTCTTCTTCGTTCCCAGTTGATCTACAACTCCCGGCGGAATTCGGGAGCGGTCAACGGGCGCAGTACCGACGAGTACAACGTCGACCTCAAGTATCGCTTCGAATACTGAGCTTTGCCGCTTGTGACAGCGGCATTTGACTCCCTATAATTAAGGATGTCCGCCCGGTGGAACCCCACCCGTGGCGCGGCTTTATCCGGATGAAACGTCTCCTGGCATTATCGGTGGCCCTCCTCATCCTGGGGCTCAATGCGCCCGCAAGCGACGCCCAGACCTTCGGCCGCAACAAGATCCAGTATCACAACTACGAGTGGCACGTGCTCAGCACGCCCCACTTCGACATCCACTACTACAACGGTTCCGAGGCCTTCGCGGCGCGGGCCGGCCTGGTGCTCGAGGACGCCTACGAGCGCTATTCCGTCCGGCTCAAGACGGTGCTGCCGTGGCGGGTGCCGGTGATCCTGTACTCCAACCATTCCGACTTTCTGGAGACCAACGTGGAATCGGGGCAGCTGAGCGAGGGCGTGCAGGCCTTCGCCGAACCCTCGCGGCGCCGCATCGTGCTGCCCTTCACCAGTTCCTTCAAGGAGTTCGAGCATACCGCGGTGCACGAGCTGGCGCACGTGTTCACGTTCAACATCGTCTACAACCGGATGCTGGACAACGTCTTCACCCGCAACTACCTCTTCCCGATGCCGCTGTGGGTGGCGGAAGGCCTGGCGGAATACCTGGCGGTGGGCTGGGACGCGGACTCGGACATGTTCATCCGCGACGCGGTGCTGGAGGATTACCTGGTCCCGTTCTACGCGGTGGGCGGGTTCTACGTGTACAAAGAGGGTCAGGCGCTCTTCAATTACATCGAACAGACCTACGGCCGCGAGAAAGTGAACGAGTTCCTGCAGGCGGTCGCAACCACGCGCAGCGCGGACGCCGCCCTGCACCGTACTCTCGGACTCAGCGCCGACCAGCTGTACGACCAGTGGTCGAAGTCGCTGCGCAAACACTACTGGCCGCTGTACCCGGACAAGCAGGACCTCAGCGACATCGGCCGCCGCCTGACCGACCACGTCAAGGACCACGGCTACTACAACACCAAGCCCATTCTCTCGCCCGACGGCGAATCGATTGTCTTCTTCTCCGATCGCTCGGGCTTCATCGAGATCTACGTGATGTCCGCGCTCGACGGACACATCATCCGCAAGGTGGTGAGCGGATCCAAGTCAAACCGCTACGAGTCCCTGCACGTGCTCACCAGCTCGATGTGCTTCGATCCGTCGGGTGAGAAGGTGGCGTTCATCGCCAAGTCGAGCGGGCAGGATGCGCTCTTCGTGCGCAACATTCGCACCGGCGCCGAACACCGCTACAAGATCGATTCGCAGGGGCTCACGGGTCCGACGTGGAATCCGGTGCGCGACGAGATCGTGCTCTCCGCGACCTTCCATGGCCAGACCGATCTCCTGCAGGTGAATCTGCGCGACGGTTCCACCAAGCGTCTCACCAACGACGCCGCCGATCAGCTGACGCCGCGCTTCTTCCCGGACGGGCGGCACATCGCGTTTGTGTACTACCCGGAGGTCACGATTCCGGTCCCGCCGGACTTCAACGGCGACAACCGCGAAAAGCTGGCCGAGATCGATTTCCTCTCGCCGCACAACGTGCAGCGTGGAAAGTCGTACGACATCTGGGAGTACGACACGGTGACCGGGGAGAGCAAGCCGCTGGTGGAATCGCCGGGTGACGACACCGAGCCGTACATCATGCAGGACGGGAAGACCATCATCTACGCGTCGGACGATTCCGGCGTGAACAATCTCTACACCGGAAACATCGAGACGCGGCAGTACCACCGTTGCACCGACGTCATGGGCGGCGTGTTCACGCCCAGCGTGCACGAGGAAAAGGGGCGCATCGCGTTTTCCGCTTTCGTGCGCGGTGGCTGGGACGTGTACGTTTCCGATGATCTCAAGGGGCTGCTCGCGCACAACTTCCCGCCGCCGGACAAGCCGGTGCTGGCATTCCAGCCGCCGCAGGAGACGGTGCCGTCTCCGGTGGATTCAACGACTCTGGCCACCACGGGCGCCAGCGATTCCACGCATGTGACGATGACGGCGAGCGCGGCGCCGGATTCCGTGAGTGCGCACTCCGTGGACATCGACCTCAATACCTACGAGCCGCGAATTCACCCCCTGAATCCACCGCCGGTGACGGTGGCGCACGTGGAGGGCGAGAGCCACGTGGGTGTGCGGGGTCCCAACGGCGCGACGGTGTCGGAGGACGAGCCCACATTCAGAGGTGCCACCGTGCGTCCCTACCACACGCGTCTCGCGCCCGACTTCATCGGCGCGGGGGGCGGGCTCTACTTCTCGTCGAGCTACGGTTTCGGAATTGCCAACAGCATTGCGCTCTCGGACATGCTGGGCGACCAGCATCTCATGTTTGCGTTCAGCCTCTACCAGAACATCTCGCAGTCCGACTTTCTGGCGGCGTACACCTATCTGAAACGGCGCGCGGACTTCTCGGTGGGCATATACCAGGTGCACAGCTTCCTGGACAGCCGCGTCACGTCGGTGGGCGAGGCGTTCGGCAGTTCCAAACTTTTCAGCGAGCGCAACTACGGCGTGTTTGCGTTGATGAGCCTGCCCTTCAACAAGTTCTACCGGATGGAGACCAACCTGCAGGCGTACTATTCGGATCGCACCTTCTATGACAACGCCCGGTTCCTTAGCAATTACTACTATTACACGCCCACCGACCAGTCGAAGGTGCGACTCATCGAACCCTCGCTGGCGTTCGTGCACGATTCGGCGTTCTATGGACCCTTCGGCCCGGTGGAGGGCTCGCGCTGGCGCGCATCCATCGCGCGCGGCGTGGCCTTCCAGAACCAGGATGTCTCGCGCACCACGGGCTATCTCGACTGGCGCTGGTACAACACGCTGTTCTGGCGCAACTCGATTGCGGTTCGCCTGATGGGCGCCGGCAGTGCGGGCAAGGACCCGCGCATCTTCTTCCTGGGCGGTCCAACCACGCTGCGCGGGTTCGACTACCAGCAGTTCGACGGCACGCGGATGTGGCTCGCGAGTTTCGAGTATCGCTTTCCGCTGTTCGACTACATCATCTTCGGGTGGCCGGGGCGCTGGGGGTTCAGCAACATCGGCGGAACCGTGTTCTTCGACATCGGTGACGCGTGGTACAACCGGTGGCCCAAGACCTTCAACAGTGCGGTCAAGGGACTTCAGCTCCAGGACGCGAAAGCCGACGCCGGCTTCGGCGTGTACATGGACCTGGGCATCTTCCTCACGAGCTTCCAGTTCGCGTGGCCCACGGACCTCTATCGTTTCGACCGGAACATGCAGTTCCACTTCTGGCTCGGCCCCACCTTCTAGGGCGTTCGCCCGCCCGCGCGCGGCCGGGGCAAAAGGGCTCCCGCGTTCGCGCTCACCTGTGATAACGTCTCGCGGATGCGTCGCGCCGCCATGTCCAACTCCACCGGTCTCAACGAACGCCAGCAGGAAGCCGTCCTCGCCACCGAGGGCCCGATTCTGGTCATTGCCGGAGCGGGCAGCGGCAAGACCCGCGTGCTCACGGAGCGCATTGCGCACCTGGTGGGCGATCTCGGTATCGCGCCGTGGGAGATTCTCGCCTTCACGTTCACCAACAAGGCCGCGCGGGAGATGAAGGATCGCCTCGAGCGCACCATCCCGGGCGCCACCGAATCGATGTGGGTGGGAACCTTCCACGCCACGGGCGTGCGCATCCTGCGCCGTCACGGTGAAGCGGCGGGTGTGAAACGCGATTTCTCCATCCACGACGCCGACGACAGCGCTGGGCTGGTGAAAAGCATTCTCTCGCGCCATCCCAACGACGCGCGCTTCATCAAATCGCCGCGCGTGCTGCGCGACATCATCAGCCGCATGAAGAACGATCTGATTCCCCCCTCGCTGGCCGCGCAGCGCGCGGTGGGCGCCGGGGAAGAGCGGGTGGCGGCGCTGTATGCCGAGTACGAGAAGGAACTGCGCCGGCAGAATGCGCTCGACTTCGACGATCTGATCATGAAGGTGGTGGAACTGTTCGCCGCCAGCGACGAAGCCCGCGAGACCTATGCACGGCGCTTTCACTACGTCCTCGTGGACGAGTTCCAGGATACCAATGCCATCCAGATGGCGATGATCGACGGGCTTTCCTCGGTGCATCGCAATCTGTTCGTGGTGGGCGACGACGACCAGTCCATCTACAGCTGGCGCGGCGCCCGCGTGGAACACATCCTCGAGTTCGAGCATCTCTACCCGGGTACGAAGGTGATCCGGCTCGAGCAAAACTACCGGTCCACACAGACGATTCTGGACGCGGCCAACGGTGTCATCGAACACAACCGCGGCCGCAAGGGCAAGCGGCTGTGGACCGACGCGGGGGCGGGCGAGAAGGTGCACATCTCGGCCAGCGCCGACGACGAGTCAGAAGCGCTGACGGTGATCGAAATCGTGCGGCGCGAAGTGGAATCCGGGACGGCGTTGAAGGAAATCGCCATTCTCTACCGCACCAACGCCCAGTCGCGCGCGCTGGAAGAAGCGCTGGTCAGCCACGGCAAGATTCCGTACCAGCTGATCGGCACCGTGAAGTTCTATGAGCGGGCGGAAGTGCGCGATGTGCTGGCGTACTGCAAGGCCGTCGCCAACCCTGCGGACGACATCAGCGTCAAGCGCATCATCAATGTGCCGCGCCGCGGCATTGGCAAGACCACCATCGACCAGGTGGAGACATGGGCCGTCGAGCACGGCATGTCGATGACGGACGCGCTGCGCGACCCGGGGCTGGGACTGAGCGCGGCGGCGGCAACGCGTTGCCGCCAGTTTCTGGAAATGTTCGATGGGTTGCGGCGTGCCGCGGAAACCGAAGTGGCGCCGCACGTCATCGACGCCATTCTCAAGGCCACGGACTACATGAAGTATGTGACCGAGGCGTACCCCGACGCCGAGGCGCGCATCGAGAACGTGGAAGAACTGCTTTCCAAGGCGCATGGCTACGCCGAGGGCGCCGAGGACAAGTCGTTGCGCGCGTTTCTGGAGGAAGTGGCGCTGGTGGCCGACGTCGACAACATGGACTTCGATTCGGGACAGTTGACGCTCATGACGCTGCACAACGCCAAGGGTCTGGAGTTCTCGACGGTGGTGGTGACGGGTCTGGAGGAAGGCCTGTTTCCGCATTACAACTCGATCGACGACCCGGCCGCCGTGGAAGAAGAGCGCCGCCTGTTCTATGTGGGCATGACGCGCGCGCGCCAGCGTCTGTTTCTCACCTTTGCCGGGATGCGCCGGCGCATGGGGCTGATGGAGGGTGGCGTGCCCTCGCGCTTCCTCAACGAGATCCCGGAACGCTGCCTCGACGCCCCCGTGGACGCGGTATATTCACCGCCGCGGTCGATGTTCCCGTCGCGCGCCACCAGCTCGCGCTGGACCGGGGGGCGCCCGTTCGTCGACGAGTACGCCCAGCCCGAGGCGCCCGAGGACAACACCGACGCGCCCGAGAGCGGCGCCGGGTCGTCGGGAGCGGCGTACGCGGTGGGGACACGCGTGATCCACGACCGCTTCGGGAAGGGAATCGTGCGCCGCGTCGAGGGCCGGGGCGAGCAGACCCGCGTCACCGTGATCTTCGACGCCGGCGGCGAACGCAAGTTTCTGGTCCAGTACGCGCCCATGCGGCCCTTGTGATGCTGCACGCGGATGTCCGTGACAGGACCCGCGTACGAGCCGGAAGGATGAGATGTCCAAAATCAATCGTGACGTGATCGCCCACCTCGAACAGTTGGCGCGCATCGACCTTGCGCCCGACGAGGTCGAGGTCATCACCGCCCAGCTCGACCGCATCGTGGCCATGGTGGAGTCGCTCCAGAAGGTCGACGTGTCGGGCGTCGAGCCCACGCTGGGCATGTCGCACGAGGTGGCCGCCGAAGGCGAGCACGTTCGTGATGACGTGGTGGTGCCGGGTCTGGAGCGCGCGACCGTGCTGGCGCAGGCTCCCGACGCCACGCGTGAGTTCTTCCGCGTGCCGCGTGTGCTGGGAAAGGACGACGAGTCGTGAAAGTGGCGTCGCTTTCCATTGCGGAACTGCGGCGGTGTATCGCGGCGCGCGAACTGACGCCTCTGGACGCGTGCGACGCGGCGCTGGCACAGATTGACGCCCGCGACGGTGACGTGCGCGCGTTTCTGAACGTGGACCGCGACGCGGTGCGCGATCGTGCCCGGCAACTGGGCGCATCGAAGGCGCAAAACGCGCTGCACGGCGTTCCCGTCGCGATCAAGGACAACATGTGCATCGCGGGCACGAAGACCACGTGCGCGTCGAAGATCCTGGGCGGCTACCAGCCGCCGTATACCGCCACCGCGGTGCAGCGCCTCGTAGACGCCGGAGCGGTCGTCATCGGCAAGACCAACCTGGACGAATTCGCCATGGGTTCCTCCACGGAGAACTCCGCGTTCGGGCCGACACGCAATCCGTGGGATATCGCGCGCGCCCCCGGGGGCTCGAGCGGCGGATCGGCGGCGGCAGTGGCCGCGGGCATGTCCGCACTCGCGCTGGGCAGCGACACCGGCGGATCCATCCGCCAGCCCGCGTCGTTCTGCGGCGTGGTGGGCATGAAACCCACCTACGGACGCGTGTCGCGCTACGGCCTGGTGGCGTTCGCCAGTTCGCTGGATCAGATCGGCCCCTTCACGCGCAGCGTCGAGGACATGGCGCTGGTGCTGAACGTGCTGTGCGGGCACGATCCCCACGATGCCACCAGCGCATCGGCACCCGTGCCGGACTTCACCGGCGAGCTGGGTTCGGGTGTGAAGGGAATGCGCATCGGGGTTCCGTTTGCGTTTCTGGGCGAACACGTGGACGCGTCGGTGCGTGCGTCCTTCGAAACCCTGCTGGAATCGCTCAAACGCGAAGGGGCGGTGATCACCGCCGTCACGCTGCCGCACGCGAACCACGGACTTGCGGCCTACTACATCATTGCCAACGCCGAGGCCAGCGCCAACCTGGCGCGCTTCGACGGCATTCGCTACGGGCACCGGTCATCGCGTGCGCAGACGCTGCACGATGTCTATCGCCTGACGCGCGAAGAGGGCTTCGGCGCCGAAGTGAAACGCCGCGTGCTCCTGGGCACCTACGTGCTGAGCGCCGGCTACTACGACGCCTACTACCGGCGCGCGCAGCAGGTGCGTACGCTCATCATCCGTGATTTTGCGACGGCGTTTGCAACCTGCGATGCCGTGCTGCTGCCCACCGCGCCCACGCCGGCGTTCAAGCTGGGCGAGAAGATCGACGATCCCATTCTCATGTACCTCAACGACATCTTTACCATTCCCGTGAACCTGGCGGGATTGCCGGCAGTATCGGTGCCGTGCGGAACGTCGCCGGAGGGACTGCCCATCGGCGCACAGTTGATCGGCCGCGCCTTCGACGAAGTCACCGTGTTGCGCGCGGCGGCGGGCGTGGAGCGGGTGTCGGAGTTCAGGGGACTGGCGGTATGAGCACGCGCTACGAAGCCGTCATCGGACTCGAGGTCCACGCGCAACTGTCCACAAACAGCAAGATGTTCTGCGGGTGCTCGGCCGCGTACGGCGGCGCGCCCAACACCCAGGTGTGCCCGGTGTGCCTGGGGCTGCCCGGTGCGCTGCCGGTGGTCAACGCCCGCGCCATCGAGTTCGCCGTGCGTCTGGGGCTCGCGACCGGGTGCCGCATCGCGAACCAGAGCGTGTTCGCGCGCAAGAACTACTTCTATCCCGACTGTCCCAAGGACTACCAGATTTCGCAGTTCGACACGCCGCTGTGCAGTGACGGTCACGTGGATATCGAAGGCGGCGCCCGGACTGTCCGCGTCAAACGTATCCACGTGGAAGAAGACGCCGGTAAGCTGGTGCACGTCGACGGCGCGGATCACAGCCTGGTGGACATGAATCGCAGTGGTGTGCCGCTGGTCGAGATCGTGAGCGAGCCCGACATCCGCAGCGGGCGCGAGGCCAGCGAGTACCTGCAAAAGCTGCGCTCGCTGGTGCGCTACCTGGAAATCTGTGACGGAAACATGGAAGAGGGCAGCCTGCGCTGCGACGTGAACCTTTCGGTGCGGCCCGTAGGCAACGCGGAATTCGGCGTCAAGACCGAGGTGAAGAATCTCAACTCGTTCAAACAGGTCGAGCAGGCCATCGAGTTCGAGTTGGAGCGGCAGTCGAAGGTGCTGGAGAGCGGCGGTCGTGTCACGCACGACACGCTGCTGTGGGATGCGGCGAAGGGCAGGGCGACCGTGATGCGCACCAAGGAAGAGGCCCACGACTACCGCTATTTCCCCGAGCCCGACCTGCGCGTACTGCGCGTGAGCGACGCGACCATCGCGCGCGTGGGTGGTTCGCTTCCCGAACTTCCCGACGCGCGGCAGGCGCGCTTCGTATCCCGGTACAAACTGCCGGCCTATGACGCGGCGCTGCTCACCACCGCGCGCGATATCGCCGATTACTATGAGGACGTGGTGAAGGCGGGCGCCGATCCCAAGGCGGCCAGCAACTGGGTGATGGGCGAGGTGATGCGCGAGCTCAACGAACGCGCGATCGAGATTCGCGACTTCACGATCGGCGCGAAGAACCTGGCCGAGCTGGTCACGCTGCAGGCGTCGGGTCGTATCAATTCGAGCACGGCCAAGGACGTGTTCAAACAAATGCTGGCCGGTGGCGCGAGGGCCGCGGACATCGTGGCGAAAGGCGGACTCGAACAGGTCAGCGATACCTCGGCCATCGAGGGCGACGCGAAGGCCGTGCTGGACGAGAATCCCGACGAAGTCGCACGCTACCTGGCGGGTAAAGAGCAGTTGCTGCAGTTCTTCGTGGGACAGCTCATGAAACGCACCCGGGGCAAGGCCAACCCGAAGCTGGCCACGGAACTGATCAGGGGGTTGCTCGATGCGCGACGCAAAGGCTGAGCGGATCCGGGGCAAGGCGGCCCGGCAGGGTGTGCACCGGGTCTGGCTGGCGGTATCGTTCGTCCTCGCGTTTCTCGCCATCGGCTCGATGCACTGGATGAAGCCGTACGCACAGGTGTCGTTGCCGAATTCTCTCCTGGGTCCCGGGCTGGGCGCCGTGTTGATCGCGGGTGCTCTGGCGTGTGTGGCGGGGCGCGCGAACTTCTGGATCGCGCTGCTGGTGGTGGGTTCGGCCGCACCCGCGGCGATTGCGGCGCGCGTGGTCGTGGATACCGCCCGCGACCCGACATCGCACAATCTATGGCCGTTCGAACTGGTGCTGGGTGGAATAGTGGGCTACGCAGCCGCGGCGGTGGGTGCGCTGCTGGCCATCGGCTGGAAATGGGTTACCGGAAAGAAGTAGAGGAACCGATCATGCGAATTGCGATTGCGTCCGATCACGCCGGGTTTCAGTACAAGACCGTCATTTCGGAGTGGCTGCGCAAACACGGCCACGAGGTGGACGACTTCGGCACCGACAGCGATGCGTCCGTGGACTATCCCGACTTCATCGTGCCCGCCGCGCGCGCGGTGGCGGCGGGGAAATGCGAACGTGGCATTGTGCTGGGTGGTTCCGGCAACGGCGAGGCCATCGCCGCCAACAAGATCAAGGGCGTGCGCTGCACGCTGTGCTGGAACGAAGACTCGGCCCGCTTTGCGCGCGCACACAACGACTCCAATATGCTGTCTCTCGGCCAGCGCCTGATCGGTGAAGACATGGCGCTGCGCATCGTACAGATCTGGCTCGAAACGCCCTTCGAAGCGGGGCGCCACGTGCGGCGCGTGGCCAAACTCGACGCGCTCGGCGGCGCATGACGCCGGGCGTGCGCTGAGCGGAAAGAAATCACCCGGTCCAGCGGTCGTAGTGGCTCTCCAGAATCAGCTGGAGAATCACAGTTCCGATGATGGCGAGCAGTACGATGGTTCCCGCGACCAGGCGGGGCGCACGCCGCTCCCGATCCCACAATCCCACGACCACCATTCCCATCAGTCCACAGAACGGAACCGCCGCAGGATAGAGGTAGCGCAGTTCCAGGTGGTGGGTGGGCGGCTGCAGCGTGGTGAAGGGCAGGATGGCCGCCAGAACCCAGAACGCGAGCAGCTGCACCGCGCCCCGGTGACGAAGCACCACGTAGAGCAATGTCACCAGCATCGCGAGGCCGAGCACCGCGCGCGCGACCGGCGCCACGTGCACGAGCATGTAGTCCGTGCGACCACCTTTGAGCAGTGCGGTCGACTGCACGGGCAGAAGTATGAAGCCCAGGTACAGGACGAGGTGAACCGGTGCATTGATGACGGCCTCCCTGAGCCCCACCGCGGTGTAGCCGCCCTGGCGCCGGTCCGAGAGCCAGAGCACGAGGAATCCACCGAGCAGAACGAGAAACGGAATCACCGATTTCCACCGGGAGCGGCCATCGACGCCCGCCAGGATGACGAACGCGGCGACGACGCACACGGCGACGGCCGCCTCGTGGAACAGAGCGGCCAGGGCCAGCAGGCCGGCCGACACCAACGGCCGCCATGTGTGCAGACGCGTTCCCGCATTGTCACCGGGTGACTGCTGCACGCCGCCGAGCAGAACGAGGATCGACATGACGGACAGCGCCACCGACAGCAACGAGCCACTGGTACACGCCCACATCACCAGCTTGCCGTAGTGTCCGAATCCCACCAGGAACAGAGCGGTCGCGAACAGGGCAACGTCGCGACGGGTCAGTCGCCGCAGCAGGAGAAACAGCAGGCCGGCGATGCCGGCGTGCAGGATGTAATTGAAAACGATGTAGAGGCCGCTCCGTTCACCGAAGCACGCATGTTCCAGCGCGAAGAGGGCGAGCAGTCCCGGCCGGTAGAACGCGAATTCCGAGCCGGGCGTGAGTACGTCCGGCACGCGGTGCGTCTCGACGTGTCGCAGAAATGCGAAATCGTCCTGGCGGAAGGGGTTGTCGAACGCTCTTGCGTAAACGAACAGCGAGAGCACCGCACACAACGCGAAGAAGAGCGTGACCCCACTTCCGGTTCTTTGCCGCGGCATGACTGCGCCTCCCGGATATCTCCCCGTCGGGGACGGGCTGGATCGGGCGCCATCTGGCGGCGGATGACGCGTTCCCACGCGTCCCTGGGCGCCGCTTCTATTGTCCGCGATCGTGAACAGAGTGTCAATGCGGTGTACAACGCTGCATCTCAGGAATGCGCCGTCGCGAATATTGCACATCTTCATCGCACAACTTGAACGCAACACAACGGTGTGCTATGTTCGCGCCGTCGATCTCACAATTCCACCGGCAACGGAATGGGACGATGGGAGGAGGAAGTGAGGATGAAGTACGTTGCCTTTTTCTTTTCTGTATTTCTCTGCGTAATGGGGCTCGCGTCAGCGAGCACGGCCCAGGTCCACCTGAACGAGCTTCTCGCCGATCCCGCCACCGACTGGAACGGTGACGGAACCGTCGACTCCAAGCTCGACGAGTGGGTTGAAATCGTGAACACGGGCGCAGCCGTCGTGGATCTCTCCACGTTTCGCATTTCGGACGCCAGCGGGAACACGTCGTTTCGCTTCGCGCTCTCCGGCACACTCGCGCCGGGGCAGGTGAAGGTGTACTTCGGTTCCGATGTGGTCGCGTGGCAGGCGGCCAACGGTGTCGCGCAGCAGGGACTGAGTCTCAACAACTCGGGCGACACCGTGTTCCTGTACGAAGTCAACGGCGAGAACATCGACGTGGCGGATTCGCACACGTACGCGTCGGCGGATGTGCTCGATGACCGGAGCACGGGACGTCTTCCCAACGGCACCGGAGACTGGGTGATCTTTGACGGACTCAATCCGTACAAGGGGTCCCAGCCGCCGATGCCGACGGGTTGCAATCCGTCTCCGGGTGAGGCGGCGCAGTGCCCGACGGCGACGCAGGCGTCGACGTGGGGCCAGGTAAAGTCGCTGTACCGAGGGTAGTCGCGCACACTTAACAGGCATGTCGCGGCCGCCGGGGTGCGGCGCGCCGCGACGGTAACGATCCCGGCCCGTTGCCGGTGGAGGGGATCGGCGTTGACAGCCTCGTGCCCATCGGATAACTTGAGCCACGATAACGGCTTCGGCCGGATTCCTCATGGCTCACCTGCAGGAACTAATGTCCCGCTTCAAGGTCGGTGACGCGCGCTCCGCGTCGCGGCTGATGTCCGTGGTCGAGCGCGGCGGTGCTGACGCCGAGTTTGTACTCGACGCCGTCTTCGCCGATACCGGACGCGCCCACCGCATTGCCGTCACCGGTCCCGGCGGCGCCGGCAAGAGCACGCTCATCAACGAACTCACACGCGCGTATCGCAGCGCAAAGAAGACCGTCGGTGTGGTGGCCGAGGATCCCTCCAGTCCGTTCAGTGGCGGCGCCGTGCTCGGCGACCGCGTGCGCATGACGCACGCCGGCGGCGACCGCGGAGTGTTTGTGCGTTCGCTCGCCAGCCGCGGGAGCGAATCGGGACTGAGCCCGCTTGCCAGCGAGCTGGCCGATGTGCTGGACGCATTCGGCCGAGACATCGTGCTGCTGGAATCCATGGGCGCAAGCCAGGTGGAAACGCGCATTCGCTTCAGCGCGGATACCGTGGTGCTGATACTCACGCCGGAAGCCGGCGATGAGGTGCAGAGTCTCAAGTCCGGGCTTCTGGAAGTGGCCGATGTGATCGTGGTCAACAAGTCGGACCGCGGCGGCGCGGACTCGCTCGCCGCCGATCTCAACGCCATCGTCGACTTGCGCGAGCAGCAGGGCGGGTGGCGTCCGCCGGTGGTGCTGACATCCGCGCGCAAGGCCGACAGCATCGCGACGCTGGTTGCGGCGCTGGCGGATCACGCGGCGTTTCTCGATTCCGGAGAGCGCCGGAACACGCGCCGCAGAGCCGCGCTGGAGGCGCGCATGCGCCTGCGCGTCGAAGAATCCATCCGGGCCGCCGTGTGGCAAAGCCCTATGCTGGGCCAGCGGTTTGATGCTATCTTTGAGCGCGTGACCGCGGGATCGCTCCCGCCCTGGCGGGCCGCTCGGGAGCTGGCGGAGTCTCTGCACGTCGAATCGCGGTCTTCCCGATGAAACGACCCATCAAGGTGCTGATAGCCAAGCCCGGTCTGGACGGCCACGACCGTGGCGCCAAGGTGATTGCCAACGCGCTGCGCGACGCGGGTATGGAAGTGGTCTACACCGGTCTGCACCAGACGCCGGAAATGATCGTCGAAGCCGCGGTGCAGGAGGATGTCGACCTGGTTTCGGTCAGCATTCTTTCGGGGGCGCACATGACGCTGATCCCGAAACTGCGCGAGCTCATGAACACCTCCGGGCTCGCGGATGTCAATTTGATCGCCGGGGGAATCATCCCGGATGCCGATGCCGCCCAGCTCAAGAAGCTTCCCGGTGTGGCCGGCATCTTCGGTCCCGGTACCAGCACGAAAGACGTGGTGTCTTTCATCGCAGGAATGTTTCCCGGCCGCTGAAGCCGGTCGCGCGCACGCGGGGGAATGAACGGAGTCATATGAACCAGATTGCACTCACCGACGAACAGCAGATGATTCAGGAAACCGCGCGCCGTTTCGCGGAGACCGAACTCGCACCCATCGCCATCAAGAACGACGAGACCGCCGAGTATCCCGTCGAGATGTTCGCGAAGATGGGCGAGATGGGTTTCATGGGCCTCACGGTGCCCGCCGAGTACGGTGGTACCGGCACCGACATGGTGTCGTATGCGATCGTGATCGAGGAACTCGCGCGCGTCGAGGGCTCCACCGCGCTGGGTGTGGCCGCGCACAATTCGCTCGCGTGCGGTCCCATCGTCCTGATGGGGAACGAAGCGCAGAAGAAGCGCTATCTCTCCGAGATGGCCACCGGCGAGGCCATCGGCGCCTTTTGTCTCACCGAACCGCAGGCCGGCAGCGACGCCTCGAACACGAAAACCACCGCCGTCAAGAAGGGCGACAAGTACATCCTCAACGGCACCAAGATCTACGTGACCAACGGCGGCTGGGCGCGCTACCTGGTGGCCACGGCCGTCACCGATCCCAACGCCGGCGCCAAGGGAATCAGCGCGTTCGTCATCGAAAACGATTTTCCGGGCTTCGTAATCGGCACGCGGGAGAAGAAGCTGGGTCTGCGCGCATCCGGCACCTTCGAAATCGTGTTCGAGAACTGCGAGGTACCGAAGGAAAACCTGCTGGGTCCGGAGGGGGGCGGTTTCAGGACCTTCATGAAGACGCTCGAGGGTGGCCGCATCTCGATCGGCGCGTTTTCGACCGGGATCGCGCAGGGTGCGATGGAAGCCGCCATCAAGTTCGGCAAGGACCGCCGGCAATTTGACACGCCCATCATCGATTTTCAAATTAACCAGATGAAGATCGCCGATATGGCCACCGGGATCCATGCCGCGCGCCTGCTGGTGCACGACGCCGCCCGGCGCAAGGACGCGGGCGAGGACTTCGCCCGCTACGCGTCGATGGCCAAGCTGTACGCCTCGGAAGTCTCGATGCGCGTCACCGACCAGGCCATCCAGCTGCACGGCGGTTACGGCTACTGCCGGGAATACCAGGTGGAGCGCATGTACCGCGACGCCAAGCTGGGCGAGATCGGCGAAGGCACCAGCGAAATTCAGCGCATCATCATTGCGCGCAGCGTGCTGAACGACATCTAGAATCGCGAGCCGCGAAAAAGGAAGATCAATCATGGAACGTGCAGTCATCGTCTCCGCATTGCGTACTCCGATCGGCCGCTTCATGGGCGGCCTTTCGACCGTTCCCGCGCCGAAACTCGCCGCGGGTCTCATCAAGGAAACCATCACGCGCACCAAACTGGATCCGGAAACCGTCGACGAGGTCATCCTGGGCAACGTGTTGCAGGCGGGCGTGGGCCAGGCGCCGGCGCGCCAGGCATTGATTCACGGCGGCATCGCGCCCAGCGTGGCGGCGGTGACCATCAACAAGGTGTGCGGCTCGGGGTTGAAGTCGGTGATGCTGGCGGCGCAGGCCATCAAGGCCGGCGACGCGCACGTCATCCTGGCGGGCGGCATGGAGAACATGAGTCTCGCGCCCTACCTGCTGCCCGACGCGCGCGCGGGGCAGCGTCTCGGTCACGGGCGTATGATCGACGCCATGGTGAACGACGGCCTGTGGGACTGCTACAACGACTTCCACATGGGCAACACCGCCGAGCTCGTGGCCACCACGTACAAGGTGTCGCGCGAGGCGCAGGACCAGTACGCCGTCGAGAGCCACAAGAAAGCGGTGGCCGCGCAGCAGCGCGGGGACTTCGACGCCGAGATCGTGCCGGTTGCGATTCCGCAGCGCAAAGGCGATCCCGAGATGATCACGCTGGACGAGGGTCCGCGAGGCGATGCGTCCATCGAGAAACTGGCGAAGCTCAAACCCGCGTTCGACAAGGCCGGGTCGGTGACGGCGGGCAACGCCAGTACCATCAATGACGGCGCCGCGGTGGTGCTGGTCATGTCGGAGTCGCGTGCGAAAGAACTGGGCTGTGACGTGCTGGCGGTGATCGACGCCTATTCCACCGGCGGCATGGAGCCCAAGTGGGTCATGATGGCGCCGGTGAAGGCAGTCGGAAACCTGCTCGCGAAGACAAAGACCAAGATCGACGACTACGATCTCATCGAGCTCAACGAAGCCTTCTCCGCGCAGAGTGTTGCGCTCACCAACGAGCTCAAGATCGACCCGAAGCGGCTCAACGTGAACGGCGGCGCGGTAGCGCTGGGACATCCCATCGGCGCCTCCGGCGGCCGCCTGCTGGTGACGCTCCTTCACGCCATGCACAAGCGCGGCGCGAAGCGCGGACTGGTGTCGCTGTGCCTGGGCGGCGGCAACGCCGTGGCAATGAGCGTGTCACTGCCGAAGTAAAGTCCAGCTCGAGCGGGTGGCGCCAGGCGGGGCCCCCGGCAACGGAGCGCAGCGACGTTGTTCCGGGGTGAATGGCGACAGGACCCGCGAGGGACAGAGCACAAACGGGTGGCGCCGGACGGGTTGGCCGGCGACAGGACCCGCGATCCACAACGCCGCAGACATCTGAAAGGAACCTTCCATGGCCTCCATTGAACGCGTGTCCGTGATCGGTGCGGGCACCATGGGCGCCGGCATTGCGCAGGTGTTCGCGCACGCCGGATTCGCCGTCAAACTGATCGACGTCAAGCACGAGCTGGTCACGAAGGGAATCGCCGGTATCAGCGCGAGCCTCGACCGCCTCGTCAAAAAGGAAGTCATCACTGCGGACCAGAAGAAAGAGACCGTGGGCCGCATTCGTCCCGACGTGGGATTGGACGGCACCAGCGGCAGCGATCTCGTGATCGAAGCCATCAACGAGAACGAAGCGCTAAAGACCTCGGTGCTCAAGCAAACCGCGGCCAGTGCCGGTGAGCAGGCGATTCTTGCCAGCAACACGTCGTCGATTTCCATCACCACGCTGGGGGCGGCGATTCCGCGTCCCGAACGCTTCATCGGTATGCATTTCATGAATCCCGTGCCGGTGATGAAGCTGGTCGAAGTAATCCGCGGTCTCGAAACCGACGATGCCACCACCCGCACCACCATGGAGCTGTGCGGCAAGCTGGGGAAGACCGCCGTCGAGGTGAACGACTATCCCGGGTTTGTGTCCAACCGCATCCTCATGCCCATGATCAACGAGGCCGTGTACTGCCTGATGGAAGGCGTGGCCACGAAGGAAGCCATCGACGAAGTGATGAAGCTCGGGATGGCTCACCCCATGGGGCCGCTCACGCTGGCCGATCTCATCGGTCTCGACGTGTGCCTGAACATCATGGAGGTGCTGCACCGCGACCTGGGCGATTCCAAGTACCGCCCGTGTCCGTTGCTCAAGAAGATGGTGGCGTCGGGGCGGCTGGGACGAAAGAGCGGACGCGGCTTCTACGACTACGCGAAGTAGCTAGCGCCGGTTCTCCACCAGCTCGCACAGGACGCGGTTGGTGGCTTTGGGGTGGATGAAGGCCACACGCGACCCGTTCTTGCCCGGGCGCGCGGTCTGATCGACCAGCGGCACGCCCTGTTCGCGCAACATCGACAGCGCGGTGTCGATGTCCGGTACCTTGAGCGCGATGTGATGCAGCCCCGCTCCGCGTTCCGCAACGAACTTCGCGATGGGGGAGTCGGGGCTGGTGGCCTGCACCAGCTCGATGTCGGTTCCGCCCGTTGACATCGTCACCGTCATTACCTTGAATTCGCCCACCGCTTCACGATGCGTGACGCGCATCCCGAAGACCGTTTCGAATGTCTGCACGGCGGCGTCGATGTCGGCCACCGCGATGGCCACGTGGTCGATTCCCTGGATCATGACCGCACTCCTTCGTGGTGGCGACCGAAGGTTTTCGCCAGTGTGCCGCAGATCTCACCGATGGTGGCGCGCGCGGAAACGGCCTCGATGATCAGCGGCATGAGGTTGTCCGCTGTCCTCGCCGCGGAGTCGAGGCGGGCCAGGGCAGCCTGAACGCGTGCGCTATCGCGCCCGTGTCTCGCTTTCGCGAGACGGTTCACCTGCTCGCGCTCCAGCGCCGGATCCACGCGAAACACCGGAATCTCTCCGCCCGCATCCTCGGTGTAGGCATTGACGCCCACCACGCGCTCGTCGCCGCGCTCCAGCGCCTTCTGGTACTCGTAGCTGGCGCGCTCGATCTCGCGCTGAGGATACCCATCCTCGATCGCTGAAATCATCCCGCCACGCCGGTCGACTTCGTCCATGATGGCGCGCGCGTGCGTCTCGAGCTGGTCGGTGAGCGCCTCCACGAAGTAGCTGCCGCCCAGCGGATCCACGGTTTGCGTGACGCCCGATTCCTCCAGAATCACCTGCTGCGTGCGCAGCGCCAGATGCGAGGCGTGCTCGGAGGGAAGTCCGAGCGCTTCGTCCATGCTGTTGGTATGCAGAGACTGCGTGCCACCCAGCACCGCCGCCATGGCCTGCAGCGCCACGCGCACCACGTTGTTCTCGGGTTGCTGTGCCGTCAGTGTGCTGCCCGCCGTCTGCGAGTGGAAGCGCAGCTTCCAGCTGTCCTGGTGGCGGGCGTGGAAGCGGTCGCGCATGATGTGCGCCCACATGCGGCGCGCGGCACGGAACTTGGCCGCCTCTTCGAAGAAATTGTTGTGCACGTTGAAGAAGAATGACAGCCGTGGCGCGAAGCGGTCGACGTCGAGGCCCGCGTCCGCGCCCGCCTGCACGTAGGCAATGCCGTTGCCGAGCGTGAACGCGATTTCCTGGGCCGCCGTCGAGCCGGCTTCACGAATGTGATAGCCGCTGATGCTGATCGGATTCCACGCCGGCATCTCTTTGGCCGCCCACGCGAACATGTCGGTCACGATGCGCATCGAGGGCGCGGGCGGAAAGATGTACGTGCCGCGTGCGATGTATTCCTTGAGGATATCGTTCTGTACCGTTCCCGAGAGGGTCGCACGTTTGATGCCGCGCTCCTCGGCGGCCACGCAGTACATGGCCAGCAGCACGGACGCGGTGGCGTTGATGGTCATCGAGGTGCTGACGGTATCCACGGGAATCCCGTCGAAGACCACCGCCAGATCGTCCACGGTGTCGATGGCGACGCCCACGCGGCCCACTTCGCCCAGCGCGCGCGGATCGTCAGAGTCGAGACCCATCTGCGTGGGAAGATCGAAGGCCGTCGACACTCCGTGCTGGCCGGCGTCCAGCAGGGAACGGAAGCGCCGGTTGGTTTCGCGCGCGGTGCCGAAGCCCGCATACTGGCGGATCGTCCACGGGCGACCGCGATACATCGACGGGTACACCCCGCGCGTGAACGGGAACTCGCCGGGAAATCCCAGCTGGTGGGCGTAGGCCTCGTCGACCTCACCGTCGGGCGCGTACAACGGATCGATTTCAATGTTGGAACTGGTCTTCACCCCGGCGCGACGCGACTTGCCCTTCGCTGCAAACGGCGTGTAGACCTTCTCGAGCCAGCTCTTGCGATCGTGTGATGCCATCATTCTCTCTCGATGGTTACCAGCGGCGCCTGCGAATCCACTTTGTCTCCCACCGCAACCGCCACGCTCTTGACGATGCCCGCCAGGTCGGCGGTCAATTCATTGCGCATCTTCATGGCTTCCATGACGACCACGGCGTCTCCCGCATTGACGTGGGCCCCCGGCGTGACGTGCACGTGCACCACCAGGCCCGGCATGGGTGCGCGCACCACATAGGCTCCGGTATGGCCGTGCTCCTTTTCCGCGTCGCGCGCAGCCGCCAGCAATTCATCGAGCACGTCGACATCGTAGTGGCGGCCCATCACGCGCGCGTAGTACTCACCGCGCTCGGGACGCACCGGCGCACTGTCCACCATGAACGACTGGCCGTCCACCAGGAAGGAAAACAGCTCGCTGTCGCCGAAATTGCGCGAATCGACGGCGAATGTGCGGCCGTTCATGGCCACCTCGTACACGCCGTTGCGTTTGATGACATCGACCGGCGTCTCCCGGCCCGCGACCCGTACCATGAACTTCACGACGACCACCTCTGCGTGCCCTCGGTGCGCGCCGCGCGTTGCCAGGCGTTGCCGCCGTCACCCTCGTCGAGACTGATGTGGCGCACCGTGCTGTGATAATTGAAGGCCGCGATGGCGGCGGCGACGGCGGCGAGCTCGACCTCTTCGTCGCGCCGCGGAAGCTGGTCGGGCTTGAACACGGTCTCGATGGTCTTGGTGGTGTAGCTGCCATCCAGGAACGATGGCTCGTGCAGTGCCCACAGCAGGAAATCGACGTTGGTGTGCACCGGCTCGCAGCGGTATTCGCGCAGCGCGCGCCGTGCGCGGGGGATGGCGGCCTCGCGGCTCTCCGCCCATACCACCAGTTTGCCGATCATGGGGTCGTAGTAGATGGGAATCTCGTAGCCGGCGTACACGCCGTTCTCATTGCGGATGCCCGGTCCCGACGGCAGCACCTGCCGCTTGATGCGTCCGATCGAGGGCATGAAGCCGCGCGAGGCGTCTTCGGCATAGATGCGCATCTCGATGGCATGGCCGCGGGGGACGATGTCCGTCTGTTGCACATCCAGATGCTCTCCCGCGGCGATGTGGATCTGCTGTTTCACCAGGTCGACGCCGTACACCATCTCGGTGACCGGGTGTTCAACCTGCAGACGCGTGTTCATCTCCAGAAAGTAGAATTTGCCCGACGGGTCCAGAATGAACTCGATGGTGCCGGCGCCGCGATAGTGAACGGCGGCGGCCGCCTTGCGCCCGGCGTCGGAGAGCGCGGCGCGCAACTCCTCGCTCACCACCGGAGAGGGAGCCTCCTCGATCACCTTCTGGTAGCGGCGTTGCATCGAGCACTCTCGTTCGCCATAGCTAACCACGTGGCCGAAAGAGTCGGCCATCACCTGAATCTCGATGTGCTTGGGATTCTCGATGAACTTCTCGATGTAGACCGACGGATCCTTGAACGCGGCCGCGGCCTCACCCATGGTAAGTTCGAGCGAGGTGGCAAATTCGGCCGCGTTTTTCACCACACGCATACCCTTGCCGCCACCGCCGGCCGCCGCCTTGAGCAGCACCGGATACCCGATGGCGTCGGCGATGCGCACCGCCTCTCCGGGATCGCTCACCGGGCCGTCGCTTCCGGGCACGATGGGCACACCGGCCTTCTTCATGGCGGCGCGCGCTTCGAGCTTGTTGCCCATGGCGCGAATGGCCGCGGGCGTGGGACCGATGAACACCAGCCCGGCGTCCTCGCACGCCTGCGCGAAGGCCGCGTTTTCCGCCAGGAAGCCGTAACCGGGATGAACCGCCTGCGCGCCGCTTTTGCGGGCGGCATCCACCACGCGCTCGATGTTGAGATAGCTCTCGCGGCTCTCGCTGCCTCCGATGGGATAGGCCTCGTAGCAGTGCGCCACGTGCAGCGCCACGCGGTCGACCTCGGAATACACGGCGACTGGCGCGATACCCATCTCCTTGCACGCGCGTGCAATCCGCACGGCGATCTCACCGCGGTTGGCGATCAGGATCTTGGTGAACATGCGGGCCATTCTAGCACATGCTCCCGCGGCCGCGATGCGGGCTATTGCCGCCGCCAGAATCTCTGCATGACGTGGGCTCCCAGGGTGTGTTCCGCTGCGCGCCGGTTGTGCGCGCCGCACAGGAGGCGCAGGTTGAGAGGATCGTGGGTTCCGCCGGCCGCGAACGGCGTGATGTGGTCGACCTGCAGGCCTTTTCGGCACTGACACCGTGTGCCGTCCCGCGCAACATAGGCACACTGACCGCCGTCGCGGGTGAACACCTCGTCGCGTACGTCGTTGGGAATGTGTCGAGAATGGTCGTTGGCGGAAATATTCCACTCCCGGCGCCGGGAGTCAGGACATGTTGCTCCGCTATTCGCTGCACGTCGCTGCCGCCGCGCGACCGGGCTGTGACGGTCGCGGTACTCGGTGAGCACGATCTCGAGTACTTCGGCGAAGGTCATGTCATGCTTACGCCCCGACAGCAGGTTCTTCACTTCCTCGAAGAGTTCCATCAGTTCGTTGCTCGCGAGGAACTGCACGAACATCTTCTGCTCGGACAGGACTCGCCGGCCCGCCACGCCCGGGACCAGACGTTCGCACTCACGGTCGAGGAGCACGGAGTCCACATCCTGTGCCGCCGGGGAGGCGACGCGCACCGGCCGCACGCGGTCGCGCAAGGCCACCGGCGGGCGGTATTCGCACAGGACGCTCTCCACCTCGCGGTGCGACGCCCCGCGCACCCGTTCGAGAATTGCGTCCTTGTTGGCGTCGTTGAGCACCGGTTCGACCAGGGAGATCGTGCTCAGGCTCAGCTCGCGACTCTGCAGCAGCGCGAGCACGTCGGGGTAGCGACGAATGCACCGGGCCGCCTGAATGCGCCGTCCGGCGGCAGTGCCCGAGAGCTTCAGTTTCCGCACACAGTAGTCGAAGAGGGAACTGTACCCTAGATCCAGATAGAGTTTGCGGCGCTGCACTTCGTTGAGGTGATGGATCACGCGAATCGTCATGGTCCGCTCACCCTGAACCGCGAGTTGCAACCCCGCGATGAGCTCGTAGTCGCTCAAGCGACGCAGCTGTTCGCACAACGTTTCTACGTTTGGACGAGACACACACGACATAGCGACATCTCCCGCATTGAATCAGTGCAACGCCGTGAGGAATATACACTGGCGGTTTACAGGGCCGTGCGTTGCGCGTTGCCGCACCAACTCTACGTCGTTTATCAAAAATGTGTGGCGTCGCAAGCTCCGACGAATGGGGCGTAATGATGCGCGCACGGATGCATTGACATCGGAGCCTCGTCGGTCAAAAATGTGCGCGAGAATTGGCGTCAACAAGAAATCGTCGCGGAGAAGGAAATTCGCCACGTTTCTGCATCGTTGCTCGTAGCCACCGGACCCGGACCGACTCTACTCAACCGTGGGAATTCGCAAGAGAAGAAAACTTCGTTCCGTGGCGGGGGTGGCGCAGACGTCGGCCCTACTGGTTGGTCTGATCGGATCCATGGGAAGTACATTCCCGGCGTCTCTTGGAAAGAGCAGGAGGCTAGGGGCGTTCAACTGGGTGGCTAACTCCGATTGTGTGGTCGAATGCGTTATCAAGAGCATTCATATCGAAACCACCACTCTGCATCAATACGAGGGGGTTGGTGACGACCGCGAGATAGACATGTTCGTGGCCGAGCTATCGGATGTCGTCGTCCACCGCGGGTTTGGATCTCCGCGCGAGGTCGCCATGGATTTTGAGCTCGGGCCCAGGAGATGGGTGGGACAGCACGTCCTTCTCTGCTGCGACTGGAACCCGCGTCTTCGCATGTTCGGGGTTGGGAGGCAACGCCTGTTCCATCGACTGTACGGCCGATGGGCGGAAACGGAACGAGAAATGGGAATCCCCCCGGAGCAGCGCGCGTCGTTCGCCGATTCAGAACTCGATTCAGTCGTTGATGCAAACTCGCTGTCGTCGCTGTCGCGGGCTGCCGACGTGATTGTCGTGGGTCGCGTCGCATCGGTGAAAGACTCAAGCTCCACCGAAGGACCGTCGGGCCACCGCTTTGTCACCATGGATGTGAATCGCGTCCTCAAGGGCGATGGCGGCCTGGGTTCCGTGGCATTCCTCAGAAACTGGGATTCTCCGTACCTCGAAGCCGATCAGACGTGGATCGCGTTTTTGCGCCGCGACGGCGACGGGTATCACCCGCTGGGTGGTTGCAATGGACTTCTCAGGTTCGATCGACAGGCCGTGTACTTTGGCAGGTACGTCCGGTGTCCGTTTCCACGCAATGCGCTGGTCGAACGGGTGAGACGCCTGGTTGCGATGGACCGATACCAGCGACGAAGAGCGGGAAGGAAATAACCCTACAGCGGAATATTTCCGTGCTTCTTGGGAGGAAGGCTCTGGCGCTTGTTGACCAGGCTTTCGAGAGCGGCGATCACTTTGGGGCGCGTATCAGCGGGTTCGATGATGTCGTCGATGTACCCCATCGAGGCGGCGATGTAGGGATTGGCGAACTTCTCGTTGTACTCCGCGATCTTCTTCGCCCGCTCCTTCGCCGGATCCCTGGCCTTCTCGATTTCCTTCTTGTTGAGAATATTGACCGCACCCTCGGCGCCCATCACGGCCAGCTCGGCGCTGGGCCACGCGATGTTGTAATCGGCGCGGATGTGCTTGGAGCTCATGACGTCGTAGGCGCCGCCGTAGGCCTTGCGCGTGATCACGGTGATCTTGGGCACGGTGGCCTCGCAGTACGCGAACAGGAGCTTGGCTCCGTGCTTGATAATGCCGCCCCATTCCTGCTCGGTGCCGGGCAGGAAGCCGGGAACATCCTCGAAGGTAATCAGCGGAATGTTGAAGGCGTCGCAGAAACGCACAAAGCGCGCGCCCTTGATGGACGATTTGATGTCGAGCACGCCCGCCAGCGACTTGGGTTGATTGCCCACGATGCCCACGCTGCGTCCGTTGAGGCGCGCAAAGCCAACCACGATGTTGGTGGCGTACATGGGCTGAATCTGAAAGAACTCGCCGTCGTCCACCACGCGGTGAAT
>OBLQ010000069.1_pt1 | contig 31787 bp, 25 predicted proteins | sample 1519881 | NCBI WGS metagenome assembly OBLQ01 (sample SAMN01911456, study PRJEB22533) | soil metagenome | biome: Soil | place: Malaysia | collected 2012-04-30 | depth DG_metagenome m | reverse complement strand
TGGCTCGCGCCGCCCGCGCCGACCATCATCATGCAGGTCGACAAGCCTTGGGACGTCCCCGAAAGGCAGTAATCCGGCCCGCCCAAGGTACGCTTTCTTACATGAGGATCGGCGCGCTATTCGCCCTAACGCTGTTGCTCCCGCTCGCCTCCTGCAAGGGCGGCGACCAGGCGACGACCACCACTGGCCAGCCCAAGTACAGGATCGCCATGATCCCCAAGGGCACGACCCACGAATACTGGAAGTCGGTCCACGAGGGCGCCGACAAGGCCGCCAAGGAGTTCGGCGTCGACCTGATCTGGAAAGGTCCGCTCAAAGAGGACGACCGCGCCGACCAGATCAAGGTCGTCGAGCAGTTCACCCTCGACAAAGTGGACGGCATCTGCCTTGCCCCCCTCGACGACACCGCGCTGGTTAGTTATGTAAAAGACGCGGAGTCCAGCGGCATTCCCGTTGCGATCTTCGACTCGGGACTCAAGTACGACGACGTCGTAAGTTACGTCGCGACCGACAACTATGCCGCTGGCGGCATCGCCGGCACTGAGATGGGCAAACTGCTCGGCGGGAAGGGCAAGGTGATCGTGCTACGCTACAACGAAGGCTCGGCGAGCACGACCGACCGTGAGAACGGCTTTATCGAGGCCGCGAAGAAGGCCGGGCTGGAGATCGCCAGCGACGAGCAGTTCGCGGGCGTGACGGTCGAGACGGCGCAGGACGCGAGCGAAAACCTGCTGACGCGCTTTAAGCAGGGTAACGGGCTGAGCGTGCAAGGCATCTTCTGCCCCAACGAGTCGTCGGCCTTCGGAATGTTGAGGGCGCTGCAGGACACGGGGCTCGCAGGCAAGGTGAAGTTCATCGGCTTTGACGCGTCGCAGAAGTTGATCGAGGGCCTGACGAGCGGGCAGATCGACGGCCTGATCGTGCAGAACCCGCGCAAGATGGGCTACGAGACGATCAAGGCGATCGTCGACAAGATCAAAGGCGGTACGCCCGAGAAGCGGATCGACACCGGTGCCACGTTTGTGACGAAGGCGAACATGGAGACCGACGAGGTCAAGCAACTGCTCGCACCGCCGACAGACTAACTGCATGGCGTTCCTCGAGCTGCACGGCATCGAGAAGCGCTTTGGCGCCACCGTCGCCCTCGGCGGCGTGGACTTCTCCGTAGAATCAGGACAGGTCCACGCCCTCGTAGGTGAGAACGGCTCAGGAAAATCGACTCTGATGCGCGTGCTTGCCGGGGTGTTCCCCGCCGACGCAGGGACGATCTCTCTTGGAGGCGAGCGGTTCGCACCGCGATCGCCACGCGACGCGCGCGAGCAGGGCGTGGCGATGATCCACCAGGAACTGTCGCTGTGCCCGGACCTCTCCGTACTGGACAACATCGTTCTGGGGATGGAGCAGGTGTCCCTCGGCTTTTTGCAGAAAGGTAGCCAGGAGGCCCTGGCGCGCGCAGCCCTGGAGAGACTGGGGCACGGTTCGCTCTCGCTTTCTCAGCGCGTCGGCGATCTACCGATCGGTATTCGTCAGAGTGTGGAGATAGCGCGGGCTCTGGCCGTCGGGTGCCGGATCCTCGTGCTCGACGAGCCGACGAGCAGCCTGAGCCACGAGGACACCGCTCGGTTGTTCGAGGTCGTGCGGGGACTGCGGTCGGACGGGCTAGCGATCGTCTACATCTCGCACTTCTTCGATGAGGTGAAACAGGTGGCCGACCGCTTCACGGTGCTCCGCGACGGGCTCGTCGTAGGTGGCTCTGAGATCGAGAACTTCGTCGACGAAGAGGTCGTGCGGCTGATGGTCGGCCGTGAGATCACGGACCTGTATCCGAGGTCCGCGCGATCGGTGGGCGAGGCGTTGCTCTCCGTCGAAGGTCTGGCGGGAGAGACTAGGCCGACCGAGGCGAGCCTGACCGTACACCGAGGAGAGGTCCTCGGCATAGCCGGCCTCGGCGGATCGGGGCGGACGGAACTCCTGCGCGCCGTCTTCGGTCTGGATCCGGTCGTGAGCGGCACGGTTCGCGTGGCTGCATATCAGGGACCGGCCAGCCCCGCAAGACGGTGGCAGGAAAAGGCCGGAATGTTGAGCGAGGACCGAAAGGAGGAGGGTCTGGCTGTCTCGATGTCAATCGCCGACAACGCCTCACTGACGAAACTGCCGCTTTGGATCACCGACGACGCCCAGACCCGCGGGACAGAGCCGTTCCTCTCGCGCTTGGGGGTGAAGATGCGCAGCCCGCTCCAGCCTGTCGAGGAACTGAGCGGCGGTAACCAACAGAAGGTCGCCCTCGCGAGGCTCTTGCATCACGACGTCGACCTCTTCCTTCTCGACGAGCCGACGCGGGGGATCGACGTCGCGAGCAAGGAGCAGATCTACCGCCTGATCGACGAGTTGGCCGTCCAGGGGAAGGCGATCCTGTTGGTCTCTTCGTATCTTCCGGAGTTGCTCGGTGTGTGCGACCGCATCGCCGTGATGTCGCGCGGTGTTCTCGGGCCGTCGCGAGAAGCAAAGTCTCTGACGCAGGAGAGCCTGATGCGGGAGGCCGTCGGATCGTGAGAGACCGGATCAAGTCGCTCGGAAACGTCGCTGGGCTCGCAATCGCGTGGTGCCTCCTTTTCTTCTCATTTGGCGCGGCGCTCGGCAAAACCTTTATGAGCCTCGCCAGCGTCGAGCAAATCTTCAGACAGAGCACGGTGGTCGCGCTCTGCGGGATCGGCATGACGTTCGTGATCATGTCTGCCGGGATCGATCTTTCAGTCGGCTCGATCGTCGCGCTCGTTTCAGTTGTGGTCGCTTACGCGCTGCAGCAGCATTTGGACCCGTCCATCGCCATCCTTTGCGGACTCGTGGCTGGGACGCTGAGCGGACTCTTGAACGGAGCCATCATCACAAAGTTGAAAGTGACGCCGTTCATCGTGACGCTTGGTACGTTCCTCGCTTTGCGCGGCGTCGCGAAGGGCATTGCGAAGAACCAGAAGATCGATGCTGACTTCACATGGATCAACGATCTGCTCGCTCGCGTGCACGCGGACCACAGGTGGATGGTGTTTCCGCCCGGCGTGTGGGCCATGCTCGTGCTGGCCGTGCTAGGAGCGATCTGGCTGCGGTATACGCGGCTTGGGCGGCACATCCAGGCAGTCGGATCGAACGAACTGGCCGCGCGGCTGTGCGGAGTTCCAGTCGAGCGTGTGAAACTTGCGGTGTACTCGTTCATGGGCCTGTGCGCGGGCATGGCGGGCGTCGCGATCTTTGCGCGTCTGAGCGTCGGCGACCCGACCACCGCGCAGGGGCTCGAACTTCAAGCGATCGCAGCCGCGGTCATCGGAGGAGCATCGCTGATGGGAGGGACGGGATCGATCGCGGGCACGCTGTTCGGCGCGCTGATCATGGAAACGATCGGTGCGGGTTCGAGCCAACTCGGCTGGCCCAACTGGGTGCAGGAGATCGTGACCGGAGCGATCATCGTGGCTGCAGTCGCTCTCGATCGCGTCAGACACAGGAGGGCGACGTAGACCATGGCGAAGTCCGGCGATCAAGGCCGCTGCCTCATGTGCGGCAAACCGAATGACGGCGATCGAAAACTAGTCGTCGGCCTCCAGGGCGCTATCTGTTCCGAGTGCGTCAGCCTATGCGGCGAAATCCTGAGCCAGGGCTTCGGCGAACCATCCCGTCACCCGACCGTCGCCCGCGACCGTCCGACCACGCCCCTCGCCTGCCTTGTCGAAATGACCCAGGAACTCGCCCGGCCTGAACACGGTCAGGTCATCCTAGGCGAGGGCAACACGAGTGCAAGAGACGGGGATAACCTGTGGATCAAGGCGAGCGGCGAGCAGATGCCGACGATCTCGCCAATCGGATTTGTTAAGGTTTCGACGGAGAAGATCGTACAGATCCTCGACCAGCCAAGGCCGAGCGACGATGAACTGCGGGCCATCCTCAACGCCGCACGCACGGACGAAAGAACCTCCAATCTCCCTTCGACCGAGACCTTCATGCACGCCTGGCTCCTCACGCTGCCAGACGTGAACTTCGTCGCCCACACGCACCCGGTCACGACCCTCGGCCTCGTGTGCTCGCCGCAGGCGGAGAAGTTCGCGAGGGCGCGACTCTTCCCCGACCAGATCGTTCTCTGCGGGCCGGAGTCGGTCTTCGTCCCCTACGTCGCCCCCGGGTTCGACCTCGCACTTGCCATCCGCGACGCCTGCAAAGAGTTCACTAAACGAACAGGGAGCCAGCCCAAGACGATCCTGCTCAAAAACCACGGCCTGATCGCGCTCGGCAAAACCGCGAACGAGGCGCTCGCCGCGTGCCTCATGACAGAAAAGGCCGCGCAGGTCTTCGCGACCGCAAAGAATCCAAATGCACTAACAAAGGAAGAGGTCGACCACATCCACAACTGGACCGACGAGCACTTTCGGCAAACAAAACTGTGGAGAGAATAACTTAGCGCGCGACCGTTCTTGGCGCTTGGTAAGGCGACACGTCTATGACTAGTTCGTCTGGCACGTTGGTCGCAAATGGCGGCCTAGTGTGCTCTGCAGAAACACGAACATTGTATTTCCCGTCCGTCGTACGCCAGGTAAGGCTCCAAGTTCCACCCACCTTCGTATCGATCAGGCCTGCACCAGCCTGACTTCGAAAGAACGTATGCAGGTCTGCAAAGTTAGTCGCATTCTTAAACCTGACATAGGAACGGTTGCCGGTCTCGTAGTGCATCCACGAACAATCAGCGTTCTTCGGGTCGAGCGTCAGAGTCTTGGGAAGGGTCAGACCCGCACTGGCAAGGGTGTCTGCGACCTTCTTCTCGATCTTTAGGCCAGGAACCCTCTCGATGCGACTATAGGGAATTACGTTGAAGAACTTGTAATCGTACTGTCTGCGCCCGTTTGACTCCGAATACATGTACGGGGCGAAGGTGGAGCCAACAGTGGCGTAGCCAACCAAGATCAGGCCGATGACCACGCTGACGATAATAAGCGTGCTCGGTCTTCCTTTTCTGAATCCCGCGTCTCCTTCAGTCATTCCTACGGCACTAGTTTACTGTCCACTTCCTTCCCTTCCACTCGACCTGCGCCGAAACGCCCGGCGGAACGGCGACTTCGATCTTGTCGCCCTTCCAGGAGACCTCGAACCGGCCGCGCACAGACTCGTACGAGAGGTTGCACCACTCGAACGGCCCAGGCTCCGGTTTGATCAGCGCCTTCCGGTACCCAGGCTCCACCAAACGCAGCCCACCGATCGTCTCGACCATGAACTGCCCGACCGCGCCGAACGCGTAGTGCGCAAACGAGTTCATCCCCGGGTCTTGGAACCCCTTCTCAGGCGTCCAGCCGTCCCACCGCTCCCAGATCGACGTCGCGCCGTGCTTGACCGAGAACAACCAACCCGGATACTCCTCGCTCAGCAGCAGTTTGTAGGCGAGGTCGGTCCGCCCATGGTCGCGCAGCATGAGCGTGAGGTCCTTCGTGCCGACGAACCCGGTCGTCAAGTGTCCGAGCCGCTCGACGTCCTCTGCCAGCCTTGCGAACACGCGGTCCGCCAGGTCCCCCTCGACCATCCCGAAGGCGAGCGCCAGGGTCTGCGCCGTCTGCGTCCGCCCTTCCACCCAACCGAACTCGTCGACGTACGCGCCGCGGAACACCAGGCAGGCGCGCCTGAACGCCTCGTAGTACTTGCGCTCGTCGTCCTTCCTTCCCAGCACGCGCGCCGCGCGCACGACGTCCATCAGCGACCGGCCCAGATAGAGCATGTACAGGACCGGATGGGGCGTCTCCGCGCCGACGTTCAGCCAGTCGCCAAAGCAGTGGAACTTCTCCGGCGGCACGCCGTCGTCCTGCATCCGCCCCAGGCAGAAGTCGACGAACCGCACCATCGACGGGTACTGCCGCTCCAGCACCTCCTTGTCCTCGTACACCTCATAGACCGACCACGGCACGATCGTCCCCGCATCGGACCACGCCGGCCCCCCGTCCTCGAGGTTGTAGACCACCGGTGCGACCATCGGGAGCTGCCCGTCTTCGCGCTGCGCGTCCGCCAGGTCGATCAGCCACTTGCGCAAGAACGCCTGCACGTCCGCCAGCAGCATGGCCGTGCGGCAGAACACCTCGATGTCCCCCGTCCACCCGAGCCGCTCGTCGCGCTGAGGACAGTCGGTCGGAATCTCCAAGAAGTTCGACCGAAACGTCCAGTCGATGTTGCTCCATAGTTGGTTCAGCCGGTCGTCCGAGCACTCGAACTTACACGCCGACTTCGCCACGTTGCTGAGTGCGCGCCCCTCGACCATCTCCTTCGGCGGTTCGGCGTCCAGCCCAGCGACGTCGACGTACCTAAAACCGTGGAACGTCCCGCGCGGCGACCACTCCTGGTCGCCATCGCGCGTCGTGTAGGCGTCCGTCGCGCGCGCAGACCGAAGGTTCGTCGTGTAGACAGTGCCGTCGGGGTTCAAGACCTCCGCATGGCGCAACACGACCTCCTTCCCCGCCTTCTGACCACTCATTCGCAGGTGCGAGACCCCGGCAAAGTTCTGCCCCAGGTCGAAGACGTATGTGCCGCCGGCAGAACGCGTCACCGACTGCGCCGGAACCGTGTGGTGCACGACCACCGGATCCATCGGATAAGGAGCGAGATCCGGCGTCAGTTCCTTTCCGAGCGCCACAGGGTGCCAGTCTTCGGGGCCCGCTGCGGCGTCGAAATCCTCGCCCATCAGCAGGTCGGACATCGAGCAGCCGTTCGTCGTCGCGCGCCAGGCGTCGTCCGTCGGCACCAGGTCGCTCGTTCCGTCGTCGTAGTCGATCCAAAGCATCGCGCTAAAGCGCGTCTGGTCGCCGTAGTGCTCACGCTTGCCAAACCCCACATAGCCCGCAAACCATCCGTCGCGCAAGACCACGCGCATCGAGCCGTCGCCCTGCTGCAAGAGCCCGGTGACGTCATAGGAGCAGTAGTGCAGACGCTTGCGATAGTCGGTCCATCCAGGCGCAAACCAGTCGTCGCCGACGCGCTGACCGTTGATCGTCGCGTCGAAGATCCCTAGCGCGGTCGCATAGAGCACCGCGCGCTTCAGCCCTTTTCGCACGGAGAACGCCCTGCTCAGCACGCGCGGCGGCGGCAGGAACAGTTGCGGCACTGAGATCCCACCCCACGGCGGGATCCCGTTCTCTCCAATCTGTCGCGCAGGCTTCCAAACGTCGGAGTCAGAAAAGCGCGCCTCCCACGTCGAGTCGGTCGGAATCTCGCGGCGCACGCTGTCGCTGACGATCAGGATCTTCGCGATCATCGCCGAGTGGTCGGTCGCGTGCGACTCCGTCGTAATCTCGATCGTGTTCGTCCCTTTCTTGAGTACGTCGGTGATGTCCACGTGCACCGGCCGTCGCCAAGAGTCGTCCTTGCCATCGCTCTTGCCGACCTCTTCGCCGTTGACAACTGCCAAGAACGTGTCGTCGCCTGTGCCAATCAGCACGGCGTGGTCTGGCGCATCATCGAGGTCGAACGTTTTGCGGAACACGACCGTGCAAACAGGGATGTTGGTCAGCGGCCCGTCCGCGTGCCAGATCCACTGCGTGCCCATGAAGTCGGGCGGCTTGTTCGCACTCAGCGGCTCATCAAAACCGATCCACTCCGCCTGCCACGTCTCCGGAGCCGCGGTCCAGTGCGCCCACTCGCTCCACTCGCCCGCGCGTCCACCCTCGTCCCACAGCAAGACCCGCCAATAGACCGTCTGTCGCGGACTCGCCTTTTGACCGCGGTACGGCAGAGAGAGCACGTCCTCGATCCCGACTTTGCCCGTGTCCCACAGGTCGGCCCCACGCCCGTCGCTCGATGCCTGGATCTGGAACGCCGTCTGCCGCTTGCCGCCTACCGGCACCCACGAGAGCACAGGATGCGCATCGGCGACGGCGAGAGGGTCCGTGAGCAGGTTGCAGCGCAGGCGGTCGGCGACCATGGGAATAGTATGGTCCAGCAGGGTCCGCTAGTCCGTGAGAGCCCGCTCCCTCGTTTCCAGAACGAGCGGTAGGAGCAGGAGCCCGGCCAGCGGCACAGCACCGACCCAGAACAGCGTCTGCATGATCGCGTCGGGCCCCTTCGCGATGACCGACCCCACGACGAGCGGCCCGATCGCGGCGGCAAACCGCCCGGCGTTGTAGCAGAACCCAGAACCTGTCGCCCGCAGCCGCGTCGGGAACAGTTCAGGCAGATAGAACGTGAACGTGCCGAAGACTCCGAAAACGCTCAGACCAATCGGAAACACCATATAGAGCCGCGTGTGCGGGTCGAGGTGCAGCCCGAACGCCGCCATGATCGAGATACCGGAGACCAGGAAGTAGATGAAGTACATCGCGCGCCGCCCGACGTACTTGGCGATCGGGATCGTCACCAGTGTGCCCAACAGCCCGCCGACGTTGAACGCGTTGGTCGCGATCTTCTTCCACGACTCGGCCTGGTCAGCGTGGCCCGCCGACGCGGCAAGTTGGGTCGCCAGGTGCGGCAAGAACGCGTTGCAAGACCACCACGTGGCCAAGGCGACGAACGCCATCCCAAGTCCGCTCAACGTGATGCGCACATATTGCTTCGAGAACAGTTCCTTGACCGAAGTGTGCCGCACTGCCTCCGTCGCGGCCTTCCACCGCTCGGGCTCTTTCACAAAGAGGCGAACGATGAACGCGACCGCCGCTGGCACGAGTCCGAACAGGAACACATACCGCCACGCGACCTCGGGGTTCGACTTGAACGCGACGCCTTGGATCGCATAGGTCACGTACGTCGCAAGGAACAGCCCTGCAGGGGCCGCGGTGTAGAGCAGCGCTCCCGCCTCGACGCGCCGCTTTTCTGGCACGACCTCCGCGACCATGCTCGCACCGGCCGCCCACTCGCCTCCGATCCCCAGGCTCGCGACGATCCGCCATGCGATCAGCCACCACATGTTCGGCGAGAGGGCGCACATCGCCGTGCCGACCGCGTACATCAGCATCGTGAGGAGCAGCGTCTTCGAGCGTCCGATCTTGTCGCAAACGCGGCCGAACACGATGCCGCCCACGCCCCATCCGACGAGCATCAACGACGTCAACAGACCGATCCAAAACGGCGTTGCCGCCTTCGCCTCCGCCGAGCCGATCGGCAGCCCGAGCAGGGTCGGCACACAGTTGGGCGCGACGTAGTTGAAAAGAAGACCGTCGAAGACGTCGAACCCCCAACCAAGCCACGCAGCCAGCAGCACCAGCCATTGGTAGCCGGACATGTCCAGAAGACGCTTTCCCATACGCTGTCAGTAGAGACGGACGGCGGGCTGGGAGCGAAGCGCGAAGGGTGTAACGGGTAACGGGAGACGCGAAACGAGAAGCCAGTGTGGGCGGTGCTAAGCCTGGTAGCAGCGAAGTCGGAGTCGGAAACTAGTTTCCCCGAATCTTGACCTTTTGAATCTCGTTGCTTACGGCTTGCAGGCCAACTCGTACAGCCCTCCCTCTACTCGTCGCGCGTTTCCCGTCTCCCGTTACCCAAACTTTTTGGCTGCCCCACAGGGATTCGAACCCCAACCTACGGTACCAGAAACCGCTGTCCTACCGTTAGACGATGGGGCAGTCCGCCCGCCAGTATGACAGATCGCCCGGGCGAGTCCCCAGCCCGGTTCTTGTCCAGACAACGGCGTGGCCCCCGCTCCAAGGGAGCGGGGGCGGGGAAACATCGATGATCCGTCGCGGACTTAGGACGCGTACTTGAAGGACACGTACTCTTCGCGGCCCTCGAGGACCTCTTGCAGCCGCGAGTCGGTGAGGTCAACGGCCTCAGCCTCGTCGTGCGCGACGAAGACGACCTTGGAGGCCCCAGCGACCTGGCTCGCCTTGCGCGCCGCGCAGAAGAGGTCCATGACGCCGTTCTCCAGTCGCTTGGTGGTCGCGAAGTCAAGGACGAGACTGAACTCTTGTCCGGTGACCTGGTCGAGTTGCTCCTGCAACTCTTCCAGAAAGACGCTCGCTTCACCCTCAGTGATACAACCGCCGAAATTTGCTTCCAGGCGCGAACTGCCCGGGTTCCAATTGATCAGGTACATAACCGCAATAACCAGCCTATTCAAAGTGGTCGGACCCAACCCGACCCAACACACTTATTCAATGATTCCAAATGCACACCGCCCGCACCTTTGACAGGGTGCGGGCGGTTCTGGGGAAATGACCAGCCAGTAACCTAACTGGCCTCTTTCACTTGCTCCGCGTTCAACATGATCGGTTTCGCGTGCTGCGAGACGACGCCGTCCGGCAAAATCACCTTCTTGATGTCGTTGCTCGAAGGCACCTCGTACATCACTTCCAGCATGATGTTCTCAAGGATCGCCCGCAGTGCCCTCGCCCCAGTCTTGCGCTTGATCGCCTCGCGGGCGATGTCGCGCAGGGCGCCCTCCTCGAACTCGAGGTCGACGTCGTCCAGTTCGAAGAACTTCTTGTACTGCTTCGTGATCGCGTTGCGGGGCTCCGTCAGGATCCTCAACAGCGCGTCCTCGTCCAGTTCGTCCAGCGAGGTCAGCACCGGCAGGCGGCCGATGAACTCGGGGATCAGGCCGTACTGCAGCAGATCCTCAGGCAGCACTGCGCGAAGGATGTCCTTCTTGCGGTCCTGCTTGCTCTGCGGGTCCGCGCGGAATCCGAGCACGTTCTCCTTCTGCCGTCGCATGATGATCTCGGAGAGTCCCTCGAATGCGCCGCCGCAGATGAACAGGATGTTCGTCGTGTCGATCTGGATGTACTCCTGCTGCGGGTGCTTCCGTCCGCCCTGCGGGGGGACGTTCGCGCTCGTGCCTTCCAGGATCTTCAGGAGCGCCTGCTGCACCCCTTCCCCGCTCACGTCGCGCGTGATGGACGGGTTGTCCGACTTGCGGCCGATCTTGTCGATCTCGTCGACGTAGATGATGCCGCGCTCGCACAAAGGCTTCGGGTTGCGGGGGTTCATCTGCTCCGCCGACTGATAAAGCTTCAGGAGGATGTTCTCGACGTCCTCGCCGACGTACCCGGCCTCGGTGAGCGCCGTAGCGTCGGTCATAGCGAACGGGACTTCGAGCATCCGCGCCAGGGTCTGTGCAAGCAGCGTCTTGCCGCAGCCGGTCGGACCGACCATCAGGATGTTGCTCTTCTGCAGTTCGACGTCGTCGTCGAGCCGGTCGTCGTGGATCCGCTTGTAGTGGTTGTAGATCGCGACGGAGAGGGCCCGCTTGGCGTGCTCCTGGCCGATCACATAGCCGTCCAGGTACTCGACGATCTCTTTCGGTTTCGGGATCGGCTTCTTGGCGCCTTCGGCCGCGCTCCTGACAGAGGACGTGCCGTCGCTCGACCGCCGCTGGGGCGACGTGCCGACCGGGGCCGAATCGCCGCTGGAGGAGAGGATGTCGTTGCACAGGCTGACGCAGTCAGAACAGACCGCGCCGTGCAGACCGACGATGATCTTTCGACCTTCGTCTTTGTGCTTCCCGCAAAGGCAACACTTGTTGTTATCTTCCGAACGAGCCATCGTAAATGATCCTTTTCTCTACATATCTACCGAGCCCCAGGCTCCAACACTTTGTCGATCAAACCGTACTCAAGCGACTCCGCTGCCGACATGAAGTGGTCGCGGTCGCAGTCCTTGTACACCTGCTTCTTGTCCTTGCCGCTTGCGTCGGCCAGGATCTGCATCAAGGTGTCCATGTACTTGTCAGCCTCGGCAATGGCGATCTTCATGTCTGCGACCGAGCCTTGCGCCCCGCCCGAGACCTGATGGATCATCACCCGGCTGTTCTGCAGCGCGAACCGCTTGCCCTTCGAGCCCCCCGCCAACAGAACTGCGCCCATCGAAGCGGCCTGGCCCACGCACATGGTCGCCACGTCGGGCTTGATCATCTGCATTGTGTCATAGACCGCCAGGCCGGCACTCACGGAGCCGCCCGGGCTGTGGATGTAGAACTCGATGTCCTTGTCGGGGTCCTCCTTCTCCAGAAAGAGCAACTGCGCGATGATCAGGTTCGCCACGTAGTCGTCGATCGGCGTGCCAAGGAAGACGATCCTGTCCTTGAGGAGCCTCGACCAGATGTCATAACTGCGCTCGCCGCGCGCCGACTGCTCGATTACGAACGGGACTCCGACAAACGATTCCTTCATAGGTTCAAACATCCTTTCAGGCACACACTATGTTATTGGCCTTGACAGGGCGGGTTCTTAGGGTCAAATGAGCCTAGTTTCCGCCTCCCTGGCCGCTGGGGACCTCGACTTCCGTGATCTTGGCCTCCTGGTTGATCAGCCGCATCACTTTCGAGTACATCGTCCTGTAGACGACCTCGTCCCTGATCTGCGGGCCGTACTCCTTCGCAAACTTCTTGATGTCCGCCTCCGGAACCCGGTTCTCGTAGGCGATCCTGACGAACTGCTCGCTGGCGTCCTGGTCCGTGACCTTCATCCCCTCTTTGTTAAAGATACGCTCGATCAGGACGGCCCGCTGCACCTGGGTTCTGGCCTCGTTCTTCTGGGCGGAGACGAAGTCCTCCTCCTCCATTCCGTTGTGCTTGGCGTACTCCGCGAGGGTCGAACCCTGCTTCTTGAGTTCCTCGCGGATCTCCGCAAGACGCCGCTCCGCTACGCCCTCCCAGGCCGTGTCGGCGACGTGGACCGTGCTCGATTCAAGCAGTTTTTCCAGGAGCCTCTCGTTGAGCGCCTCCTGCGCGATCTGGCGCTTCGAGCGCAGGATGTGTTCTTGTATCTTCTCTTTCAGTTCGTCGACGTCCGCCAGGTCGACCGACTGGGCGAACTCGTCGTCCAGTTCCGGCACTTCGATCGCGCTGACCGACCTCACGGTCACTTTGCAGCCAAGTTCCCTGCCCTTCAGGTCGGCCTCCTGGAAGGTCTCCGGAAAGTGCAGTTTCACCGACTTGATGTCGTCCGTCTTCATCCCCTGCAAGGCCTTGTCGAGGTCTTCGAACGTCTGGCCGACCACGACCATAAAGTTGATCCCGTCGCCCTCCTGTCCGTCGACCTTGATGTTGACCAGAGCGTTGTCGCCGTCCTTGATCCCTCGATCGACCGCGGTCTTCTTCCCGCGCGCTGCGCGCAGTTCGTCGATCTGCCGCGCGATCTCCGCGTCGGTGACCGTCACCTTCAGTTTTTCAGCGCTCAAACCACGGTACTCACCGAGTTCGATCTTCGGCGCAAGAGGAACCTTGACGGTGTACGTACACTTGCCGGCGGAGCGGTCATAGTCGACCTCCTCGATCATCGCCTGCCCGCCGAGTTCGAGCTCTTCGTCCTGGCACGCCTTCTTGAACGTGGAGTTGACCGTCTCCTCCTGGGCGTACGAATCGATGTCGCTCGCCGAGAGCATCTTCTCCATCACGTCGATCGGGGCAGCCCCCGGCCTGAAGCCCGGGACCTTGATCTGCTTGGAGAGCGCCTTGACCGCCTTCTTGACACCGCTTTGAACCTGTTCGGGCGTGCAGACGACCTTCAGTCGGATCGTACACGGGTTGAGGTCTTCGCGTTCGACACGCATGGTCTGGGTCTCTGCTGGGCTCATCGGTAGGTGGGCATTCTACCCATCAGAGGCGTGCTTCAGGCGGGCGTCCAGGCCTCCGGGACGGCGTGCAGAGAGTCCACGACGGCTGGCCCGATTTGCCCGAATTTGAACTTGAAGCCCCTGGCCAGGGCGATCTCGGGCAGTACGCGCGGGCCTGTGAGAAGGAGGGTCGGCTCAATGCCGGCCAGCCCGACTGCGAGCCTGACGAGCGGCGCGGGGACGGGCGGTACGGGCGGGCGAGAGAGCGCAGCGCGCATCTCGGCCATCAGACAGGCGTTGGTCACGGGCTGTGGCGCGACGGCGTTCAGCGGGCCGCTGACGGGCTCCTGGAGGCACCACAGCGCCATCTGGGCGAGGTCGTGGCCATGGATCCAACTGACGTACTGGCGCCCGTTGCCGAGCGCCGAGCCCAGACCGATCCGGACGAGGATGCCGACCTTCTTGATGAACTCCGCGCCCGGCCCGAGCACGACGCCGATCCGAAGGCAGACCTTCCTCGTTTCGGGGGTGTAAGCCTGGAGGCACGCGCGCTCCCATTCGACGCAGAGTTCCGCGAGGAAGCCGTTGCCCGGCTTGGACGCCTCGGTCACTTCCCTGTCACCCGTGTCGCCGTAGTAGCCCGCTGCGCTCGCGTTGATCCAGACCCTTGGCGGCGTCTTGCAAGCCTTGATCGCATCCGCGATCGCAATGGTCGACAAGACCCGCGCGTCGCGCATCGCCTTGGTACTGGCGGGCGTCCACCTCTTGACCACGGACTGGCCGCTGAGGTTGACGACGGCTATCGCGCCCTCGAGTTCGGTCGCCCAGTCTCCGACGGTCTTGCCGTCCCAGACGACGCGGCCCGCGCCCGCAGACCTGCTGAGGACGAGGACGTGGTATCCGGCCCCTTTGAAGGCGGCGGTGAGGAGCCTTCCGAGGCTGCCCGTGCCGCCAGCAACGATGATCTTGCCTTTCACTCCTTCGTCCATTCTCGGAAGATGTCCTGCTCGATCCCTAGGTTCTGCAGGATCCTGGCGACGACGGAGTCGGCGAGTTCCTCGAGCGACTTCGGCCTGTGGTACCAGGCCGGCGAAGCCGGGATGATCGTCGCGCCGGCCTCGGCGAGGGCGACCATGTTGCGCAGCATGACGAGGTTCCAGGGCATCTCCCTCGGCACGAGAATGAGCCTTCTTCGCTCCTTGAGGCACACGTCGGCTGCACGCGCGACGAGGCTGTCGCTGATCCCGTTGGCGATGCGCCCCGCCGTGCCCATCGAGCACGGGACGACGACCATGCCGTCGTGGCGGAAGGAGCCGCTAGCGGGCGGAGTGAAATAGTCCTTGTCGTTGCACAGCACGATGTTCTTGAAATCTTCCCCCAGCCACGCGTTCGTTGTGAAGGAGTCGCGGTCGATCTTGACGCCGAGTTCTGTGCGTGCGACGTCGACGGCCTGCGCGCTCAGAATCAGATAGACCTCCTGATAGTGGCGTGCTGCGTGGATGAGGAAGCGCTGGGCGTAGATCGCCCCGCTCGCTCCCGTGACCGCCACGACCAGCCTTCCCGTCGACATTGAGGAGAGTCTACGCCAGGCGGTCGTGCGTCCCGTTACTACAGGGCGCGATAATGGGCACGGTGACGCAGAAGAAAGTGAAAGGCACGCGCCCCTCGGCAGAGGTCGAGGCCGGGCCGTGGTCGCGCAAGGCGTTCTGGGCCGTCATCCTGATCGCGTTCGTCGTGCGGGCCGTGTGGATGCTGAAGGTCAACACGATGCCGGTGACGGACTTTTCGTGGTACTACCAGCGTGCCGTCGACATCGCGTCGGGACGCGGCTACAGCGTCGACGGTCACGCGACGGCGTACTGGCCGGTCGGGTACTCGGGGTTCCTTGCGCTGTTCTTCCGATTCATCAAACCGACGATCACGTTCGCGAAACTGCTCAACCTCTTGTTGGTCTTGGGTTCGATCGGTCTGTCGTTCCGGCTTGCACACAGGATGTTCCGGTCGAACGCCGTTGCGGTCGTATCGTCGCTGATCCTGACGTTCCACCTTAATTGGATCGCGTACAGCGGGATTTTGGCAAGCGAACCGCTTTATACTTTTCTGACGTTGTGGGGGACGTGGCTACTGTTCACGGGCGCGGGCGAAAAGGGCAAGACGACCTGGGGCGGTTTCGTGTTCGCCTTGGCGACGCTTGTGCGGCCACAGGCGGTGCTTCTTCCTGCGATCGTGCTTTGGTACACGGCGAACAGGGACGGCGACACGACGGTACAGATCCGCTTGCCGCGCGCGATGTGGACCGCCTACACGATGCTTGTGCTCGCGCTGGTGCCGTGGGCAGTCCGCAACGTCGCGGTGTTCAAGGCACCGGTCGTCGTGAGCACGAACATGGGCGACAACCTACTCATCGGCAACAGCCCGACGGCCACAGGCGGCTACATGGATCCGACCAGTCTCGGGGTGGACGTGCGCGGGCTTGGTGAGGTCGCGCGCAACGGCAAGACGACGAAGGCTGCCGTCGACTACATGACCGGGCACCCGTGGCGGACAGTGCAACTTTGGCCGACGAAGGTGTGGAACACGTTCGGTCGTAGCACCGATGGTCCGTACTGGGCGTTCATGAAGGTCGCGGGCCAGTTGACAACGCCCGGCGCGGAGGAGGACAAGCCGCTGTTCCTCGCCTCGCGCTCGTACGCATCGATCTATCACGGAGCGCTGCTGTTGCTCTTCGTGGTGTCGGTGCCGGTGCTGCACTACTCGCGTCGTCGGCTTGCTGGAACGCTGTACGTGCCCGCGCTTGGTCTTGCGCTGGTCGGCTATGTGGCACTTGTGAGTGCGGCGTTCTTCGGCAACCCGCGGTTCGCGTTCCCTGTGCTGCCGTTCATCGCGATGCACGCGGGCGCGCTGCTCGTCATGGTGTGGACGTCGCTTGCTTCTCTTTCGAGTGGCGAGAGTCGAAAGAGCGCAGGCTAAAGCCTGCGGCTACATTCGGAGACTTGGCGTATCCGCTACTCCCAGACGTACTGCGTGAGGTAGACGATGAGGACGGGGCCCTCTTGCGAGTCCCAACTGGCGTCGCCGCCGACGGGCATGGGCCTGTGGTCGTTCGGCTCTTCGTCCTTGTGCAGTTCGTGATAGACGTCGTTGACGGCCTTGGCGATCTTGACCTTGAGCGCCTTGACGCCCGCCGAGTTGGAGAGGTCTGCGTCGGTCTGATTGGCAAGTGCTGCGCGGACGGCGTCGGTGTAAGGTGCGAGCGTGGCGGGGCTAGGGGCGCCTTCGTGCCCTCCGCCGCCTACGAGTTCGGCACCTTTTGCCAGGTGCAGGAAGACCGTCGCCTTGAGGTAGGTCTTGCCGCCTGCGGTGTTGACGAGGAACTCGCCCAGGTTGATGATGTGCTGCGAGTCGCCGAGTTTGATGGCCTGCTTTTCGACCTTGGCGGTGCCCTTCGTCATCTTGAGCCCGAAGTAGCCTCCTCCGGCAAGGACCGCCAAGAGGACGAACAAGACAGGGATTACGCCCTTCTTGCCCTTCTTGCCCTTGGCGTTCTTGCCTTTCTTGCCCTTCTTTCCGGTCGGCTCGATCATATCCTGCGGCTTAGCGTCTGGCATATCCATCCACCCAAGGGGTGTTGTTCCGCACTTCCCCGCAAATTTCACATGGCGGGCCAGACGGCCCTCGGGTTGATTTGAACCGGGCCTAGGCTCCAAACTACGTTCGGATGCAGGAGATCGCCAAACTCGAAAAAGAGGCCAAGGCGGCCATCAAGAAGGCCACGACGACCGAAAAACTGCGCGAGATCGAGATTTCGTACCTCGGCAAGTCGGGTTCGCTGACCGGGCTGATGCGTGGGATCGGCTCACTCTCAAAAGAGGAGCGGCCCAAGTTCGGGCAGGCGGTGAACGAGGCGAAGGGGCGGCTCCAGGCGCTCGTCGACGAAAAGACGGCGACGCTGCGATCTAAGGAACTGAGCGCGCAGTTCGAGAAAGACCGAATCGATGTGACGATGCCCTCCCGACCGCCGTCCTCCGGGGTCGAACACGTGCTGCAGCAGGCGTTCAACAAGATCAAGAAGACGCTTGGTTCTCTCGGCTTCACCTATTACGAGGGGCCGGAACTGGAGGAGTTCAAATACAACTTCGACGCGCTGAACTACCCGCCGAACCACCCGGCGATGGACGATCAGGACACGTTCTTCGTGACCGACACGACGCTGCTCAGGACGCAGTGCACGGCGATCCAAGGTCGGGTGTACGAGCAGTTCAAGCCGCCGTTTCGGTTCTTCACAGTGGGACGTTGCTTCCGAAACGAGGCGGTGGACAGGACGCACGGGCACACGTTCCACCAGGTCGACGCGTTCATGGTGGACGAAGGAATCTCGATGGCGCACCTGAAGGGCACGCTGCGCGCGTTCGCCAACGACATGTTCGGCGAGGGGGCGCAGGTGCGTTTCCGGCCGGACTTCTTCCCGTTCGTGGCGCCGGAGCGGTACGGGATCGACACTGAGCGGTACTCGGGTTTCGCGTTCGGGCTCGGTGTCGAGCGCGTGCCGATGATGGCGTACGGGATCGACGACCTTAGATACTTCCTTGAGAACGACCTGCGTTTCTTGGAACAGTTCGTATAGGGTTTCTGAAAGTTGTCTTAATCCTCGGACGCATGCTCGGCGTTGTTGCCTTGAGGGTGGTAAAACGCGTCGATGCGTGTACAAGACTTCCTTGTTTTTGAGACCAAGCGTGCGACGGAGGCGTTCTTTGAAACTGCGCGCAAGGTTCCTGCGGACAAACTGGAGTGGAGCCCGCTCGACAGTGGGCGCACGGTACTGAGCCAGGCACAAGAGTGCGCGATGTCGCCGACGTGGGCGACGTCGATCATCGCAGCGGGCAAGTTCGACTGGGACGAGGCGAAAATGGAGAAGGTGAAGGCGGAGCAGGAGTCTTGGAAGACTCTCGACGATTGCGAGGCGGCGTGCGCCAAGAACGCCGCGCAACTCATCGAACTGATCGAGGGGATGCCGGATGGAAGGCTGGAGGAGACGATCGAGATTCCGGTTGGTAAGGACCCCAAGTGGCGGATCGTCGACCTCTTGCACCTACAGATTTGGAACCTCCACTATCACACGGGGCAGGTCAACTACATCCAGACGCTTTACGGCGACAAGTCGATGGGTTAGCGGCTCCCTGTCGAACCAGTCGCCAGCAAGTACAATACCGACTGCCGTGAAACTGACCGAATCGATGCTGCGCGACTACGTGACGACGCCGCTCTCTGCTGAGGAGATCGGCGACCTGCTCACGATGACGGGCTTCGAACTCGAAGGGATCGAGACGGTCAAGGGCGAGAAGGTGCTGGACGTCAACATCATGGCGAACCGCGGTGACGGCGCAAGCGTGATCGGTCTGGCGCGCGAGGTTCTTGCGAAGGACGCATCGGCGGTGAAAACGGACCTTTATGAACGGGCGGAGATCCGGTTCTACGCGGCGGACGAGAGGGACGGCGCGTGCGGGGAGTTGGCGGCCGTCGAGATCGAGACGGAAAACTGCGGGCGGTACGCGTGCCGCGTCTTTGAGGACGTGAAGAACGGGCGTTCGCCCGACTGGCTTTGCGACAGGTTGGAGAAGATCGGACAACGGCCAATCAGCCTGCTCGTCGACCTGACCAACTATGTGATGTTCGAGACCGGGCAGCCGTTGCACGCCTTCGATCTCGACAAACTTTCTGGCTCGAAGATCGTCGTGCGGCAGGCGCGGGACGACGAGAAGAAGTTTGTGACACTGGACGAAGAGGAGCGCGCGATCACTCCTGACGACGTTTTAATCTGCGACGCGGAGAAGCCGGTCGCGGTCGCTGGCGTGATGGGCGGGCTCGACTCAGAGGTCAGTGCTGCGACGAAGAGGATGCTGCTGGAGAGCGCGAACTTCAGCCACATCTCGGTGCGCAATACACGCACTAGGATCGGGCTTTCGACGGAGGCCTCATACCGGTTTGAGCGGTACGTCGATCCGGACCAGGTGGTAGCCGCGCTGAACCGGTTCGCAGAACTGTACGAGCAGGCGACGGGCGAGTTTCCTGTGCGCGGGATCGTGGACGTCTATCCGGCGCCGGTGTCGCGGAGCCCGATCTTGTTGCGGCCCTCGCGGATTGCGAAGATCCTGGGCATGCCTGTCGAGGTCGGGGCGGCCTCGCAGTATTTGACGGCGCTGGGTTTTGAAGTGAGCCAAAAGGACGACGGACTGGTGTGCGCGCCGCCGACCTGGCGGATCGACGTTGTGCGAGAAGACGACCTCGTGGAGGAAGTCGGGCGCATCCATGGTTACGAGAAGATCCCGGAACTGTTGCCGCAAGGGGAGACGACGCGCGGCGGCGTCTTCGGGGCGGACGCGATGATCGACGAAGTGCGCGACGAACTCTTGCGCTGCGGGCTGACGCAGACTGTGAGCCATACGTTGCGCGACCTACACCCGCTCGACGCCCTGGGCGACCGCACCCGTGTACGCACGCCGCACTCTCCAGAAATTGCGCACTTGCGCAACAGCAACTTGCCTAGCCTCGCCGACGCTGCGAACAGGAACGGCAACAACGATCTGCACCTCTTCGAGATCGGCAAAGTGTTCCCTGAAACAGGCGAGAGGGCGAGCGCGGCCATTTTGGAGGTCGGCGGCGACAGGTTTGAGGACTGGCAGAAGAGGCAGTCGCCTGGCTCGGACTTCTTTAGTCTAAAGGGGATTTTGGAGCGCGTGTTCGCGCGTGTGAGCGCGCCGTTCGGCGTCGGCGCGAGCGAGGACGAGAGGCTGCACCCGACACGGCAAGCATCACTGGAGTCGCGAAGCGCCTTTATTGGAGTGGTAGGTCAGATTCACCCGGAAAAGGCCGAGGCTTGCGGGCTGCCGAAGGAGACCGTACTGGCAGAGATCGACCTGGGTGCGCTCTGGGACGCGTGCGGAGCGGAGCGGCACCTGCGCGAGATCAGTCGCAACCCGGCGACGCGGCGCGACATTGCGATCGTGCTCGACCGGTCGGTGCCGTACAGCGACGTGAGCGCGGCGATCGAGAGTGCGGGCGGCGAGGTGCTGGAGCGACACTGGCTGTTCGACGTCTACTGCGGAAAGGGGATCCCGGACGGAAGCCACAGCCTGGCGATCGCGCTGCAACTACGGAAGGTCGGTTCGAACTTTACTGACGAAGAAGCGAACCAGGTGCGGGACTCTGTCGTGCAGGCGCTCGAAGGTCTGGGAGCGACACTGCGGTAGCCACGAGCCGCGCGACGACCATCGCGAGAGCGACGACGTAACCCGCACGGAACAGCGACGGAAGGTAGTGGTAGTGGCCGAACGGCTTGAGCCACGCCATCGGCAGGAACGCGACGAACGACATCGCGAGGAAGCCCACGAACCACCATTTGGCGCGGTCGTCACGCCACGCCTGGACATAGGCGACAAAGTTGCCCGCTGCGCCAGAGATCGGCGCCCAGAACGGGCCGGTGAGAAGAATGAGCACGCCGCCGACGAACGACTGGAAGGCGGTGTAGGCCCAGAACACGGCCGGGAACGAGTACTGCCCGAGGACGATCCAGACCCCTGCACCTGTGCGGAACTGTTGGGCCTGGTATCCGGAGACGTCGGAGGGGACGAGCGCGCGGCGCAGGGCCAGGTAGGCGAAGAGAAGCGCCCAGAACGCGATGTGAGGCATCCAGGACGACTTGGTGCCGCGCAAAAGGAAGAGCAACTGCACTCCGACGAAGAGACCGGGGAGCATGACTGCCTGCTCGTAACTGCCGAGCGCGAGGACTGTACACAGGAGCGCGACGACGACCCACACCCAGGGGTACTTGGCGGTCACGACCTGGGTCGACTTGGTGGCCGGGAGGTCTTCGGCCGTCGCCTTTCGCTCAATGCGCTTGCCGGAGAGGCGCACGTAGCGCGCGTACGCCGCGACGGCGGCGAAGGCGAAGACGCACATGACACTGGCGGTCCGGCCCGGAAGCCAATCGACGATGCGGCCGGCGAACTCCGAGACCGGGCGGAGCGATTCGCTGAGGAAGTAGCAGGCGAGCCACGCGGCCAGGCACTTCCCCGCCATCTTGGGCCCGCCCCGGAACAGCCCGATGAGGCAGAGTGGGCCGAGCCAGGCGATGGCGACTGCGAGGGGTTGCGTTAGTGTCTCCCCGCTGTGCCAGAGCGCGAAGAGGAGCGTTGCTAGGAAGGCGAACCACGGGGTATCGGTGAGTTCGCGAAACACCCAGAAGGACAGGAGCACGCAAAGCGCAGCAAGGAGCGCGTTTGTCGCACCGTATCCCGCCGGGTCGTCGCCGGAGCGCGCGTTGTCCCATTCAAACGCGAGGGTCGAGACCGGGCGATAGAAGTGGTTCTGGAGCGGCCAGTCGCCGCGGAACCAGGCTGTGGGGTCCTTCACTTCGCGCAGACGATGGATGAGGGCGACGGTGTCGGTGTCCTTGAGGAGTTGCGGCGACGACGAGCGGCTGGCGTAGACCATGGCACTGAGCGCCAGGACGGGCACGAGCCACCAAAGCCATCTACGCACGCTGGGACTATACCGGCCTTTTTCGAACCTGGGCACCCGGGACCTGTGGGGCCGAACGGAACAAACGACGGTGCCATCGCGTATATGCCGTCACCAGTGAACGAGGTGAACAGAAGTGAAGTTCCTGCTCAAGTACGCGGTTATGGCGGTGTCAGTGATCGGTTCGCTCTTTGCGTCGATCGAGGCACCGAAGCCTGCCGCCACTCTGCAGGCGCCTGCGTCCACAAAGATGGTCGTCCGACCGGCGGCAAGGGTGTTACAGCCGACCGCAGTCAGGAGGATCACGGTGATCCTGCCGGCCCAAGTCAAGACGAGGGCACCGGCCGACGACACGACGTTGTCAAGGCTGCTTCCCAAGACTTACAACGTGAAGGCGATCCAGAAAGAGGCGCCTTGGTTCTTACGTCTTGACTCTCTCTCTCTAGAGCCGCTGACACAGAACTTCGACATTTTCGCTACTGGCGGAATGCCAAACGTTCAATAGGCGCCTGCCTCCCCTCGCACGCAACGTACGAGGGGAGGACTGTGCCTGCTACCCGCCCCCGCCGACGCGGTTGCGCGCCTTGGGCGGCTGGATGTCCGGCTGCGGGTGCTTCTTCGCTTCGTCGAGCAGGTAGGCGATGGCCTTGTCCAGTTGCGGATCGTCGCCTTTGACGTAAGCGTTGGGGTCGCTCGGGACGTCGACGTCGGGCGAGACGCCCTCGGCCTCGATCGCCCAGCCGCCTTTTATCGTGTACATCCCGTAGTTGGGCACGAAGATGGTGCCGCCGTCCACGAGGCCCCAGCCTGGAGACGATCCGACCTCGCCGCCGTACGTGCGCCGTCCGAAGATCGGGCCGAGGCCGAGGTCGCGCCAGCGGTGCGGAAACTCCTCGCCGCATGAGACGTTGAACTCGTTGACCAGGAGCGCTTTGGGGCCGAGGAACCACTCGGTCTGTCTGGACCACGGATACGGGCTCGACCTCATGTTGAAGAAACCGGTGAGCTTCTCATCGAGGATGTCGTTGATCATCGACTGGACATATCCGCCGTTGTTAAAGCGCGTGTCGATCAGCAGCGCCTCTTTGTCCCGCTGCGGATAGAACTGCCGGATGAAGTCGCTGACGTCCTGGTTGCCCATGGCGGCGAGATAGATGTATCCGACCTTGCCGCCCGACTTCTTGTCGACGTACTCTTTGTTCTTCTCGATCCAGTCGACGAGGCGCATGCGGTTGTCGCTGGCGACCGGTTTGACGTAGACGGTGCGCGCTCCTTCTGCGGTCGGCGTCGAGTTGACCTGGATTGAGACGGTCTTGCCCGCGCGACCGACCATGCCGGCGAGGAAGTCGCTGCCGACTTTGGCGGGAACGCCGCTGACCGAGATCAGATAGTCGCCCTCGTTGACGCCGAGGCCCGGTGCGGCGAGCGGGGACATTTCGCTCGTAAGGATCCCGTCGCCGCGCAAGATGTTCGAGATCTTGTAGTAGCCGCTCGGGTCGGGGGTGAGGTCGACACCGAGGAACGAGCCTCGGCTCGGCGGCCTCAAGGTCTGCGTGTCGCCGACGGCGAGGTACTCGTGTGAGGAGCCAAGTTCCGCCTGGAGCCAACGGATGAGTTCGTCAAGTTCGTCCCGGCTGCGGACTCGCGGGAGGAACTGGGCGTACTTCTGGCCGATCGCGTTCCAGTCGTTGCCGTGCATGTTCTGCACATAGAAGTAGTCGCGCAGGAACCGCCAAGCGTCCCAGAAGATCTCCCTGTACTCCTGGGCGGGGTCGATGCGCAGGGTGAGTCCGCCGGCGTCGAGTCTGCCGGAGGTCGGAGGGACGTCCTTTCCAGAGACGTCGACGACGCGCATCCCGCTGACGAGCAGTTTCTTGCCGTCTGCGCTCATGTCGACCATGGAGCCGGGTGTGAGTGTGCCGCCTGACTTCTTGCTAATGTCGAAGTAGTCGACCGAACCGCCGCCTGAGACGAGGACGCGGTCGCCGGGGATGAGGAGTTGAGCGTAGTTGCCGGGCTTGAGCGGCAGGACGATCTGGCGATCCCACAGGCCGTCGAGATCCACCTTGGTGCCGTCGTCCTTCTTTTCTTCTGCCTTCGCTGGCTCGTCCTCTGAGGAGTTCTTGTCGAGATATGGAGACTTGCCGTCCTTATCGAGGATGAGCAGGCAGACGACCGTCGGATCGGCGGAATCCAGGTGGTTCATGTAGGCGTCGCTGGTCACGGCAAAGTTGCGGTTGCTGAGGAAACCGAGATACTTGCCGTCGGTGCTGAACGCGGGCGCGACATCGTTGGTGCGTGCGTCGCCGAGAGGCGTCCTCTTTCCCGTCGCGATCTCGTACATGACGATCCGACCGTAGCCGGTGATGCCGTTCACGTCGCTATAGGCGAGCCACTTGCTGTCGGGCGAGAAGTCAAACTGGACGCCCGACCACGTCGCGTAGGACTTGGCGATCATCTGCTCGCTGCCGTCCTCGACCTTGATCAGCCGCAACCAGTCGTTGCTGTCGTTGAGCGCGATCCACTTGCTGTCCGGCGACCACGCGTAGTTGACGAGGCGCCGGTTGGCGTCCTTGGTGACCTGGCGCGGACTGGAGCCGTCCGTGTTTGCTATGTAAAGTTGCTGCTCGCCCGACTCGTCGCTGAGATAGGCGACGGACTTGCCGTCCGGCGACATGTGGGGCGTGCGCAGGCGGGCTCCGTCTTTCGCCATCCAAAGTTCGGCTGCGCCCTCGCCGACCGGCAGGCTGACGATCTGTCCGCGCGCCTCGATGAGTGCCCGCTTCCCGGTCTTGGTCAGGCTCGCGTCGCCAGTGTTCTCCATCGCGGGCACTCGGAACGGCCGGAGGTGGATGAGGTCGCTCGGCATATCAAACTCGACCGGCATCGTCTTGCCCGTTGCGATGTCGTAGACCTCGACCTCTTCGCCCTTCTGATAGATGACCCGCTTGCCGTCTGTGTTTATGTCGCGGATCTCGAAGTTGTAGGGCCCGGCGACCGCCTGCGCCTTTCCTCCTGTAGCAGGGACGCGCATGAGGGTGAAGGAGTCGCCCTGCATGTTGGCGAAATAGACGTCGTTGCCCGCCCAGCAAGGGAACTCGTCGGTGCCGGGAGTGTTCGTGATCTGCTTGAACGACTTGGTGTCGAGGTCACCGACCCAGATCTGGTTGAGCATGCCTCCCGTGTAGTAGAACCACGCGTTGGTGGCGCGGTTGAAGCGCGTGAAGGCGAACTGCGGCCCTTTGCGGCTGAACGAGACGTTCTCCGAAAACTCGAGCGGGAGCCTCTCCGGTGCGCCGCCTGCTGCGGGCACCATCTCCATCGCGTAGTTCTCCGGCATCTGGCTCGTGCGGTACACGACCTTTGTGCCGTCGTTGTTCCAGCCTTGCACCGTCGCAAACGAATAGTTGTAGGTCAGTCGTTTGGGCGGGCCGCCCGCGGTCGGCATGACGTAGGCCTCGCGCACACCGTCGTACTCGGCCATGAACGCGATCTGCTTTCCGTCCGGTGAAAAGCGCGCGTAGAACTCGGTGCCGTCGTCGCTCGTGAGGCGGCGCGCCCTATGCGTCTTGAGGTCGCCGAGCCAGAGGTCGCCTTCGCTGGTGAAGACGACGGTGTCGCCGTAAATGTCGGCAAACCTCATGAACGGCGGCGCCGGCTGCTGGGAGAACGTGAGTGCGAGAAGAGTTGCTGCGATCATGATCGTTCTGGTCGGGTTTTACCGGATGAAGGACTTCGGCGGTTCCCTTAGGGGACCTGGGGCTGCGAGATCGTGAAACTATGCACGGCGCAAGCGGCGTACTCTGTGCCACTTATGGTTATCACTTTAGCCCTTGCCACGGCCGTGGCAGGCGTGTCTCTGGCGGTGTTCCAGCACCCGCCGGTGCAGGACGCGCTCCTGGACAAACTCGTAGGCAAATGGGAGATCACCCGCGTCCACAAGAATGAGACGGAGATCAACGTCGCGACGTGCGAATGGGTTCTCGATCACCACTTCATGCGCATCTCCATGAGGGATCCCAAAGACAAGAACGGATACCAAGCGAACGTCTATATCACCTTGAACAGCGTCATCAAGAAGTACGAAATCTATTGGCTTGACACCTTTGCCGGTACGTGGCCCGGGTCTGTCGGCTATGGGCATAAGAAGGACGACTCGATCGTCTTCGAGTGGAAGGAGGACGCTAAGACGTGGACCTCGACGATCGACCAGACGGACGAGAACGGCAAGTGGACGAACTTCGCGATCGACACTTATCGGAAGAAGTAGGCGGGATTGTCCTCACCCCCTGGCCCCCTCTCCACTAGAGTAGTGGAGAGGGGGAAACCTGTCTGTGGGCAGGGGCCGGTGGTTTGGTAATCTGTCGGTAGACATGGCAGCATTCAACGGGCCAAGAGACTGGGGTCGGCTACTGACCGCGATGGTCACGCCGTTCCACAAGGACGGAAGCGTCAACTATGAGGAGGCGGCACGGATCGCGGCGCACCTCGTCGACGTGCAGAAGAACGACGGGCTGGTAATTAGCGGGACGACCGGCGAGTCGCCGACGCTGAGCGACGAAGAGAAGTTCTCGCTGCTCTCGTGCACATTGGACGCGGTCGGCGACCGCGCGGCGGTCGTGTTCGGCGCGGGGACGTACGACACGGCACACTCTATCCACCTGACTAAAGAGGGCGAGAAGCGCGGGGCGCACGGCATCATGCTGGTCAACCCGTACTACAGCAAGCCGGGACAGGCTGGGCTCTATGCGCACTTCAGCACCGTGGCCCGCGAGACAGGGCTGCCGGTGATGCTGTACAACATCATGCCTCGATCGTCGATCAACCTGGAGACTCCGGTGCTGATCCGGCTCGCGAACGACGTGGCGAACATCGTCGCGGTGAAGGAAGCAAGCGGCAACCTGAACCAGATCGCGGACGTGGCGGCGAAGATGCCGGCGGGGTTCCGCATCTACAGCGGCGACGACGCGCTGACGCTGCCGATCATTGCCGTGGGTGGGCACGGGCTAGTCTCCGTGGCGGCGCACGTGGCCGGAGCCGACCTGAAGGCCGTTATTGACGGGGCCGTGGCCGGCGACCTCAAGTCGGCACAGAAGGCGAACGCGCGATTGGTCGATCTGGTGAAGGCTGTGTTCTCCGCTCCTTCGCCGACACCGATCAAGTACATGCTCGCGAAGAACGGGTTCGACTGCGAGGACGTGCGGCTACCGCTGGTGAAACTGGATGGAGCGCAAAAGGCCGTGATCGATGCCGCAATGAAGCCGTTTGCGATGGCATAGGTAAACGGTGGTGCCGCAGGAGCGGCACCCTCCCCGGATCTTTCGGGGCTTAGTCGCGCTGTTCGGCCTTGAAACTGACTTCGCCCGCCTTGACCTGCACGCGGGCCTGTCCGAGGCGTATGAGTTCGAGGAGGGCTAGGAACCACCATACGACTTCGGTGCGCGTGAACTCGCCGACGACGATCACGTCGAGGGTCTGGAACTCCTGCGGCAGTGCGCGTAGGACGACGCCCATCATCTCGGACAGAGATCGCTGCGGTCGCGCCGGGGGCGCGACGTCGTCGGGGACTGCGCGCTCGATCAGGCGCTGGAGCACCCGGGCGAGGTCGTCGACCGACACGTTGGTGGAGTCGAACGGAAGTTCGTAAGCCTCGCCCTCCGCGCTGCGGAAGAAGAGGCTCTCGCGCTCCTCGGCCTTTTCCTTGAGGGCTTCGATGGCCGGTCGGAACTCGTCGATGTAGGGTTCGAGAACCTCTAGGAGTTCATCGCCATCGGGTTCCTCGTCCACTGGGAGGAGGAGCCATGCCTTGCGCTCGATCAAGTAGGAGAGACCTGCCAAAGCGACTGCCGCGCTCTCTAGGTCGTGCTCGGCATTGTCGATGAGGTAGCGGAAGTACGCCTCACAGATCGGTGCAAGGGGAACGCCGAGGAGGTCGATCTGGCGGTCCTTGACGCACTGGAACAGCATCGCCAGCGAGCCGGTGAACGCCTCGCACTCGATGTGGATCTCGGGCGGGGCGTACATGCCGAACGCCCCAATCTGCTCCGGTCTTTTCGCGAGTTCGTTCTGTTCCGACATGAGCGCCAAGGTGAACCACCATTGTGCCCCGAAAGGGGGCATCCATGCTTAGGACGTGGGCGGAGGCGTGAGGGATTTGGAGATTTGGTGGGGCTAGCCTGCGCCTCCGCCGTCGCCGCCACCACCTGCACCGCCGCCTCCACCGCCTTGCTGGAACAACTTGCCGAGCGGGGAGTTCTTGATCTTCTCCTTCGCCTTATCGACGAGGGCGCGGAAGTCCGCTGGGAGATTGGTCATCGAGATCTCTTTCGCGTTGGGATCGAGGTGGTCGTCGAAGAGCGACTTATCGAGGCCCGCCGCGTCGGAGAGCCAGAAGTGGAAGTCCAGGGTCTCGCGCTGCGCGATCTTTGCGGCGTCGGCGCCACCGACAAAGCCGAGGTTGAAACCGGGGGCCGCCTCCTTGGCCATTTCGATGAACGCGAAGTCCTGAGGGGTCATTGCGGTCATCGAAAGGAAGATGTTGCGCTGTTGCGAGGTCTGCTGCAACACGGGCCCCGTGGACGTCGACATTTCGATGTAGCCGTTGGGAAGGCCGTTCGGCATCACCTCGGTGGGCTCTTGGATGTACGACTGCTCCTGGCCGCCGGCCATGGCACCGAGGACGCTGAGGAACCAAGGCGAGTCGTCCTTGGGCTTGGTGAGGTCTTCTGCGGCGACGATGTTCGCATTGGCGCCAAAGGACATTTCGGTCAGGATGTTCCGCGCCCTGCCCGAAAGCGAGGAGAAGGGAACCCGCTGGCCGTCGCGCAGGTTCCTGCGCACGGGCGGCTCGAGGCTCGCGTAGAAGCGCAGCATGTCCCAGTCCATCTGGCCGTTGATCGAACCGATGAACGCCGACGGGGCGAATACGAGGAAGTACGGCAGGGTGCTGAGGTTCTCCATGGGTGCAGGCGACTTCGATGCGAAGTTTGCGAGGGCTTCCAGTGAGAGGCTCCCGTTCTTCTCTATTCCGGAGATGAGCGTCTTGAGTTCTGCGCGGTCCTGCCGGACATTTCGAGCGTCGGCTGGATCTTTGGGGACGACAGTCAGCCAACCGCCTTCGTTCGTGACAGTGAGAGCGTCTGACGACGTCAACTGCTGCATCGCCAAACCCACTGTCAGATCCTTGCTGTCTCCGAAGATGAAGCCGCCAGACTCCATCAGCGCGTTGTCGGGCATGTTCGCGACGACGTCGAGGTTCTTCACCTTGGCGATCGCAAAGAGCACGTCCGTCGTGACAAAACTGAGCGGGTCGTACTTGACGGGATCTTCCATGAATCCCTTGAGTTCCGGCGTCACGTTGAAGTTCAAGTCCTCGCTTGCCGCGCTGGCGACGAACGCCTGCGACCGCTTGCTGAGTTCGACCTTCGGTGTGTCGGTGGGATCTTCGCTCTTCTTGGCCTTCTCCTGTGCCGCCTCCGGATCCACCGGTTTCTTTCCCTCCGCTGCCTGGTTGAGAACCTTGAAGTACTCGGGGCTCAGGTTGAGTTCGGACATCACGACGACCTGGCCCTTGGCGTCGTAGACTTTGAGGTCGGCGACTTCGGACTGTAGACCCAGCCCTGCTCGCCCCGACTTCGATTCGAGGACGAGGACGGCCTTGGACGGGACTTCCTCGAACTTTCGCGGCTTGAGCCTTTTCCCGAGCAGGCCGCCGAAGGCGTCCGCCATGCCGGCGTCGCCGCCCTGTTCGCTCTTTGCCTGCTCGTCGACTTCCGCGTTGTGCTCGCTGAAGAGGGTCTGGAAGATTTCGGCGACCTGCGGGCCCCTCATCGGTCGCTGCATCCGGTTTGGCGAAGTTGAGAAGACGATCCTTCCCCCGGGGCTGAGCGTTCCAACGTCGATGGGGTTGATCATGAGCACCAAGTTCGCGAGCGCCTTGGAGTCGGCGCTGCCCAGTGGCGTGATCAACGGCAGTCCCGGGTCGGGCTTGGCGCTCAGCAACTTGCGGACCTCTTCCTGGGTCTGGCGGAAACTCTTGATGCGACCTGCTACAACGTCCGCCTGCTCCTTTTTGCGCAATGGCTCGTCCGGTGCGATCGTCCACGTGCCGTTGTCGAAGGTCGCGCTGCTCGACATCGCCTTTGCGATCCTCTCGATGAGGTCTTTTTCGGGGACGTCGGTCACGCTGACGATGAGGACGTGCTTCTTTGCGTCGTCCGTGGTCTCGATCTTCAGCCCGGTCTTTGCAGCGAGGTCTGCAATGACCTCGTTCGCCGGTCTTGCCTCGGAGGTGAAGGTGACCTTTTGGTCCTGTTTCGATGTCGCTCCCACAGCGACGGCGAGCAACGGCAGAACGCCGCAAGCCAGGGAAAGTCTCATGCCCATGATTGTACGGTATACGCAGCGCGGCTTAGAGAGCGTTTCGCAAATGGTGTTCGAGACTGAAAACCTCTTCGATCTGCTCTGTGGAGAGGTTGTTCAAGACGTCCGGGTCTGCCTCGACGCTCTTTCGGAAGTCGTGCCCCTCCCAAGCCTTTGCGGCGTTGCGCTGTGCGACTTTGTACGCGTCCTTTCTGCCGAGGCCGCTCTTGATGAGGGCGGACATGAGGTGCTCGCTGTAGACGAGGTCGCCCATATGGCGGAGGTTGCGCTCCATGTTCTCCTTGTTGACAACGAGGCCCTCGAGGATCGTGCGGACGCGGTTGAGCATGAAGTCGGCGAGTTGGCACGAGTCGGGGAGGATGACGCGCTCGAGGCTGCTGTTGGTGAGGTCGCGCTCGTGCCAGGTGGCGACGCTCTCGAGCATCGCGTGGGCGTTGCCGCGCAGAAGGCGCGCGAGGCCGACGACGGTCTCGCTGTTCCACGGGTTGCGCTTGTGGGGCATCGCGCTGCTGCCGGTCTGTCCTTCTTTGAACGACTCTTGGACTTCTAGGATCTCCGTGCGCTGTAGGTTGCGGAGTTCGGTGGCTATGCGCTCCAGACCTGCACCGAGGAGGGCGAGGGCATTGAGGAACTCGGCATGGCGGTCGCGGTTGATGATCTGCGTGCTGACGGGCTCGGGCTCCAGGCCGAGGCTGTGGCAGATCTTTGCCTCCATCTCCTGTGAGACATGGGCGTGGATGCCGACCGCGCCACTGACCTTGCCGAAGGCAACGGTCTTCTTTGCAGTCTCGAGTCGTGCGATGTTTCTTTGGAGCTCTTCACGCCAACTTGCGCACTTGAAGCCGAAGGTGATGGGTTCGGCATGGATGCCGTGGGTGCGGCCGATCATCGGCGTCTTCCTGTGTTCGTTTTCTAGGCGCTTGATCTCTTTGTAGAGTGCGTTTGCGCTGTCAATCAGAACTGTGCAGGAGTCGCGGAGCATCGTGCCGAGGGCGGTATCGATGACGTCGTTACTGGTGACGCCGAAGTGGATCCAGCGTCCGGCGGGGCCTACGTTCTCTTCGAGGTTTCGGACGAAGGCGGCGAGGTCGTGTCTCGTCTCCTTTTCGATCTCGTCGCAGCGGGCGAGGTCGAAAGCCGCCTTTGCCTTGATCTCGGCCATGTCCTTTTTGGGGACGGTGCCCGCGTCGGCGTGCGCCTGGCAGATGGCGAGTTCGACCTGCATCCATCGCTCGTACTTGGCCTGCCGGCTCCAGATCGCGCTCATCGCGGGGGTGCAGTATCGGTCGATCATCGGCGGTTGGAGGGTACCTCTGCACCGGGCCGTGAGGCGACTGGACGCTCGAAGGGTCCTAAGCGATGGCTCCGGACGCCGGGGAATGGTGAGTGGA
>OBLQ010000068.1_pt1 | contig 32143 bp, 27 predicted proteins | sample 1519881 | NCBI WGS metagenome assembly OBLQ01 (sample SAMN01911456, study PRJEB22533) | soil metagenome | biome: Soil | place: Malaysia | collected 2012-04-30 | depth DG_metagenome m | reverse complement strand
ACCCGGCCTGGGCAAACTCTACGAGCGCGTGTAGATCTTCGAGCATGGGCCCTCCTGAAGTGCTCCCTGAACCTCCTCCCAACGAATAGCAGAATCGTGCGTAAACAGCAATATCATTGTTATAATAATGAACTTGTGGAAGGCGCGCGCCCGGCCGTGCTCGAGCACGCATATGAGACCTGCCCGGAACGGGATTCGAGTGCCTACCCAATGAACAAGACTCCTGAGTAGTGTGAAACGAGTAATACCCAATGCACGCGAGTCTCGCAGTCCCCCATGGAAGACGCCTTGATCCTGATAGACCAGGTAAACCCACCACAGTGACGTCACTTGATTGATTCGTGAAGGATCGATCGTAATTGTGTATTCGAAGTCCGTCGCGCCACGGCCGATGCTTTCGCGATAGCGGTCCACCTTCGCGCCTGCACGGCTGAGGTCGGACCGCAGCTCGTCGCTATCTTGAACGAGACTGTGAACCGTGACCGGGAGTCCTTCCACAAGCGAACTACCGGCCAACACCTTACTATCCGAACTGAAGAACCCGATCCATTCGACCAGTGGGTTGTTTCTCAACATTTGAGCAACAGCAAGCGGCACGCGAGAAATGTACGTGTAGTATTGGATATCTTTGTATACGCGCACTCCCGACTTCATGATATCCGCAAGTTCTCTAATACTCGGGACGCGGCGCATCTTGACCAAACAGACCGTATCTTCGTCGGCACGCCCTGCAGCGATCTCTGCATTAACCCAGCGCATGAATCTATCGTCATCTTCGCGCGGCACAAAGGTGCCTGATGGAAGACGAATCTCGTCGTGGGGTTCCGATGCGCCCGGCCGGTCCACGTCAACGTGAGCCATGGCGGCCTCCTTCAGAAGAATCTCCGCCGCCTGCCGGGGATCATCCATCATCAGATACTCCACGACGTTGACGTATCCGGAGCCGTACTGGGAGGGTGGGGCAAATCGCGGACGTTTCTGCTTCGCGGCACTGACTGCGTTCATCGAGAAGAGCACCAGAGAGACCAGAAGAAGTCCCCAGATTCGGGTGCTGAAGTGCTTCATAGGCGCCTCGCCGGTCGCAGCCAGGGCTGGCAGAAATCGAAAGCAAGACGGACGCCGGCCCGATCCGTCGGCGTGAAAGCCCCCATGAGACTGGAGCTTACACGAATCGGGGCCCGGTTGACAGGGGGCGGTCCGTGGGATAGATTATGGGCCGCTTCGGTTCCCGCAAGACACCCAGCGGCCACATACTTCAAGACACTCGGTGGCGGAGTAGCTCAGCCGGTTAGAGCAGCGGAATCATAATCCGCGTGTCGGGGGTTCGATTCCCTCCTCCGCTACCATTTTTCTTCTCCCCCGCGGCCCCGTGATATATTGGCTCTCGTGACCCACACTGACCTGAAAGACGTTGTCCGAGAAGCGCTGGGCCCTTCGATCGACGGCACGGTGGTGGCGGCGGTTTCCGGTGGTCCGGACTCGATGGCGATGTTCCACGCACTGTGCGAGCTCTCGAGCGAGCAACCGGGGCTCCGCATCGTTGTGGCGTACTTCGATCACCAGCTTCGCCCCGACAGTCTGCGCGATCTCGAGGTGATCGGACCACTGGCGCAACGCTTCGGGGTACGGCTCATCTGGGACGGTGCGGACATTCGTTTGCGCGCGTTGGAGTCCGCGCAATCGATCGAGACCACCGCGCGCGTCTGGCGTTATACCTTTCTCGCCACTATCGCTGAAGCCTTCCACGCGAGGTGCATCGCGACCGCACATACGCACGACGACCAGGTCGAAACGGTGATGATGCGCATTCTGCGCGGCGCGCAGCAACGCGGCCTGCGTGGTATCGGCGCCCGTGACGGCGCGACGGTGCGCCCCCTGCTCGGCGTCACGCACGCCGAGACGCTGCGCTACTGCGAGACCCACGGCATCCCGTACGTCACCGATCCGGGCAACGACGATCTCACGTTCTTCCGCAACCACGTCCGCCACGAAGTACTGCCGGCATTGCGGCGTGTCTATCCCGGCATCGACGAGGCACTGTTGCGCGTGCGCGATGCGGCCATCCGGCAGTATGACGACAACGAGCGCGCCACGGCGGGCCGGTTGGATACGTGGTTTCGGGCCGGCCGCGATGGTTGGTGGCTTGCGCACGAAGCCTTCGAAGACCTGGACGATGAACGCCGGCTGCACCTGCTGAACTGCGTGGTCGAACGGCTGGGTATCGAAGACGTGACGAGCGTTCACTACCACGCCATGCTGGCGGGATCGGCCGTCGATCTTCCCGCCTGGCACGTGCGCCGTGAGCACGACGGCCTGGTGTTCATGCTTCGCGAAGGAGCAGCGAGGTTTGCTCCCCAGCCGCTCCCGCTTTCGGGCATCGCCCGGCTGGCGGGCTGGATCTTCACATCAAACGTGCTGGATGGTGCGGAGGCGCATGAACAATTGCACGGGCGACCGGGTGGCGTCGCGTATCTGAACGTGGACGGGCCGTTGATCGTTCGGTGTCCGCGTCCCGGGGATCGCATCCAGCCGCTGGGCATGCAGGGTCACAAGAAGCTCAGCGACCTGTTCATCGACCGCAAGATCCCGCGCCGGCTGCGGTCGCGGATTCCCGTGGTGGAAGCAAACGGGGAAATCGTGTGGGTTGTCGGGGTGGCGATCAGCGAACGGGCCCGGGTTCGAGGCGACGAGAACGCCGTGTTCCGGCTCGGCGCGGTCGCCGAAGAGCAACCGGCATGAACACCATCGGGAAACCCACAACCGTCGTCCTCTCGGCCGAAGAAATTGCCGGGATCGTGGCCCGTCTGGGGGCCGAAATTTCCCGGGACTACGAGGGGCGGCACCCCGTGCTCATCAGCCTCCTCAAAGGGGGCGTAATTTTCCTGGCTGACCTCATCCGGCAGGTCACCATCCCTCATCATATTGAGTTCCTCCAGGTGTCTTCTTATAACGGTTCCACCGCCTCGAGCGGGCGGGTGAAAATCCTCAATGACCTCCAGGTGAGCATCGAAGGCCGCCATGTCCTGATTGTCGAGGATGTCGTAGACACTGGCATGACTCTGGCTTATATTGTGGAGGTGTTGAAGTTACGGAATCCTGCGAGTCTCGAAATCTGTGCCCTCCTGCGTAAACGCATCGCCAGTCCCGCCGGGATTCCCCTTCGATACCTGGGTCGCGAGATACCCGATCAATTCGTGGTAGGCTACGGTCTGGACTACCGGGAAAATTTTCGACATCTTCCCTTTATCGCGGCCTGGGAACCGGACCCAACCCGATAGCAGGCACAACCGAAAGTTTGACGAATGGCTGATCATCGCGAACCAGAACGGCGGCCCCGCTCGCCGCTGACCCCCCGTCCCCCGATTGGACGGCCCAACCGCCCCCTGAAGGCCATGATCTTCTGGGTGGTGCTGGTGCTGGTGCTGCTCGTCGCCTTCCAGATGTTCGAGATGGGCAAGACGCCCCAGTACCGCATCTCCTACTCGGAGTTCCTGAGCCAGGTCGACAAGGCCAACGTCAAAAAGATCACATTCAAGGGCCTGGAAGTGCGCGGCGAGCTGTCGACGCCCGCCGTGATTCCGCTGGCCTCCGCCACCGACCGCACGCGCACCCGCGACGTCAAGGTGGAGCAATTCACGCTGGTGCTGCCCACCGAGGACAAGGACCTCCCGCAGCGCATTCTCGAACACAATCCCAACGCCGTGGTGGAAGGACAGATTCCCGGCGGCAGCACGTGGGTGAAGATCCTGAGTTCGGGGCTTCCCCTCCTGCTCATCATCGGTCTGTGGCTGCTCATCATGCGCCAGATGCAGGCCGGTGGAAATCGCGCCTTCAGCTTCGGCAAGAGCCGCGCGCGCATGTTCGGCGGCGACCGCCCGCGCGTGACGTTCAACGACGTGGCGGGGTGTGACGAAGCCAAGGAAGAGCTCGAGGAAATCATCGAGTTCTTGAAGGATCCCAAACGATTCCAGAAGCTCGGCGGGCGTATCCCCAAGGGTGCGCTGCTGCTCGGCCCGCCGGGAACCGGCAAGACGCTGCTGGCGCGCGCTGTGGCCGGCGAGGCCAACGTGCCCTTCTTCTCCATGAGCGGTTCGGATTTTGTGGAGATGTTCGTGGGCGTGGGTGCGTCGCGCGTGCGCGACCTGTTCGAGACCGGCAAGAAGCACGCGCCGTGCATCCTCTTCATCGACGAGATCGACGCCGTGGGCCGCCATCGCGGCGCCGGTCTGGGCGGCGGTCACGACGAGCGCGAACAGACGCTCAACCAGCTGCTGGTGGAGATGGACGGCTTCGAATCCAACGAAGGCGTCATCCTGATTGCCGCCACCAACCGTCCCGACGTGCTCGATCCCGCGCTCATGCGGCCGGGCCGCTTTGACCGCCGTATCGTGGTGGATCTGCCCGACGTGCGCGGACGCGAAGGCATTCTGAAGGTGCATTCGCGCAAGACGCCGCTGGCGGACGACGTGGACATGGGCGTGCTGGCCCGCGCCACACCCGGCATGAGCGGTGCGGACCTGGCCAACGTCATCAACGAGGCGGCGCTGCTGGCGGCGCGCGCCAACATGAACAAGGTCACGATGGACGTGCTCGAAGAGGCCAAGGACAAGATCTACCTCGGTCCCGAGCGCAAGAGCCGCGTGGTGAAGGAAGAGGTCAAGCGCCTCACCGCGTACCACGAGGCGGGACACGCCGTGGTGGGCTCGGCGCTGGAGTACTCGGACCCGGTGCACAAGGTAACGATCATCCCGCGTGGACAGGCGGGCGGGTTGACGTTCTTCCTTCCGGAAGACGACCGCACCGAGTACTCGAAAAACTGGTGTCTGGATACGCTGACGCAGGCGCTCGGCGGCCGCGTGGCCGAAGAGCTGGTGCTGAACCGCATGGGCAGCGGCGCGCATTCGGACATTCAGATGGTGTCCAAGCTGGTGCGCCGCATGGTGACGCAGTGGGGCATGAGCGAGCGGCTCGGTCCGATTGCGTTCGGCGAGCGCGACGAGCAGGTCTTCCTGGGCCGCGACATCGTGCAGCACATCGAGTACAGCGACCGCACCGCGCAGCTGATCGACGACGAAGTGAAGCGCATCGTCGACGAGGCGTATCTGCGCGCCCGGAAGATCCTCGAGGATCGCATGGACATCCTGCACCGCATGGCCAACGCGCTCTTGGAGCGCGAGACGCTGGATGCGGACGAGATCAAGATCATCCTGGAGGGCGGCGTGTTGCCGCCGCTCCCGGCCACCAAAGTGGCTGCGGCCGCCAAGGCGTCCGCGCCGGATTCACGCCCCGAAGTGGACCGCCGCAAGATCCCGGGTATACCACCCATGATCGAGCCGGGTCCGACAGGTTAGTTGCTCTCAATCAACGTTCAACAAGAACGGCGCCGAGGAAACTCGACGCCGTTTTTGTTTATGAGCGGCAGCTGTGACGGGCGCACAACGAAAACGATTTCCTCATGCACAGCGCCAGCGCTTCGTGCTATTGTCAATGTGCCGCTAAGTGTTCACAAAACCAGAATCGGGAGGCCTCCACCCCATGCTTCAGCGATTATTTGTGTTCCTGCTTGTCTTTTCGGTCTTTCTATCTACATTGAATTGCGGCAACGACACACCTACAACCGGTGCATCCGGCAACCCAGACTGCGGCATTGCGGCGCTAGACCCTTTCACGTGTTTCTATACTGACACGCTTCGATTTCAGTCAGTGATCGTCGGAAATTCCGTGTCCACATCAGTTGAGATTGTTAACGACCATATTTCAATCGATCCCCTGGACCAAGGTGGAACAAGTGCCAATGTGAGCATTTCAGCGTCAACGTGCGGAGACTTCGCATGGACTACCGGCTCCTGGATAATCGAGCCGAACAACAGTGTGTTGGTAAATGTGGTGTTCCATCCGAAGTCCACGGGTGTCCATCGTTGCGTTCTTCGGGTGTCGGGCTGCGACTATGTGGCCATGGTCGGGGTGGGCGTAGCGGACGATCCGAATGTTCCGGCGTTCCATCCTGCTTGCTCAGTTACTAATGCCTCATCGTACGCGGCCTTGTTGTCCGTTGCGTTCGACTATCGGGCGGGATCTGGGGTAAAGTATGAGCGCGACTCTCTTTTCGTGGTCGTTCCCTCCGGCCAGAAAGAGGCTTTGTATATGCCCAGAAACTACACTTTCTCGCCGGGCCAATACAGCATAAGGAATGTTAACGTGTATGCCAGCGCCGCGCCGGGACCGAGCGCGGAAGATTGGCAACTCATCTTCAGCCAGTCCTACACGAGTGGCGTCGTAAAATGTTTTGAACTCACCGGTAGCTTCGACAATCCGGCATGGTCAGAGATAAACTGTCAGCTCCATGGCTATTGCCAGTAGCGAATCACGTCTTTCTGGATTGTCCGGCTCGTTTCAAAAGCAGACGTTGTTCTTGCCTGTTTGATGTGAGCGCAGCCGCACGCTCAAACTCGGTTCGCGCTTCGTCGCGGCGGCCGAGCTTCTCCAGCAGATCGCCGCGTACCGCTGGCAGCAGGTGATAGCCGTCCAGCCGCCCGCCGGCGATGATTTCATCCACCAGCGCCAGCCCCGCTGCGGGGCCGCGGGCCCGCGACACCGCCACCGCGCGGTTGAGCTCCACCACCGGGGTGGGCAGCAGGCGCGCCAGTTCGTCATAGAGCGCGGCGATGCGCGCCCAGTCGGTTTCATCCGCCGTCAACGCGCGCGCATGACACGCGGCGATCGCCGCCTGCAGGGTGTACTCACCGCGGATTTCGTGTATTGCCTCGGCACGTTCGAGTGCCGCCAGCCCGCGCTGAATCGCCATGCGGTCCCAGCGCGAACGGTCCTGGTCCATGAGCAGGACAGGTTCACCCGCGTCATTGGTGCGCGCACCCGTGCGCGACGCCTGAATCTCCATCAGCGCCAGCAGTCCGTGCACTTCGGCTTCCTCCGGCATCAACCCGGCCAGCACACGGCCCAGCCGCAGCGCATCCTCACACAATGCCGGGCGCAGCCAGTCATCGCCGGCGGTGGCGGTGTAGCCTTCGTTGAAGATGAGATAGACGACCTCGAGCACTGAGGCCAGGCGCGAGCCCAGCTCCAATCCACGTGGCACTTCGTAGGGAATCTGCTTCTCGGCGATAGTACGTTTGGCGCGTACGATGCGCTGCGCGACGGTGGATTCCGACACCAGAAAGGCACGTGCAATTTCGTCGGTGGTGAGGCCACCCAGCAAGCGCAGCGTCAGGGCGGTGCGGGCTTCCTGTGAAATCGCCGGATGGCAGGACGTGAAAATAAGACGGAGTAGATCGTCCCCAATGTCATCGTCCAGGGCCGCATCGTAGTCGGGTGCAGACAGGTTGCGCTCATCGGCCTGTCGGCCGATTTCTTCGTGCTTGCGCTCGCTCATGTCCTGGTGCCGCTTGAGGTCGATGGCGCGGCGTTTCGCCGCCGTCATCAGCCACGCGCCCGGCCGGTCGGGGACGCCCGACTGCGGCCACTGTTCCAGCGCGGCCACCAGCGTGTCCTGCGCCAGATCCTCGGCCAGTCCGACATCGCGCGTGATGCGCGCCAGCGCGGCCACCAGCCGGGGAGATTCGATCCTCCAGACCGCGGTGATGGTTGAATGGATGTCGGGAGCCGTCATGGCTCCCGATCAAACCACCTTCACGGCACCCGGTTCAAGCCAGCATCACTTGCCCCGGTAGGCTGCCTTCAGTTTCGCGATGTCGAACTTCTTCATCTGGAGGAAGGCTTCCTGCACGCGCATCGCCTTCTTGCGGTCCCTGTCGGCGAGCATCCCGCCCAGCACGGTGGGGACAATCTGCCACGTGACACCGTACTTGTCCTTCAGCCATCCGCACGCCTCCGCCTCCGGGTGCGCCGAGAGCTTCTTCCAGTAGCGGTCGATCTCCGCCTGGGTTTTGCACTGCACCACGAATGACGTGGCGGCTGTGAATTTTTCGAACGGCCCGGCGGCCATCAGGGTGAACTGCTGACCCAGCAACTGCACACTGACAACCTCCACGGTTCCGGACGGCGTGTTGCGCATGGTCGAGACGTTCAGGATCTTTGATCCCTTGCCGAACACGGACACATAGAACTTCGCCGCTTGCTTTGCGTCTTTCTCGTACCAGAGAAATGGACTGATCTTCTGAATGGCCACGTTTTTCACCTCGTTGGCTGGTTGCTATCGCTTCTTCTCGATGTCGCGACGGATGCGCTCCTCGCGCTCACGCAGTTCGGGCGTGAGCGCGTCGCCAAAGTCATCCGCTTCGTAGACCTGGCGAATCTCGATGTGGGTGTCGAGGCCGGGGTGCGGATTCGGACAGCGCTTCATCCACTCGATGGCCTCTTCCTTCGACTTCACCTGGATCATCCAGAAGCCGGCGATCAGTTCCTTGGTCTCGGCAAACGGTCCGTCGGTGACCGTGCGCTGTGAGCCCGTGAAGTTGACGCGGGCGCCCTTCGAGCTGGGCTGCAGGCCGTCCCCGGACAGCATGACGCCGGCGCGGGCCATCTCCTCGTTGAACTTGCCCATGTCGGAGAATTCCTTCTCGGTGGGAAGGATGCCCTTCTCGGACTGCTCGGTGGCTTTGACGATGCACATGAATCGCATGATCGGTCTCCTTCAGAGTCTGGGTGTGGGTTGTGTCTGCCTACACCATCACGACGAACGGGGTTGCCCCGGATCGACAGCCCCCCGGCGATTTTTCGAAAAATCGTTTCCGCGCCGCACGGGGCCGGGTTCGGGTGCTACAATACCGCATTTGAAGAGAGGGGGTTACGCCCCGTCTCCGGGAAATGAGCATGAACACATTTCGCTTCGGAAAACACGTGGTGGCGCTGGGCAGCTCCCCGCTGGTCATGGGGGTGCTCAACGTCACGCCCGACTCCTTCTCGGACGGCGGCAAGTTCGTCTCGCACGCGGCCGCCATCGAGCACGCCTATCGCATGGTGGCCGACGGCGCCGATCTCATCGACATCGGAGGCGAGTCCACCCGCCCCGGGTCCGACACCGTCCCGGTGGAGGAAGAGCTCCGTCGCATTCTTCCCGTGGTGGAAGCGCTGGCGCGCGGCTCCGACGGACGGCCGCGCCTTCCGGTGCCGCTGTCCATCGACACGCGCAAGCCCGAAGTGGCCGCGGCCGCACTGGCCGCCGGATGCACCATGGTCAACGACATCACGGCGGCGCGCAACGCGCTCATGGCGGACGTCCTGCGCGACCACCCGGATATCCCTGTGGTCCTCATGCACATGCTGGGCGAACCCAAAACCATGCAGGTGGACCCGCACTACGAAGACGTGGTGGGCGAGGTGACATCGGAGCTGGCCATGCGCGCCGCGGGACTCGAGGCGTCGGGCATCGCGCGCGAGCGCATCGTCCTCGATCCGGGCATCGGTTTCGGCAAACGGCTGCACGACAATCTGGAAATTCTGCACGCGCTCGAGGCGTTCAGAGAGCTGGGCTATCCGGTGCTGGTGGGAGCGTCGCGCAAGTCGTTCCTCGGGTCGCTGCTGGGAGGACACTCGCCGCAGGCCACGCCCGCCCCGCCCGAGGCGCGCCTGTATGGCAGCCTCGCGGTGGCCGCCTGGTGCCACGCCCACCATGTAGAATTCGTCCGCGTACATGATGTGCGCGAGACGGTGGAACTGTTCCGGATTCTCGACGCCATCGAGGATCCTGCTCCGCACGTGCCGAAAGGATGAGCGTGGGTCACATTCCGACCGAGTTCATCATCGACGCGATCGACATCCTGATCGTGACGCTGCTGCTGTACCGGCTGTTTTCGCTGATGCGGGGCACGCGCGCCGTGCACATGCTCTTCGGCCTGATCGTGCTGTTCGTGCTCTCGGTGGTGGCGCAGTGGGTGCACCTGATCGCGGTCAACTGGCTGATCTCCAGCCTGCGCACGGTGTGGGTGATTGCCTTCGTCATCATCTTCCAGCCCGAACTGCGCCGTGCCCTGGCCATGATGGGCCAGAACCCCCTGCTGTCACGCTTCGTGCGCATGCGCGAGAGCGGTGTCATTCCGGAGATCCTGAAGAGCGTGCAGGAAATGTCCGACAAGCGGATCGGCGCGCTGCTGGTGCTGGAGAAGGATCAGGGGCTGAAGAACTTCGAAGAAACCGGAACCCCCATCGACGCGCGCGTCACCGCGGAACTGATCGGCACCCTGTTCACGCCCGCCAGCCCCCTGCACGACGGCGCCGTGATCGTCCAGAACGACCGCATTCTCGCGGCCGGCTGCACGCTGCCCTTGTCGCAGGACGAGCGCGTGGCACCCGCCCTGGGCATGCGCCACCGGGCCGCCCTGGGCCTCTCCGAGGAAAGCGACGCGCTGGTCATCGTGGTTTCCGAGGAATCGGGAGCGATCGCGTATGCCACCGGCGGGAAGCTGTACCGCGGCGTCGACCTCTCGGCGCTGCGCAGTGAACTGCTGCACAGCTTCGGAATCGGCCGCGACGGCCGCTACTCCCCGGCGGCGCAGTCGAGCTAGCCTACTCCGGCAGCATGCGCACGATCACCGCGCGCTTCGGATCGAACACACTCTTCGCCACCGCCATCATCTGCTGCCTGGTGACCGCGCGAATCGACGCGGGAATCTTGTCCACGGTTTCGTAGCCGAAGCCAAGCGTTTCGTAGATGCCGTACTCCGCCGCCTGCGCCCCGTTGTGCTGCAGTTCCATGATGTGTGAGCCCGTGAGCCATTCCTTCGACAGCGCAATTTCGTCGTCGCTCACCGGTTCGCGGGTAACGAGGTCCAGCTCGTGCAGAATCACGCGCACCGCCTCATCCACACCCTCCGCACCGGGATTGGCGTACCCGAAGAAGATGCCGCGCTGAAAGAACGAATTGAAGGCCGATCCGGTCATGTAGCCCAGCGAGCGTTTGTCACGCAGCTCGACGAACAACCGTCCGCCCAGACCGGTGAGCACGCCGTTGAGCACCTCGAGCGCGTTGGCTTCATCCGACATGAGCCTGGGTGCGGGGAATCCCACGAACACCACCGACTGCTTGATGCCGGCGCGACGCAGGACGTGCTCACCCGGATGAACCGCGCCGACAGGCGCGGCTTCGCGGGACGCGATGGCCTTACCTTGCGGCAGATCGCCCAGAAGTCGATTGGCAATGTGTTGCGCACGTTCCAGAGTCATGTCACCGACAATCGAGAGCACCACACGATCAGGAGTGAGAAGGGACGTGTACCACTCGCTACAGTCGGCTGCGCCGAGCTTCTTCGTCTGCGCCGCATCCCCCAGGAAGGGATACGCGTAGGGATGATCGCCGAAGGTGGAGCGGAACAGATGATCCAGCGTGAACTGGATGGGATTATCGTGGCGGCGCGCCAGCTCCTCAAGCAATCGCGACTTCTCCTGCTCGACGCGTGCCGGGTCGAACTTCGGTGCGCGCAGCACGTCGCGATAGATCTCCACCGCGTCCTCGGCGTACTCCGAAAGCACGCCCATGGCCACACCGCCGGTGTCGAAACTGGAATAGCTGTCGATGCCGCCGCCCAGTCCTTCGATGCGCGCCGCGATTTCCTCGGCGCTGAACTTCGCACTCCCCTTGGTCACCACGCGGTGCGTGAGCATCGCCAGCCCCGACTTTCCGGCCGGCTGAAAGCGGCCGCCGCCGGGAAACGTGGTGAGCATGGAGACCAGCGGCACGTCCGGGCGCGGCTTGAGCAGCACGCGCACCCCGTTGTCGAGCGTGAAGCGCGTCACCTGCGGCACGGCGGCTTCCTTCGCCCGTGCGCGGCGGCCCGCCGGGGCCGCGTGTTCGTGCGTGGCGTGCTTCGACGAGGCCGTGACGTCATGTACGGCGCCGTCGGAACTCAGGGTGGCGTTCACAATTTTCGTCACCGCGGCTTCCGAAACCAGGCCGGAGCCGTTGGCTTTCGGCGTGTACGCCACCAGCGAGAGGTTGTCCGGGTGGAAATACTTGCGCGCCACCTCGCTCACCTTTTCCGGCGTGACACGCTTGATGGCTTCGCGGTGGCGGTCCGCCAGCTGATAGTCGCCGAGCAGCTGGTAGTAGCCCAGGTTCGACGCCTGGCCTTCCATGGTCTCGAGTTCCCTGAACATGCCGCGTTCCACCTGGCGGCGCGCTTTCTCCAGTTCGTCATTGGCAGGACGCTCGTGCTTGAAGCGCTCGATCTCCGCGAAGATGGCCTCGCACGCCGGCTCCCACTTTTCGCGCGGCATCGACGACGCCAGCATGAAGAAACCGGGCCACTTTTCCGCCAGCAGCTCGGCGTGCACCGACGTCACCAGCTGCTTTTCCTCGCGCACGCGGCGATACAGACGCGAACTCCGCCCCGCGCTCAGGAGCTCCGCCAGCATCTGCAATGCGGGATAGTCCTCATCGAGGATGCTGGGCACGTGGAAACCCGCACCCAGGTAGGCGTGATCCATGGGGCCGTCGTAGGCCTTGAACCGGAAGGCGTGCTGCGCCGGTTCGACCGGCGGCTCGTTGATGGCCACCTTGCCGTTCTTCCACACCCCGTATGTCTTCTCGATGGCCGCCATCGCCGTGTCGACATCGACGTCGCCCACCACCACCAGCACCGCGTTCGAGGGGCGGTAGTAGTTGTTGTAGAACTCGACCAGCTGGTCGCGCGTGATCTTCTCCACGATGGGCTGGTAGCCGGCAATGGGACGGCGGTAGGTGTGCTTCTCGAAGCCCAGTTCCATGGTGCGGTAGAACGTGAAGGATTCCGGGCGGTCGTCGTACATGCGCGCCTCGTCGATCACCACCAGACGTTCCTTCTTGAATTCCTCGGGATCGAAGGTGGAGTGCATCATGGCATCCGATTGCACTTCGAGAGCGGTGGCGAAATTTTCCGAGGGAAGCACCACGTAGTACATCGTGTAGGAATAGCTGGTGCCGGCGTTGAGATTGCCGCCGTGCGACTTCACGATGCGCGGAATGTCGCCCACGCCATATTTGCCGGTGCCCTTGAACACCATGTGTTCCTGGAAATGGGCGAGGCCGTTCATGGCCTCGGTCTCGTGCACCGATCCCACCCCGAACCACACGTTGACGGCCACAATGGGCGACGCGTGGTCCTGCTTGAGAAGGACGGTGAGACCGTTGGAAAGCTGTTTTTTGATGATGCCGGTTTCGGCGGTGTGTGATGTGCTCATAGGTGATCGAATATACGCAGGCAAGTCGTGTGCCGACAAGCACCGCTTGCCCCACTCACCCCGAGCCAGGACCCGGACTCGCTCATCCGGCTCCGTTCGTGATTCGAGGCTCGATCGTTCGCAGTCACCCGTGCTTGCGGGTCCTGTCCGCTCCGCACGAACGACATGGGCGGACTTCGCGCTCCTGCTCGCCGCCCGCCTATCGTGGTTCTGAGCGCGCGTCTCAAAGTCGCGCTGCGCCCGCCATGGTCGTTCGTGCTCGTGCTCGTACAGGCGTGCGAGCGGGTGGCGCCGGACGGGGGCCCCGGCAACGAGCGGAGCGAAGTTGTTCCGGGGTGGCCGGTGACAGGACCCGCGAGCACGCAGAGCCACGACAAGAGCTCAACCTGGAGTCCGCCGACACCGGCATCATCATGGAAAGAAAAAAGAGGGAGCGAAGGACTCGATCGTCTCACGCGCTGGTCCCCGACGGCAGCCCTGCGAGTCTGGGTCCTGCGAGAAGCCCTCCCCGAAAGGCTGGCTGCACACGCTCGGATTCGGTCTTCCATCCGAAACCGGCGCGCTCGACGATCGAGCCCACGTCCGTGGACGGCTCCTCCCTTCCGCCCCCGTCCGGCTCCCTCTTTGTCCCGCCGCAACCGATGCTGTGAACTGTCGACGATTTTCCCCGCACCACAGCAACCGCCACACGTCGTCGCACTCACGAACCGATCACGATGACCAGCCCTAAGGCAAACGAAGTGCCACTTCCGCGCAATGCGCGGATATGGCGCGCAGGCGCGCGCCAGGGAGTTGTCAGCATGTGAGATACGGTGATGAATCGGCGACCACGACGATGGTCGCGGGCGATGAAACGAGGTCGTGGCGTGTGGCGCTCGTTGACGAACTGCGCGCGCGGGTTTACACGCTGGCCGGAGTCGTCGAAACCGGCGCCGGGGCCTCGCGGCCCTTTTCCTTCATATACTCGATGAAGACCTTCGCGAGGTGCGGATCGAACTGCGTCCCGGCGCTCTTCTCGATACGCCGCATCGCTTCCGCAATCGTGAGTGCCTTGCGATAGGGCCGGTCCGTGGTCATGGCATCGAAGCTGTCGGCAACCGTCACGATACGGGCAATGAGCGGGATGTTTTCTCCTGCAAGCCCATCCGGGTAGCCCTTGCCGTCGTAGCTTTCGTGGTGATGGCGCACGATGTGGATGGCGCCACTCAGAAATTCCATCTTTTCCACGATCTGCGCACCCACCACCGGGTGCGCTTTCATCTGCACCCATTCGTCGGCCGTCAGCGGCCCCGGCTTGTTGATGATGTCGTCGCGCAGACCCATCTTGCCGATGTCGTGGAGCAGCGATCCGAACAGGATCTGCCGCAGGTCCTCCGCGCCCAGGCGCAGACGGTTGGCCAGCGCCATCGAATACGATGCCACGCGCTCGGTGTGTCCGCGCGTGTAGGGATCCTTGGCTTCAAGCAGCTGGATCAACGAGCGCAGCGTGGCCACGTAGGTCACCTGCAGCTGCTCCATCAGGCGCACATTCTCCATGCCGATGCCGATGGAGTTGCTGACGAAGGTCAGGATGTCGAGGTCGTACTCCGTGTACTCTTCGCCGGAGAGCTTGGGCCCGGTGAACACGAATCCCTTGAGCTCGCCTTTTACGTTGATGGGGGCCGCGTATTCGAAAACGGCAAGACGCAGGTCGGGAAGCGCCCTGGTGAAGCGGCCGTCGCTACTGCGCGAAATCTTGGCGGAATGGGCATCTCCGAAAAGTTTGACGAAGGGCGCGGTGCGGTCGATGCTGAGCCCCTCAAAACGTTCGCGGCTGAATCCGCGCACACCCAGCAGGTTGAAGTGCGTGGCGTTTTCGCGCTGGACGCCGAAGATCGCCAGGCTCGACACACGCAGTTCACCCACGAGCGTGAGTGAGGCGGTCTTGACCAGCTCGGCGAGCGCCTGGGCGCGGTTGAGATCCTGCGACACCGTAAGCAGCGTGCGCATCGAGAGCATGTGGCGTTTGAAATTCCTGGCAACACGCGTGTTCTCGTTACGCTCGTTCGCGATCTCCGACTCCAGCTCGACATTGCGGTGACCGAGGGAGACGGCGCGCGACGTGCGCCGCAGCGCCGAATCCACACGAACGTGCAGTTCGCGCAGCGAGACCGGCTTGTGCATGAACTCGTCCGCTCCGCCGTCCAGCGCGTTGACGCGCGAATCGACATCACCCTGTCCGGAAAGCACCAGCACGGGCAGGGTTTCGTCTTCGTCGCGGATGTTGTCGAGAACATCGATGCCGCTCATGTCGGGGAGATCGAGGTCCAGAATGACCAGGTGCGGCATGGTAGTAGCAACGTGTTCGAGCGCTTCGCGCCCGGTGGCGGCGGTGCGCACTCCGTATCCGTGGCGCCCCAGTGACTCCGACACGATTTCCAGCAATTTGGGGTCGTCGTCAACCAGCAGAATATCCGCGTTCATTTTTCTCCCCGTCATACGCTGAAGAGCGCAAATTTCCCGTCTCTGGCATTGCTGCCCGAACGAATCTCCTCTTCCACCACCTGGACGAACGAACGCACAACCTCGGGGTCGTAGCGCATTCCCCAGTTCTCTTTGAGCGTGTTCACGGCTTCTTCGCGCGTGAGCGCGGGCCGCGTGGGGCGCTCCTGCAGCATGGCCGCGTAGCTTTCCACCACCGAGACGATGCGCGCGCCCAGCGGGATGTCGTGTCCCTGCGTGCCGCGCGGATATCCTTCGCCATTGAAGCGTTCGTGATGGTGGAGCACGACCTCGCATGCGTGATCCGAGAACCGCATGTCACGAAGCATGGCCGCTCCGTCACTGGGATGGCGCTTGATAATCTCCCATTCCTCGGGCATCAGTTCGCGCGGACTGCGAACGATCAGGTCGCTCACCTTGATCATTCCGATGTCGCGCAGAACCGTCCCGTACATGAGATCGCGCACGTGTTCGGTCGGATAGTGCATGCGCTGCGCGACCGTGTACACGTAGTTGGTAATGAGGTTGGTGTTGCCGCGTGCCAGCGTGTTTTCTTCAATGAGCGAGATCAGCGTCTGCACCACGCCCAGCGTGCGTTCGTTTTCTTCCTCGAAGCGCGACATGCTCTCATAGGCGACGGCCGCCTGATGGATGAGAATCTTCAGGAACTCGAGCGCGCCGGTATCCAGTTCGGCGCGAATGGGGCGCCCCAGCAGCAGGATGCCGCGCACCTCACCCCGCACCACGAACGGCGCGACGTAGGTGCAGCCAAGAGCCAGGAGCGGCGCCTTGACGTCGTCTCCGAAGGGCGACTTCTCCACCGCCTGCACGTCCACCGTGCTGCCCCACTTCTCCACACGCAACTGGGTGCCGGAAAGCGCAAACCCGCGCAGTTCGCCCTGTTCAATGCCTTTCATGGCCACGGGCACGAAGTAGCCCCGGTTCTGCTCCAGAAACACCGCGCTTTCCACCCCGACCTGGGCAATGGTCGTGAGCAAAAACGTGTCGAGGAGTGCCTTGCGATCGCGCAACCGGTAGAAGTCGGAATTGATGGAGAAGAGTGTGTTGTACTGAACGATGCGCCGTTGCAGCTCGCGCGGATCGGCACCGGTCGCATCGAGGGTTGGCGGTTCCGGCGTGAATTCCGCACGCCGGGCGGCCGGCGTTTCCCGGTGTTCCACCGGTGCCGGCCGGGCTTCGGGGACACGCCGGGCCGGAGCATGGCCGCGCGGCGCATGGGCACCGCGTCCCGGCGAAGCGTTCGGAGTCGAGCGCCGCGCCGAACCGGGTGCGGCCGGCACGGGTCGTTCGTCAGGTTCGGCCGCCGCCGGTTCATCATCCGCGGCGTCGCTGGTCTGCGCGTTGTCCTCTTCTTCCGCAGGACCGTCGCCGAGCTGGAGGATGTCCTCCAGGGTCTCGGACGAAAGCAGTGCGTCGTCACCTTCCAACTCGGGGGCGTCCGAATCCCGCAACGCGAGAATCTTGGCCAGCACGGCGGGAATCGCATCGTCGAGCGTGCTCGCAACCACGATGCGCGGCGCATCTTCCTTCTTGAGGAATTTGAGAACCGTCTTGCTTGCGCCCACCAGCCCGATGGCGGTGCGCCCGCGCGACGCCACGTCGCGGATGATGCGGGCGCATCCTCCGCCCAGGGACTCGAGTTCTGAAACTTCAAACAGAACGCGGGAGAGTCCCCGCCGGTTGCACTCGGTGAAGATGCGTTCGAGAACGGTCTTTTCGTGGAAGCCGAGAGTCCCCGTGATCTTGAATATCGTGACGCCCGGGTCGGGCGATGAAAGTTTCTCGATCCTGGTCTTCGGTGGCATGAGGACTCCCGGCAAAGATGGCGGCCGTCACGTCATATCATGGACGTGACGCGCCGCATGGAACGGAGGGGTCCGGTCGCTACACGACCTCTTGCGCCAGCCACTTATCCAGGACGCTCTTGAGGAACCTCCACTCGCTGCCCACCTTCTTCGCCGGAATCTTGCGCTCCTTGGCGAGGCGGCACACGGTCTTCACGTGCATCTTCAAATACTCGGCTGCCTCGACGGAGGTCATCACGACATCCTGATCTTCAGCGCCGCCGATCACGATGCTCGAGTAGTCGGTGTCTCTCCACTTGCTCATCTTGCCCCATCCTTCTTTATGGTTGAGGGTGCTCGCCTGAGTACCCACCCTGATTCACGATCCACACAGCACGAAGCGTACCAATGACATCCTATTGATAAATCAACAGGTTACACTGCTTCCAGTTGCCCGGTTCGTGCACACTGCTGGCATTCTGCACCGCCCACCGCCGTCTATCGCAACTGCGGGGTGGCGGGCGGACCAACCGGTCAGTGTGCGGCGCTCAGGTAGCCGGAAAGGTTCGACGTCACCTGATTCGCCGACAGCGGCTTGCTCAGATAGCCCGCGGCCCCGAGCTTTTCGACCAGCAGGTCGGCGGTCTTCCCGGTCTGTGACGTGGTCACGATGACGGGAATTTCCTGCCCGGCTTCCCGCAGGCGGTCGACGATCTTCTTCGCCGCCATGGTGGGAATCCGGAACTCGCTGATGATGACGCGCGGCGCATTGGCCGCAATCATGTCCAGAGCTTCATCTACATCGCTGGCAAACGACGCGCGGATGTGCTGACGACTGAGAATGTCGATCAGCGTCGTGCGCGTCGCCTCACTTTGTTCGATAACCAGCACCTCGGCGGCCGGGGCTTGTCCGCCGGCCGGACCTGGCGCCGTGTGATCTTCCTTCACGGCATCGCTGCTCACGCGCGACGGCGGTCCGTCGTTCACTTCCGGAGCACTGCTGCCGGGAAGTTCGTCGACATTCATGGTGCCGGTGATGGACAGATACGCGCGCAGAATGTCGCCCGCATCGAGCAACGGAATGCGCCGGCCGTCAACGCGGACCACATCGTGGGGAATTCCCTTCCACACGGGAATGGAGTCGCCCAGCGCGACGCCCACTTTTTGCTGGCCCTCGCCGGGCACGTAGAACGCGATCACCTTCTCCAGCAGACCCAGCACCGCAATGTGGGATCCGCCGTGGGGCGCGTCGGGGAAGATGGCGTCGAGGTTGAGCAACGGCACGCGGCGCGTGTCGAGCGCCACATACTCGCCATAGGCGTCCTCACGCCGCGTGTCGGTTTGCACCGGAATCACATCGACGATCTGCACGCCGCGGGCGGCCATGCACACGCTGCCCTTTTCCCACACCCACAACGCTTCCGCCAGAGTGTTGGCGGGCAGCGTGAACTCAAACCGCGCCTGGCGCCCCCCGTTGGGTTCGACCAACAGCGTTCCGTGGTGTTCACGCAGTGTGCGCACCACGTGGCGCAGCCCGGGATAGAACGCAACCTGGTCGTCATGATCGAGCTTGGAGTCGGAAAGAAAATTTTCGCCGTTGTCGCGCAGCGTCCAGTGCAGGGCGCCGTGATGCTGGCGACATTCCACGTCGATCACCATCGACGGTTCGTCGCAACGCTCGAATACGTCGGCAACCATCGCGTGCAGAATCCAGTAGGCGGCGGGCAGCAGCGCGGGTTCGATTTCCGCGTCCGTGGCGCGCAACCGCACCAGCAGCTTGCGTCCGCTGCCCCGCACCAGCTCGCGCGCAAAATCGCCGAGCGCGGTTTCCAGCGGCGCGACATCGCAGCGCGGCGTAACCACGCTTTCTTCGACGGTCGCCACAATGCGATCCATGGCCTGTGCGTAGAACTCGATGGTGCCCAGGCCGCGTCTGAGATCCTCGATGGTGATGGTATCGGCGGTCCGCGATTGCCACGGATCGGACGTCACTGCGGCCATGACGCGTTCGCACGCCGCCGACAGTTCGGCCGCCACCCGTCCCATGCGTTCCGGATCAACCGTACCTTCCGCGCGCGCGGGACGTACGGGCTCCGCCGTCTCGTATTCCTGCCGCAGTACCTCGACCTCTTCGATCATGGCCATCACGCCGTCGACGGGAACCGAGTTGCGACCGGTTTCGTCGCCGGACAACTCCTGGCATGATGCGAGGAGTTCTTCTTTTTCGATGAGTTCGAAGACCAGTTGCGCGATGCGATCGTCCCACGGCAGGCGGCGCGTGCCGTGTACCACCAGCAGTTGCTGGACGGCATCCAGCAGGCGCGCCCATTCCTCGAGGCCGACAACCGCCATGGTGCCGGCCAGCATGCGTACGCTCACTTTGCAGCGCTCCAGCACCGCTTCGGGCGCGGGATGACCGGCCGTGCACGCCAGGAGCTCGCAGAGCGTTTCGCACTGCGAGCGAACCTGGCGGGCAAACAATGTGCGACTGTCGGAAGCCACGGTGTTGGACGTCTCCTACATGGTCTGGACGCAGTCGATGGCACCCAGTTCGTACAGGTCGACGGCATCGGCATCGGGTTCGATGGTGGCCGTGGCGGTGTCCGCTTCCCGGGTGGTTTGCTGGACCGGCACCGGTGCGGGTGCCTTCGGTGCCGGTGCCGGCGATTTCTTCGCGGGCGCGTCCGGCTGTTTTGACGACGGCGTCACCGTCGGACGAGGACCTGTGAGAAACCCGTCGGTGTCACCGGCGGGCGCCGCGGCCCGGACCGGACTCGGAGCCGGAGTCGCCGCAGGTGCGGACGTCTCGGACGCCGGGTCGGCCATCTCGGATTCCGGGCTTTCCTCGGCGAGGTCCCAGCGACGTTCCGGTGTGCTATCCACCTCGAAATGATGATCGGCGTCCTGCGCCTGCCCGGACGCATCCGAGAAGAATTTCCGTTCCTTCTCGAAGCCGGGAATGTCCGCAAACCCGGCGTCATCCCCGGCGTCCGAGCCGAGCACGTCGGAGGCTTTCGGGGTGACAAAGTCATCCTCACGGCTCTTTGCGATCGTATCGTCGCCGGCAGACGGCGCGGAGGTATCCAGGTCAAGGTCGGCGACTCCGCTAACTTCCAGACCCGAGGACACGTCAGTATGCGAGTCGTCACCGGAAAGGCGTTCCAGTGCGTGCACGTGCTCGTTCATGGCAGCGAGACGCTCGGACCACAGGTGCACGCGTTTGGCCACACCGGCCATCGCGGCCGCCGTGCCGTCCGACACGGGCGCCGCGGCACCCAGCGCCGCCTTGAGAGCGGGTGCGGTCTCACGCCAGTGCTGCGCAACCGCGTTGAAACGCGTGGCCGTGGTGCGAAGCTCTTCCGCCAGTTTGATGGCGTCGGCTTCGGGTCCACCGCTGGCCTGAAGCGCGGCGGCAATGGCGATGCGTTTGGTTTCTTCGCCCAGGGTGCCCAGCGCACTGGCAATGGAGTCCACGCGCTTCTGCACTTCGGCAGCGCTGTCGGCCGGACGCCCCGGTGCCGACTTGAGCCCGGCGTTCACCGTCTGGAGCGCCGTCTCCACTTCCTTTGCGCCCGCACCGCACGCCGCCAGGTCACGACGCAGTCCACTTACGGCGTCCCGCATCGATCCGCGCAGATCGTCCAGCGCGCGCTCGGCCGTCGGATCGGTGGTGGCGGGCTCGGGAGTGCTGATGATGAAAGCGCGCAGTGAGCGTTCGAGTGCCTTGAGTTCCGGAATCGTCAGCGCGATTTCGGAGGGGAAACCGTCACGACCGGCGTGAATCGCCTCGTTCAGCGCAGAGCACTCGCTCGACAACCGCGACATCACGTCCGCCTTCGCCGACGAATCCGCCGGGGCCTGCTTGCGTTCGCGGTCGGTTTGGTTGCGCTCCATCGCCGCCACGCGGTGCTTGACGCTCATCATGAATTCGCGCAGTTCCGGATGCGACTTGAGACGATCGGTCAGATCGTCGCTCTCGAGATCGTCGATGGTCTTGATCGACTTCAGGATCTGCTTGTACTCGGCGCCCGAGTCTACGTACGCCTTGTAGCGGCGCACCGCACCCGCCACCAGTATGTAGGAAGCAAATGCCAGCAGCGCTGTCAGCGCGAGCAGCGGGGCCATCTCCTCGACAAATGCGCCCAGATTGAAGGTCCACGTGTCGGGCGAAAGTCCGCCCACGTGTATCCAGTGCCAGGTAACTCCAAAGGTTCCCGTGATGAAATAGCTGACACCGATTGCCGTGACGACCAGCAGCAGGGCGACGAGAAAGCCGACCTTCCACGGTGAAGTAAGAGTGGGCTTCTTGCGATCCACGGTGTGCTCCTTGAGTTTGATCGCCGATGGTTCGCGGTGCGGCGATCGTGATGCCGGGGGCGCGTTGCGCGCGAGGCCATCACGCAAGGAGCATGCCGGGTGGAAGGCACCCAGCCTGGGTGGGTCCTTTCGGGCAAATTACGCCCGGACAGAGAGATGCAGGGAAGAAAAGGCTGACAGACGGGATGTATTCGCGTGCAGATTGCACGCTATCATCATCCCTTGCGTTGCTTTTTTGGGAACTAACCGGCCTTGCGAAGAAGCGCTTTGTACAACGCGGGCTTGCGATCCTTGAAGAGATCGTTGTTGGGAGTCACCATCTTGTCGAGCGCCTCGTTCAGGTCGACGTCCACGACCTTCAGCGATTCACTGCGCTCACCCGCCTGGGTAAGTATTTCACCCTTCGGGCTCACAATCTGACTCTTCCCCGTAAACGTCAGGGAAATATTGCCGCGTTTCTCCGCGCCAATCCGGTTGGCGGTAACCGAAAATACTCTGTTCTCCAACGAGCGTGTGCGCATCGCGTCCTGGCACCATGGCAGCACCAGGTTGGACGGATGGCAGATGACCTGCGCCCCATCGATGGCGAGAATGCGCGTGACCTCGGGATAGAACCAGTCGAAGCAGATCATCATGCCGACTTTCCCACCCTCGACCGGATACGTGTTGAACGAGCGCGTGCCGGGCTGAAAGAACAGCTTTTCACGATCGAAGAGATGCGCCTTCTGGTACACGGCGATCTTGCCCTTCGACGTAATCAACACCGACGAGTTGTAGTACTTGCGATTCTTGGCTTCGGCCATTCCGAACACCAGGTTGAGGCGCTGAGAGACCGCAACCTTCTTCATTTCGGTGACGGTATAGCCGGTGGTGGCGGATTCCGCGAGGCGCTGGACTTCTTCGATGTTTCGGAAGAGATAACCGGTGTTGAAGAGTTCGGGAAGAACGACGGTGGCGTCGTTGAGACCGGAGAGCATCGACCTGGCGGAGCGAACGTTCTCCTTGACGCGGCCAAACTGCGGCCGCAGCTGCAGAAAACCGATTTTCACACAGTACCCCCTGGTTCGGCCGCGGCGCATCCCCCAGTGGCGGGACCAGACCGGACCGATCGGTGCGTGCATCCGGTTGAAAACAAACGTTTTATAGAGGCGAACCGGTCGCGCACCCTCGCATTATACCCGAAATTCATGCTGGACAGAAACGGAAATCCCCGTCCCGGTGCTCCGCCCGCCCTCGCGAATAATTGTCAATGGGACAATGGCTTGGTGTCGCGGCGCGACCGCGATGGCTATGTTTCGGGCAGGGATCCGGGACGCAAACCCGGCAACCCCTGCCCCCCGCCCCGGACTACGTGGCATACCGCTTGCTGATTTCCGGCGATTCGCTTCGGTTACGCGGATCAATCGAGCGCTGCTTCGCAACAGGAGAAAACGGCATCCAATGGAAGGCGGGAACCATATCACCCTCGGCACGGGCGGAACGCGTGAAGTCGAACCCACGTTCTTCTTCATGATGAACTGCCTGCTCTACAGCCGCCTCGAGTCCGGAAATCCGTCCAACCAGACCTACTACGACGAAGACGTCAACGTCTATCTGGCCAACCTGCTGACGTCGTTCATGAATCCCGAACATCATGAGCGCACTCGCAAATATCTGTCGCGCTATGACAGCGAATTGTTCGACAAGGTGCAGCGCTCGTCGGACGTCCGGCTCAAGTACACTATCTACAAGACCAATGCGGATTTTCTGTTGATCTCGATCGGCATCTTCCGCAACGCGGACAACTCACGCCCGGGGTCCAAGGACGCATTTCTCAAGGACAACGAAGAGGTCTACATCGGGCGCGCCAAGGCGTACTACCAGTTCGCGTATTCCTACAGCCAGCATATGTTCCGCAAGGCCACGGCTATTTCGGAGGTGCTGGAGAAACTGTCGCGCGGCTTCGAACAGTACGTGCAGATTCTGAGTCACATGCGGGGCGAGTACTTCAACATTCTCGACCGGTTGTCGTCGGGTGATGTCTATCACCTCGAGCGTTCCGTCAACCGGTTTGACAGCGCGCAGGAGCTGCGGGGACTGCAGGACCGCTTTCTGGACATGTATTCGGAATACCTGAAGTCGAAGGATCCCGACCTGAAGAACCGTCTTCGGGACCTGGCGAAACAGATTCAGAAACTGGACGAGAGCTTCCGCTTCACGATGGATCAGATGTAGGCGCGGGGGTTCCTTCGGGGACCGTGGCCAACTTCGCGTCTCCCACATTCCTCCCCACAAACCCGGTCACCATTTCGAACACCTGCGTGCGTGCCTCTCCGCGCGTGATCACGTGCGATCCCGCGGGCAGCAGATGAACCTCGGTGTCCTGGTGGCGCGCGTGCCGGCGCAGAAACTTGAGTCCGCGCGATGAGAGCAGCGTGTCATCGGCGGCCTGGATGGCCAGCACCGGCATGTCGATATCGCGGCCGTTCTTGCGCGTGTAGTCCATGGCCTGCAGCACTTCACCATTCCAGCCCGCGAAATGATAGAAGAGCGTCGGGGTCACCAGCCGCGCCACCTGCAGAAAACGCTGCTTGAGGCCGAGGCGCGGATACAGCGCGGGTGCGAGCAGGATGAGTCCCTTCACGGGACACCGGTCGGCGAGCATCATGGCGACCGCTCCCCCCAGGCTCAGCCCGCACACGAACGACGCCGGTGTGGCGGCGGTGCTGATCTCCATGGCCACCTGCGCCTGCGACACCCATCCTTCCCAGGTGCGCGGTTTCTCGCGCGCGCCCTTTACCGCGATGCGCGGGCAATAGGCGGAAATTCCGTGAGCGTGCAGATAGGTCCCGAGATCCCGCATTTCCGCAGGCGTGCCCGTCGACCCGTGCAGCAGCAGCACCAACGGCGCGTCGCCGTCGTGCAGAAAGAGAAAGCTGCGGTCATCCCGCGCGACGTGCTGGGTCTTGTCGAACTCGAACTGCTGGAGAAAATGTGCCCGCAACAGCTCGCGGCGCTGCCGCGGCGACTCGGGGGTCTTCTTGAGAGACTGATTGATCTCCCAGATGGTGCGATTGATCTGCCCGTGCCAGCTCATGTCTCGGTCGTTTCTCGTCCGTACCGGTGCGGATCCGGTCAGCTCAGACGATAATTCGGCGCTTCCTTGGTGATGATCACATCGTGCGGATGACTCTCGCGCAGTCCGGCGGCGGTCACCATCATGAAGCGTCCGCGCTCCTTGAGTTCATCGAGCGTGCGCGTGCCGCAGTAGCCGAGTCCGGCGCGCAGGCCGCCGACCAGCTGGAAGATGGAATCGGACACGCGCCCCTTGTAGGGGACGCGCCCTTCGATGCCTTCGGCCACGAGTTTCGCGTCCTCGAGCACGTCGCCCTGGCCATAGCGATCCTTGCTGCCTTCTTTCATGGCTTCGATCGATCCCATACCGCGATACGATTTGAAGCTGCGTCCCTCGTACAGAACGATCTCGCCCGGCGTCTCGTCGGTGCCCGCAAACAGACTCCCGATCATCACCACGTCCGCGCCGGCGGCGATGGCCTTGACGATGTCGCCGCTGAACTTGATGCCGCCGTCGGCGATCAGCGGAATGCCCGCCTTCGCGGCCACGCTGGCGCAATCCATGATGGCCGTGATCTGGGGTACGCCGGCCCCCGCCACCACGCGCGTGGTGCAGATGGCGCCGGGTCCCATTCCCACCTTGATCCCGTCCACACCCGCCTTGATGAGATCACGCGTCGCCTGCGCGGTGGCAATATTGCCGGCGATCAATTGCAGGCTGCGGTGGCGCTTTCTGATCTTGGAAACGGTATCGATGACGTTCTGGGTGTGTCCGTGCGCCGTGTCGACGGCGATCACGTCGACGCCGGCGTCCACCAGCTGATCGGCACGCTGCAACGCGTCCTTGCCCACTCCCACCGCCGCACCCGCCCGCAGGCGCCCCTGCGCGTCCTTGCACGCGTTCGGGAAGTCGAGCTTCTTCTGAATGTCCTTCACGGTAATGAGTCCGCGCAGCCGCTGCTTCGAATCGACCACCGGGAGTTTTTCGATCCGGTGTTCATGCAGGAGCCGCTGGGCGTCTTCCATCTTGATGCCGACGGGCGCCGTCACCAGCCCCTTCGAGGTCATGAGGTTGCGGATGGGGATGGAGTCGTCCTCGTTGAAACGCAGGTCGCGGGCGGTGAGAATTCCCACCAGCACGCCGTTCTTGTCGGTGATGGGAACGCCGGACACGCCGTACTTGCGCATCAGCGCGTGTGCATCGCGCACCTTGTGGCCCGGCCCGAGCGTGAGGGGGTTCGAGATGACGCCGCTCTCGCTGCGCTTGACCATGTCGACGTGTTCGGCCTGGCGTTCGGCCGGCATGTTCTTGTGAATGAATCCAAGCCCCCCGGCCCGCGCGATGGCGATGGCGAAACCGGCCTCGGTGACGGTGTCCATGGCCGCCGATACGATCGGAATGTTGAGCCGGATTTTTTTCGTGAGGCGCGTGGAAACGTCGGTGTCAGCAGGGAGAAACGCGGATCGGGCGGGGACGAGCAGAACGTCGTCGAACGTAATCCCCGTCCCGATGATCTTATCGGGCATCGAAGCTGGCCTCCGGGTTAATTGAGCCAATTTAGCACGCTTACGCCCCCCACGCAAGGCGGCGTTCCGCCCCCTTTTCCCCTCCCGCGCGCGACGGCCAACACGCCGCCAGGCTTCCGCTGGTCCTCGATTTCGCTCGTCCTCGCGGGTCCTGTCACCGGCCACCCCGGACCAACTTCGCTCCGCTCGTTGCCGGGGTCCCCGTCCGGTGCCACCCGCTCGCACGCCTGAGCCAGCTCGAGCGCGAACGACCATGGCGGACGGTGCGCGACTTTGAGACGCGCGCTCAGAACCACAATAGGTGCGCGGCGAGCAGGAGCGCGAGTCCGCCCATGTCGTGCGCGCGAAGCGGCGTAACCCCAAGCGGGCCGGCCGGGAGCGCGTTCGACGGCGTTCTGCTGCTTGAAGATAGGGAGAAAAGAGAAAGGCCCGGCCGATGGGCCGGGCCTTTTCAAGAGCCGGGGAAATCCCGGTATCGACTACAGGTCGGCCGGCTTGAGCGTCTTGCGCTTGTTGGCCTTCGCGCGCTCGCCAGCTTCCTTGATGATCGCGCGGACGTGCTTGTCCAGTGCCGGGTAGAAGTCGCTCGACACGTTGTAGCCCTTCGCCGCTGCCTTGGTACGGGTCTTCGAGATGATCAGTTCGGCCGCCATCGAGGCTGCCTTCTTCGCACTTTTTGCCATTTCCAGATTCCTCCCAAAAATGTGTGAACGTCGAAAAACGGCTCCAGAGAGCCTCCAGAGCGTCTCCTCGCAGGGGGTCTATCACTTTGCGGAAAACTCTGTCAAACACAAAATCGCCCGGAAAGGCCAGAATCGGGCCTCCCCGGGCGTTTTTCGGGGGACAACTCCGCCGGCGGTTGCCCTCAGCGAGGGACCCTGGGCAGCGTAATGCCCGTCTGCTTCTGGTATTTGCCCTTCTTGTCGGCGTAGGACGTCAGACACTCTTCGTCGCTCTCGAAGAAGAGCACCTGGGCGATGCCCTCGTTGGCGTAGATCTTGGCCGGCAGGGGCGTGGTGTTGGAGATCTCCAGCGTGACGAACCCCTCCCACTCGGGCTCGAAGGGCGTCACGTTGGTGATGATGCCGCAGCGCGCGTAGGTGGACTTGCCCACGCAGATGGTGAGCACATTGCGCGGAATGCGGAAGTATTCGACGCTGCGTCCCAGCGCGAACGAGTTGGGCGGAATGATGCATATGTCGCCTTTGAAATCGACGAAGGAGCGCGGATCGAAGCCCTTGGGATCCACCACCGTGCTGTTGATGTTGGTGAAGATCTTGAACTCATCGGCGATGCGGATGTCATACCCGTAGGAGGACACGCCGAACGAAACCGCGCCGTCCTTGACCTGTGAATCCGCGTAGGGCTCGATCATCTTGTATTCCTTGACCATGCGCGTAATCCATTTGTCGGGTTTGATCGACATGCGATTCTCCGTTCGTCGTTGAGAGTAAGAAAACGTCAGTCTTTGCGTCGCGCCAGCAGGTCGCGGAACTCTGCCGCGCGGGCGGGATCGTCTTCAAACGCGCCCAGCAGGGCGGTCGTTACCACGTCGGCGTTCTTCTGTTCGACACCGCGCATCGCCATGCACAGGTGACGGGCCTCGATCTGCACCGCCACCCCGTGCGGTTTGAGATGCTTGCGAATGTCGGCGGCGATGTCGTGCGTCATGCGTTCCTGCACCTGCAGACGGCGCGCGTGCACATCCACGAGACGCGCAAACTTGGAAAGTCCCGCAATCTTTCCGGACGGCAGGTACGCAATGTGGCAGACGCCGAAGAACGGCACCAGATGGTGCTCACACACACTGAAGAAGTCGATGCCGCGCACCAGCACCAGGCCGTCGTGCTCCGCCTCGAACGTCCCCTCGGAAAACACTTCGCGCGCACTCGAGGCGTATCCACGCGTGAATACGCGCCATGCTTCCGCCGCGCGTTCCGGCGTGGCCCGCATGCCTCCGGTTGCCGTCTGGCCCAGGGCAGCGAGAAAATCGCGCACGGACTGCTCGAGCGGATCCGTTTTCTTGCGGCGGTTTGTGGCCATGATTGCTAGCGAGCGAGCGGAATCCCGGCACCGAGTGCAAACTCGCGCGTGCTGGTGTGTGTGTTGTAGTCGGCGCTCGAATTGTCGACCGAGCGGGCCCCGCCCACGAAACGTGCATCCGCCCAGAGCGACCAGTTCTCGAACTCGTAGGTCCAGCTGGCGCCGACCAACCAGCAGAAGTCCATGTTGTCCAACGAGCTCTTGATGTCCGTGCTCACCGGCTGACCCAGCAGCGTGCCCTCGAACTTCGCACTCGTCAGCACCGCCAGCGAAAGCCCCAGGTATCCGCGCAGATACGCCTGCTTTCCGGTCGGCAGGTAGCCGGCGATGGTGACCGGCAGCTCGATGTAGTCAAGTTTCGTGGTTCCGTTTCCCGTGATCCGTTGCGTCCCTCCATTGACCGGCACGTTGTAGTCGGTCAAATCGACGTTGCCGTCCGCACCCTTCTGCGCGTAGCGCAGTCCGAACTCGAACCCCATCTGCCTGTCAACGCGCAGCAGAAAGCCCACGCCGCCCGTAAACGCGTTGCGGGAATCGGAACCCGAAAACGGCTGGTTGTCGCCGCTCATTTTCGCCTGCGACATTCCTCCGTACACGACCCCGTCCCAGCCGAGCATGTCATCTTCCTGGGCCACAGCAGCGGTCACCGTACACAGCAACCCGCAAACGACGAATATGGTGACGATGCGGTTCATGCCTTGCCTCCCTTTGCTGGAACTTCAGCATCTGCGGCAACGAGATATCGCTCCGCATCCAGCGCGGCCATGCAACCCATGCCGGCCGCGGTGACGGCCTGGCGATACACGTGGTCGGTGACGTCGCCCGCCGCAAACACACCCGGCACGTTGGTCCGTGTCGTCCCCGAATCCACCAGCAGGTATCCGTTCTCATCCATGCCCAGATGCCCGTTGAACACGGCGGTGTTGGGCGTGTGTCCGATGGCAATGAACAGGCCGCTGCACTCGAGCGTACGTTCGGTGCCGGTCACTACGTTGCGCAGACGCACACCGCTCACCTTCTTCTCACCCAGCACTTCCTCCACCACCGAGTTCCACACGAACTCGATCTTGGGATTGGCAAAGGCGCGGTCCTGCATTGCCTTCGACGCGCGCAGCTCGTCGCGGCGGTGCACCACATAGACCTTCGAGCCGAACTTGGTGAGGAACGTGGCCTCCTCGATAGCGGTGTCGCCACCGCCCACCACCACGATCACCTGGTCGCGGAAGAAGAATCCATCACACGTCGCACACGCCGACACGCCGTACCCCATGAGTTTTTCTTCGCTGGGAATCCCCAGCCAGCGGGCGCTCGCGCCCGTGCACAGAATCAGCGCACGTGCCTTGAAGGCCTGGTCGCCCGAGTACACGGTCTTGACCGGCCCGTCCAGTTCTACGCGGTCGATGGTCGCGAAGACGAACTCGGTGCCGAAGCGCTCGGCCTGCTTCTTCATGACCTCCATCAGCTCCGGGCCCATGATCCCGTGTTCGAAGCCGGGAAAGTTCTCGACGTCGGTGGTGATGGTCAGCTGGCCGCCGGGCTGCGTTCCCTCGATGACAAGGGGCTTGAGGTCGGCGCGGGCGGCATAGATGGCGGCGGTCAGACCCGCCGGGCCCGATCCGAGGATGATGATGTCACGGATAGCGTTCACGAGGTCACTCCATATTGGCCATAAACCGTTGACTATAACGCGCTTTCACGTGAAGTCAAGGATCGCCCATTGATCTTTGGTGGTGGGAATCTGTAGATTCAAGATACCCCACGCAAGCGATCCTTCCATGAGCTTGAGATACAACGGACCTGCGGCTGTCGTCCTGCTACTCGCACTGATGGTGGCGTGCGGAAAGGACAGCTCCAACCCGGTCACCCAGACCGGGCCGGGTACGGATACCCAGCCACCCGAGGCCATCAACGATCTCTCGCTGGCCTACGACGAGGGTAACGACGCCGTCCGCTTCACCTGGACCGCCCGGCGCGACGACGCCGACCACGCCCGGCCCGATCACCTGGACATTCGCTACGGCTCGTCGTTCCCGTTCGATTGGGAGCGCGCCACCGTCGTCGACCCCACACCCACTCCCGCGGCTCCCGGCACCGCACAGCTCTACGTCCTCCCGCACCCCATACGAGGGCGCGATGTGTACGCGTCGGTGCGCGCCTGGGATGAGTCCGGCAACGAGTCCGCCGCAGGCAACGTGGGCCACGTGCGCGTTCCCGGATTTGCGTTCGCGGCGGTTTGCACCGATGCCTTCTCGGGGGCCCCGGTCGCCGGACTCGACGCCGTGGTGACGGCCCGCACCGTTCATCAGCTCTCCACCGGGGCGGATGGACGAATCGAACTCACGGACCTCGCCCAGGGAAGCCTGGGGGTCCTGCTCAATACCGGCACCGCGTCCACGCTGTACCACTCCCTCAGCGATGTCCTCACGCTGGACCACAACCTGTCGCTGGCCTATCCGATGATTCCGTTCCAGGATCCCCAGTCCGATCTCTACCCGAGCATCCTGGCGTTGCTGGTGGAAGCGATGTTCGCTCCCGGTTCGAGCCACGTCGTCAAGCACTGGCCGGCGTATCCCGTGCCCGTGTACATCCCGGATTTTGTCAGCTCACTCGGAGTCGACTACCACGCGTTCGCCGTGCAGGCGGCCGAGCGCTGGAACTCCCGTGTCGGGTTTCCGATGTTCACGCCGGTGGCGGCCGATCCGCCCGTGGGTGTATTGATGGAGTTCCTGCCACGCAGCACCATGGGAACCGTCAACGGGGTGACCGACTACACCAGCACTGCCGACGGGCATCCGCTGCACGACCGCATCCGCATCGTGGACGACATTACGGACACGACCAAGCTCTATCTGATCGTGATGCACGAGCTCGGCCATACCATCCGGCTCGGGCACCTGCCGGCCGGCTTCATCATGTACGGCTCGCAGCCGCTGCCCCCCGATATCTCGGATGATGAGGTTTCTCTGGTGCAGTTGTTGCTGGCGCTCCCCGATGGCACCGACCTGCAGAAATACGACGCGAGCCCGCCGGCTCCGTAGGTCCGATTCTCACCGCGTTGCTGCAAAAAAAAAGCCTTCCCCCCGCTGCGTCGGTCGAGATGCTGCGGGGAGAAACAACATCTCATGTGGAACCCGTGCACACGAGGGGAAGGACAAAAATCTTTTGCGGCGGTGGATGCTTGCCCAAAGCGTCTGCCCGGGTGATTCTATCGCATCCCGCGCCAATGTAAAGAACCCAATCGCCCCGGCCTACTGCTTCTGCGCCACCCCGTTGGGCAGCGTCCTCTCGAACAGCTTGTACGCCCGGGTCAGTTCGTCGGTCCACGACGAGGCCCGCTCGAAGGGATGCCGCTCGACGGGATAGAGCGTCAGGTTCCAGTTCTCCTTGCCCAGCTCGATCAAGCGCTGACTGAGCCGGACCACGTCCGCGGAAAGCACATTGTCGTCGCGCAGCCCGTGCAGCATCTCCAGATTGCCCTGGAAGCCATCGGCCAGATAGATGGGCGATGATCGCTTATATGCTTCCGGGTCGTCCGACGGGGTTCCCAGGATGCGCACCGTGTACCAGTGGTTGTAATGCGCCCAGTCCGTGACGGAGCGCAGGGCGGCGCCCGAAGTGATCTCATGCGGATAGCGGAAGAGTCCCATCAGGGTGAGGAAGCCCCCGTACGATCCGCCGTACAGACCGATCTGCTTCGCGCCCACACCCCGCTCGGCCTCCATGTAGTGCGCGCCGTCGATGAGGTCGTCGAGGTCGAGCCCGCCCATGTACTTGTAAATGGCGGT
>OBLQ010000067.1_pt1 | contig 32183 bp, 21 predicted proteins | sample 1519881 | NCBI WGS metagenome assembly OBLQ01 (sample SAMN01911456, study PRJEB22533) | soil metagenome | biome: Soil | place: Malaysia | collected 2012-04-30 | depth DG_metagenome m | reverse complement strand
CGCATGAAGAAGCGGTCCTTCGCTCGCAAGCTAGTCACGATCTTCGCCGCAGTGCTGGTGCCGGCCGCCTTCTTCGTCCTGCTCGAAGTGGGACTGCGCGCCGCCGGCTACGGGGTCAACACCGACCTGGTGCTCGAACTCAAGAACGACCCCACCCACACCTGCTACCTCAACATCAACGCACCGACGCGCTACTTTCCGCCGGCGCTGCGTTCCATTCAGCCGGGCGTGGGATTTCGCACCTTCACGCGGGAAAAAGAACCGGGCGCACTGCGCGTGTTCGTGCTGGGCGCATCCACGGTGGCGGGCTTTCCGTTCCACGTGAACGGTTCGTTTGCAGGATTTCTGGAAGACGACCTGCGCGCCGCGTACCCGGGCCGTCGCATCGAAGTCATCAACTGCGGCATGACGGCCATCTGTTCGTATTCGGTGCTGGATTTTGCCAAGCAGCTGGTCAAGTACCAGCCCGATCTCTTTCTCATCTACCTGGGTCACAACGAATTCTACGGCACGCTGGGCGCGGGGTCCACCAGCGCGGCGTCGGCGACGCGCGGCATCACGCTGTTCCGCATGACGCTGGCCAAACTGCGCACGTATCAGTTGCTCGACAACACCATCTATCGCGTGCGCGAGATGTTTGCAAAGAAGGACAAGCTGGAAGGCCACTCGCTGATGGCGGCGATGATCGGCAAGAAGAAGATCCGCCTGGAAGACCCGCTGCACCGGATGGCCGAAGCGGCGTTCCGCGCCAATATCAATGACATGTTGGATGTGGCGGAGAAGAACAACGTGAAGGTGATCATCTCCACGCTCACCAGCAATCTTCGCGATCTGCCGCCATTCGACAGCGCGCACCGCGACGGGATCGACGACATCCAGCGACAGACCATCGACGCCGCCATTCGCGACGGCGACATCGCGGAAATGCGCGCCGCGGTCCAGCTGGATACGACGTACGCCGCCACGCACTTTGCGCTGGCCCGGGCGCTGGCCATCGACACCACGGCCACGGATGCACGCCGCGAGTACATTGCCGCGCGTGACCACGACGTCGTGCACTTTCGCGCGTGCTCACGTTTCAATGACATCATCCGCGAGGTCGCGAGCGCACATCACACGCCGCTGGTCGACATGGATGCGGTGTTCGCGGCGCATTCACCGGAGCACGTGCCGGGTATCAATCTGTTTCTGGAACACCTGCACCCCAACCTGCGCGGAGCCATCCTGATGGCGTCGGCGTTCCGGGATGCGATGCGCCACGCCGACATCATTCCGCCGTCGAACGGCGAGACGCGTTCGTATGCACAGGCGGTTCACGATGCGTGCATCACGCCGCTGGATCTGGAACTGGCGCGCCAGCGCCTGGAGTCGATGACGAGCCAGTGGCCGTTTCAGCACGACTACGCGCCGCTCGCGCGCGATCTTCCGCCCCAGCCAGAAATCGTGGCTCGCTACGCCGAGCGAGTGCTGCACCGCAGCATGGGGCTGGATCAGGCGCATCAGGCGCTGGGGACGGAATACCTGAAAGCCAGGCAACTGGAGCCCGCGCTGGAGGAGTTCCGCGCCCTCGCCAAGATCTATCCGGTGTCACCGGTGGGGCACATCACGGCTGCGGATATTCTGTTGCGCTTGCATCGCCCCGCCGAGGCCATCCCCTATTACCAGACCGGCCTCGCGCTGGCGCCCAACGACGTCGAGCCGCGCTGGCGATACGCGTTCGCGTTGCACGCTGTGGGTGACAATGACGCGGCACTTGCAGAATGCAAACGCATCCTGGCCCGGCAACCCGGTCATCGGGCCACGCTGGAGCTCATGCAGCGCATTCAGTCCGGACAGCCGTAATTCGCTGTGGCGACGCCACGCGCCATCGGCGATAATGGAGTCATGGGTGTCAGGGACAGCATCAAACGCTTCGCCATCCTGGGGGAACTGTGGCATTACGTGCGCGCGCGCAAGCGCTGGTGGATGGGGTCGATCATCCTCATTCTCGTGCTGCTGAGTATTTTCATCGTGCTTGTGGAAGGGTCCGCCATCGCTCCCTTCATCTACGCCCTCTTTTAGTGAAATAGCCGGCGGCCGCCCGGCAATTATTACCGTTTCTGATTCGCGTCGCTCCCGTGTGGTTCGTGTTATGCAACCATCCGGGGATTTCGGAAACCATGTCATTCAAGGTCCTGGAATATCGTCGCCTGCCCGCCATTCTGGCGTTGATCACCGCGTTCATCGTGGGCGTTCACGTTGCCACGTTGGTGCTTGCCTACGGATTCGGCCACGATTATCTGATGGGAATACGCGACCTGTTCGATCTCGACGGGGAGCGCAATATTCCCGCCGTGTTCTCCACCGGCCTCCTGCTCATCTGCAGCGCGCTTTTGTGGAAAATCAGTTTCAACCAGAAGCGCGGCATGAAGCCACGGACCATTTTCTGGATCGGTCTGGCGATTCTCTTCATCTATCTCGCCGCTGATGAAGGTCTGGAAATACACGAGCGTTTGTCGAAGCTGATCGCGGGTGCCCACACAAGTGCTCTCATGTCGGAGTATTCGTGGGAGGAACCGTACGCGATCTTCGTCGGCGTGGTCGGCCTGCTGTATCTTCGCTTTCTCTTCCAGTTGCCGCGCAGAATCGCTCTCTGGTTCATTCTTGCGGGAACGATCTACGTGACCGGTGCACTGGGATTTGAATACCTGGGTCAACGTTACGTGGAACGGTTCCACTCAGAAATGACGGCAGGTTATGACACCCTCAGCGCCATCGAGGAAACGCTGGAAATGGTGGGTGCCATTGTGTTTATAGCGGTTCTCCAGAGTTACCGCGTACTGCAGCAACGCCGCTCCGTCACCGAAACATCTCCAGAGCGAGTCGTGGTACAATCCACGGCTCTATGAGCCGCGTCCTGTCCGCCTTTCTTACCCTGCTGTTCGTTTCGCCCGCGCTTGCCGCCTCTTCTTCTCCCGACACCCGGCCCAACATCATTGTGATCATGGGCGACAACATCGGGTACGGCGAAGTGTCGTGCTACGACAACAGCCGGATGGTGGAGACGCCGCGCATCGATCAGCTGGCCGCCCAGGGCCTGCGTCTTACCAACTTCAACGTGGAAACCTGGTGCGCACCGTCGCGATCGGCGTTTCTCACCGGCCGCTACGGCATCCGGTCGGGAACCGGTCCCATGGAAAACGGCCCCGCGGGTATGACACAGTGGGAGGTGACGATTCCCGAACTGCTGGACAAACGCGGCTATGCCACCGCGATCTTCGGCAAATGGCACCTCGGTGATCGCGCCGGTCGTTATCCCACGGACCAGGGATTCGACGAGTTCTGGGGTATCGCGCGCAGCTGGGATGACGAGCTCATCACCGCGCGCCCCGGCTTTGTTCCCAACGGGTCGGACGTGCCATTCATTCTGCAGGGACAGCGCGGCCACAAGGTGGAGGAACAGGAGGTGCTCGACGCCCAGACCGGCCAGCTCATGGACCGGATGCTCACGGAAAAGTCCATCGAGTTTATCCGGCGCGAAGCCGCCGGGCACAAACCGTTCTTTCTCTATGTCCCGGTGGCGGCCGTGCACCTTCCCATCTACTGCGATCCGGACTTTGTCGGGAAGTCGGGCGCGGGTGCCATTGGCGATGCGATGATGGCCTTCGACTACCACGTGGGCCAGATGGTCGACGCGGTGAACGCGGCCGGTATCGCGGACAACACCATCATCATCGTGACCAGCGACGACGGCGCCGAGTGCCAGGATCCGTACCGCGGCACCTCCGGCCCGTGGTCGGGTTGCTACAACACTGCCATGGAGGGCGCGCTGCGCGTTCCGTTTGTGATGCGCTGGCCCGGACATGTTCCCGCAGGACGAACCAGCAACGAGATGGTGCATATCACCGATCTCTTCACCACTCTGGTGCATCTCGGCGGCGCGGACGTCCCCAACGATCGCATCATTGACGGCGTCGATCAGCTCGACCTGTTTACGGGGAAGCAGACCACATCGAATCGCGACGACATCGTTGTGTTTCTGTACGGCGATCTGGCGGCGGTGAAGTGGCAGGACTGGAAGATGCACATGTTCTGGAAGCCAACGCCCACGTCCCCGAAGCAGAACGTGCGCAAGCTGTTCAACCTGCGCAGAGATCCCAAAGAGGAGTATGACGTTTTCTGGCAGAATGAACCCGTGAACCGGCAGATGGAAAAGATCGTGGCCAGGTTCAACCAGAGCGTCGAGCGCGAACCGTTGATACCGCCGCGCACGCCCGACCCGTACCGGCCGCCCAAACCGAAGCAGAAATAATCACGCCCGAAAAGCACGACGCCCCGATGCCGCAGCACCGGGGCGCCGTGTTCGCGCTCTTCGCGTTTTCTCCTACTTCAGCATGACGATCTTGCGGACCTCCGAGTAGGAGCCCGCCAGCATCCGCACAAAATAGATGCCGGACGCCGACGGCCGTCCGCGGTCATCCATGCCGTTCCAACGTGCCTGGTGGGCGCCGGACGGCATCGTCTCGTCGACGAGCCTGCGCACCAGCATGCCACGCACGTCATAGATCGCGATGGTCACGCGCCCGCTGTTGGCGAGCGAGAAATCCACCGTGGTCGACGGATTGAACGGGTTGGGATGGACGGACGACAGTCCCGTCACGTTCGGCGCGGACGCCGGCGACGTTGCCGGCCCCGCCGTCAACCCCTGCTGCTCGGGATCGACGTACTTCTTGCCCACACCGGTGGGAATCTCGACCGGCGTGCCCAGTACATAGATGTCGCTGACCAGATAACTGCCTCCACCCAGCGTGGCAAAGTGGAGACCCACCGGGCCGTCGCTGATGGCCTGCGTGCTGAGAGCGCCATCATCGGATGTGGAGTACAGTCCGAGCGTGGACGTCCCGCTCATGGCATTGAGCTGATCCGTGTTCACCGAATTGAACATCACGGCGAGATCCGTCTTGCCGTCGTTGTTCACGTCCACGTGGCGTGTGTCACTGGCGCGAACGACGCTCGCGGTGTTGCCGACATAGATGTTCTTCACATCGATGCTGCCCACGTTGAACGTGCTCGTTCCAGGAATCACCATTGCAAACGAACCGGCGCCGCTCTGAAGCGCGGTACCGTCCGCCACAAACCCGTATGCGCACAGGGCATTGCCGGACATGTCGTGCGGCACCTTCACACAGGTGGTGTCGTACGCCACGTTCCCCGACGCATCCATCGCCTGATAGATGATGGTGTATGTGCGGCCGTCACCGCCGCCGCGGCGCTCCGAGCGCAGGCTGAAGCACAAATCGGCGGTGTTGGTGTCGTCGCCCTGAATATCATCGTCCGTATTGCCGTCGCCTTTGTCGTTTTCCGGCTCACTCGAGTTGACGCTGTACAGGACGAACGTCGGATTGGGATCGCAGATATCCTTGACGTCCACGTCCGCGCACACCTCCACCAGTTTGTGGTTGGGCGGCCACAGACAGTTGCGATCCATATCGACGCAAATCTTCGGCGGCGTCGTGTCGACCACCGTTACCTTGGCCGTGCACGAGTTGGGATTGCCCTCCGCATCATGCGTCGAGAACGTCACGGTGGTCTCGCCGTCGGGGAAGCAGTCGGGCGCGTCGTTGGTCACGCTGACCACACCCTCACACAGGTCGGTCGCCGTGGCCTCGGCCAGCCAGCTCGCGATCTCGGTTTTGGCGACGCCGCAGTGCGACGAACACTCCACCGTGGTATCGATCGGGCACGAAATCACGGGCGCCGTGGTGTCTTCAATGGTGACATCGACGTAGTCGGTATCGGGATATGCACCGTCGAACACAATCAGCCGCACCGTGGTCGTCCCGAAATGGAAACTGCCGGTGGGCATCTCGAGCGTATCGTCGTCGAACGACACGCCGGTGGCCGACCACTTGTAGGTCAGCGGATCGCCGTCGGGATCGCTGGAACCGCTGCCATCCAGCTTGACGGACGTCGTGGAGGTGCCGGCGCACTCCGCAGTGATATCGTTGCCTGCATTCGCCACCGGCGGGCAGCCGATGTCGAGCAGGTACGCGCGCTTGGTAAGCAGCGTGGTGACGATCTTGGTCCGGCTCTGCGGCGAGAACACGTCGCGGCAGAGTTTGGGTGCATACGACATGAGCTGATGGGTATCGGGGTTGTAGTGATCTCCGTTGCCATCCGTCTCGCTGCCGTAATAGTTGCACGCGTTGTCGACGTTGGTACCCGGATCCAGACCCGGATCGGCAGGCGTATCACACAGCTTGTCGCCGGCCGTCGAGCAGTTGGAGCCATCCACCAATTCCGCGCCAAACGCCGTTTCATGCGTATGGAACAGGTCGAAGTAGTGGCCGAGTTCGTGCGGGAAAGACGAGTCGTTACTCGGCACACCTACACAACCGTTATTCAATGCAATACCCTGCGGCGATGAGGTGGTAAACGAACCGCGTCCGCACAGGCCGCCATCCTCGTTGGAAAGATTGGGCGTACAGTACACGTTCACGGTGTTGGCCACCGGGCTCACCATCAGCATGGCATCGATCTCGGCGTTGGTGTCGATGTTGTAGTAGAAATCGTCGTCGTCGATGTAGCTGATGTTGTACAGGACGAAGTGAAGTCCGGTGCCGGTATACTTGGAATTGCAGTCCTGAATTCCCTGGTACAGCTGGTTGAGCGAAATACCACCCGTACCAGCATCCGTGCGCACAATGTGCGCAGAAATCGGGATGCAGTACTCGGTCGCCGGCGGCATGACGAAATTGTTGGGCTGAAGATCTTCGGCCTGGAATTTCGCCACGTCTTCCGGCGTGAGCACGGTTCCGCACAGCCGTGGTGGCGGGCTGGAACCGACATTCAGGGGAAGCGAAGCAGGTAAAAGTGCCGCAACGGTAATGAGCAGCACTGGAGTGAACCGTTTCATGCGGTTGCCTCCGGGGCAAAAGTGCACAGCATTCAAACGAATTGCGGGAGCGTGTCGAAAACACGCGCGGTCATGGTATCATCCGACCGTTGGGGTGTAAACCAAAGAATGATAAGGAGCGAAATAACAGTGGTTAGTCTGGTACTTGCCGGTCTGCTGGCAACCGCCTGCGGCGCGGGAAATTCGCAGGATGTAAAGATCACGGTAAGATGTGATCGTCATCTGGGGATCACCGAGGCCATGAAAACGCGCGGTGACTGGGGCGGGACCAGCCAATGGGGTGCCGTGGTCCGGGGCGACACACTGGTGCTTTCGAGACGCGGCTCCTGCGGCGACGAGTGCCGCTATAAGGAAGAAATCGTGCTTCTCGCGGGAGATCGCATGTGCCCGCAGCTGGTGAGTGCCACCAAAACGCGCACTGACGCCGGATCTGTCGCACCCGCGCCGCGCATTGACACCGCCACGCACGGTACGCTGGACGTCCAGGACTGGCATCCCGGTGGTGGAGTGGTGAGCGGGCGGCTCAAAGCCGAGTTCACGCTGACATTCTATGTGCAAACACCGACGCCAGCGTCTCGGGCGCCGTAACCGCTACCGCTTCGCGACAAAACCGCGCCGCATCAGCTCCGAAACCAGCTCGCCGCATACTTCCTGCTGCAGTTTCCTGGGGTCGGTGGGCTTGATGGGTGTGGTGCTCCCGGTCCACATGAGTGTGCCGCCGCCTGTCGCATTGGCCAGATCAATCTGGTAGCTGGCTTTGTCGTCGTAGTTGGTGGCCACGAATTCGGTGGCGAGCATGTAGTTGGTGAAGTACCAGCCGCGCCAGTACTCGCCGGCGCCGCTGGGCGCGGTCTTGGAGTAGGAGTTGTCGAACCTCCCCGTTTCCGTGACCGCGAGGCGATGCGTGACCACCACGCCGTCGTACCGGTCACGATGTGCCACCGTGACCACCTGCTGCGTGTCCGGGGGCGCCGTGGGAAACAGAGTATGCGAGGGACGGGCCATCACGCCGTTGGCCTGAAACTCGGCCGCGATCGCGTCTTCCCACAGGGTGCGCACGTCGTTGTCGCGCTCCAGCGAAATCACCAGCAGGTTTCCCAGCGGGGCCGCGCCGTCGTCCGCTCGCCACAGATTGGTGAGACTGGTCTTGGCGCAACCGGCCAGCGTGGCGGTGACGATTCCGGCCACGGCGACACGGCGCCAGAGATTGAGTGCACGCATGGGGATCCTCCTCTTATAGAAGACGGGCTACATCCCGGTATTCCGGAATCTCCGGATGCCACCCGAGGTGGCGCTCGATGTGTTTGCGAAACGCGTCCGCTGCGGGCGGCTCACCGTGAGTGAGAAACATCCGCTTCGGTTTGACCTTCACGCTCTTGAGCCAGTCGATCAGTTCCACGTAGTCGGCGTGGGCGGACATTGAATCCAGTTCCACCACTTCGGCGCGCACGGGCACGTACTCGCCGAATATCTTGACCTCCCCGGCGCCGTGCTGCAACGCCTCGCCGCGTGTACCCGGCGCCTGGAATCCCGCCAGCAGCACGGTGTTTCTGGGATCGGGGAGCAACGTGCGCAGATGGTGCACCACGCGACCGCCCGTGGCCATGCCCGATCCGGCCAGAATGATGGCGGAACCGCCCGTGGTATTGAGCGCGCGCGACGCTTCTTCGCTGCGGATGAACTCCGCCACGCTGAACATCTCGCGGCACGCCGCCTGATCGAGGCGGTGTTCGCCGGCATGCGCGGCGTAGATCTCGGTGGCGTCGATGCCCAGCGGACTGTTGAGGTACACGGGCATGTCGGGAATGTCGCCCTGCTTCTTGAGCTCCGAGATCAGATGCAGCAACGCCTGCGTGCGTCCCACCGCAAACGCCGGAACCACCACCGTGCCGCCGCGCTTGAAGGTGCGCCGGATCACCCCACCCAGCTGGTTGTAGGGATTGTCGGGAGGATGGATGCGGTTGCCGTAGGTGGATTCGCAGATCAGCACGTCGGCGTGCGTGATGGGAACCGGCGCCTTCATGATGGGATCGACGGGACGCCCCACGTCACCCGAGAACACCACGCGAAATCCATTCTTGAGGAACGTGACCCACGCGGAACCGAGAATGTGACCGGCGGGCGTGAAACGAAAGCGCACACCGCCACCGAGGTCGAAATCCGTGTCGAACGGCAGCGGCTTGAGCAGCTTGAGCGTGGCCTCGGCGTCGGCGCGCGTGTAGAGCGGCAGGGCGGGGTCGTGCCGCGCCATCTTGTGGCGTGTCAGGTAACCCGCTTCTTCTTCCTGCAGATGGCCCGAGTCGGGAAGCAGAATGCCGCACAACTGCGCGGTGGCTTCGGTGCAGTACACCGGCCCCTTGTATCCCTGCTTCATCAGGACGGGAAGGTATCCGCTGTGATCGATGTGGGCATGCGTCAGGATGACCGCATCGATGCTCTTCAGGTCGAAGGGTGGCGCTTCCCAGTTGCGTTGGCGGAGATTCTTCAGACCCTGAAACAGGCCGCAATCGACCAGGTAGTTGCGGTCTTCGATCCGCAACACGTACTTCGAACCGGTGACAGTGCCCGCGGCACCCAGAAATGAAAGAAACATGCTCCTCCGTGAGTGCGTAGTGACCGGCGGATTGTAATGCCGGGCACCCCGAATACTCAACGACGTTGAATGGCCATGCGTCCGCGGATACAATGGCGGCGTTCCGGAGGTCACCGCAGGATTTTCGAGAGGATGATTCCATCATGAACAGACGCATATCGGTGGTCGCACTGGCAGCGCTGGCGCTTTCCATCGCGTCGCAGGCCGCGCTCGGCGGATCGATTCCGTCCTACTACGAACATCTCAATTTCAATCTCACCAGCCCGACGGCGTTCACCGAAGCGAGCGGCGGATTCATCAATCCCTCGGTGTATCCCATGATGCCCGGCGGCGAGGCCGAGTTCTACTGGTCCAACTTCGACGAATCGGGCCTGGACCAGTGGGGACTGTTTACCAGCGCCCAGAACCTCGGATTCGGCGCGGTGCACACCAAACGGGGACTCCCCTCGGGTGAGGTCAGCGTGACGGACTACCGCATCGCGCTGGCGGGCGGCAACCGCGATATCACCACGGGACTGGCCTACGGGTGGTCGGGAGGCGACACCGACCAGTTCGATCGCGAGGGCGTGCTGCAACTGGGCCTGACGTGGCGCCTCAATCACTACGTATCCCTGGGGGGCGTGGAGCAGTGGGGCATGCAGGCCGGCGACCGCCGCGAAGTGTTCGACGTGGCCGTGCGTCCCATCGGCAACGACAAGCTCACGCTGTTCGGTGACCTCGAAACGCACGTGGTGGGCGGCAGCTATGACAGCAACGTTCCCTGGAGCGCGGGTGCCATGGTCGAAGTTCCCGCGGGACTCAAGCTGATCGGACGCGTGGCGGATTCGAAGGACACCGAGAGCACCTTCAGTATCGCGCTGGCGTACTCGTTCGGCGCCGGATTCCACCAGGGTGTGCTGCGCGGGTCCGCACAACAGCACTACGATCAAAACAACCACGGCGACGTTACCACGTGGGGCGTGCGTCTTGGCTATCCCGAGCGTTCCGGCCTGACGCTGCCGTGGCATCGCAACAGCGGCTACCTGCAGATGCATCCCATGGGACCGATTGCGTACGCACGTTACCGGTTCTTCGACGATCGTCCCTCGCTGGAAAACATTCTCTCTGCCATCGACGACGCGCGCAACGACTCGCGCATTGCGGGCATTGCGCTCAACCTCAGCGGGTCGCGGTTCACGCGCGGGCAGGCCTGGGAAATCCGCCAGCGTCTGGCGGAGTTCCGCGCCACCGGCAGGAAGGTGGTTGTGTTCATCGACGAGGCGTCGCAGTCGACGTACTACCTGGCGAGCGTCGCCGACTACGTGATGATCGATCCCGAGGGCATGGTGGTGCTGCCCGGTTACGTGATGGGGCGCACCTACATCGCGAACATGCTGGAGAAGCTGGGCATCGGGTTCGAGGAGTTCCGCTTTCTCAAATACAAGAGCGCGGTGGAATCGCTGGCCCGGCACAACATGAGCGACGCCGATCGGGAACAGCGCCAGGCGCTGGTGGACCAGTACTACACCACGTTTCGCGACGACGTGTCGGCCAGCCGCAATGTCAGCGCGGCCACGGTGGATCACTGGATCAACGAGCAGGGAATCTTCACCGCGCAGACCGCACTCGATAACAAGCTGGTCGATGGGACCGGGCGCTGGGACGACATGAAAGAGCGGATCGGCAAACTGGAGGGCCGGCGCAAGGCGATGGTGGGCGTGTCCGCCCTGGCGGATCGCTGGTATCCGCCCAAGCAATGGGGCGAGCGCGACAAGATCGCCGTGGTGTACGCCATCGGCGCGTGCGACATGGACACCGGCATCAACGCGCGCCGTCTCGAGAGAATGCTGCGCGACGTCAAGAATCGCGGCGACGTGAAAGCCGTGGTGCTGCGAGTCGATTCTCCGGGCGGCAGCCCGATGGCCTCCGACGTGGTGGCGGGACAGTTGCGCGCCATCATGAAGACCAAGCCGGTGGTGGTGTCGCAGGGCGACGTGGCTGCGTCGGGAGGGTACTGGCTGTCGATGTGCTCCAACTCCATTGTCTCCGAGCCCACCACGATCACCGGTTCGATTGGTGTGATTGCGGGCTGGGTGTGGGACAACGGACTGGGCAAGAAGACCGGAATGGAAGGCGACTTTGTGAAGCGCGGCGATCACGCCGATGTGTTCTTCCAGTTGCGGCCGCCCTATCTGCCCATTCCGCTCGCCATTCCGCACCGCGCCGTCGACGACAAGGAGCGTGAAGTTGTGCTGGGCACCATGAAGGAGCTCTACGCGCGTTTCGTGGATGACGTGGCGGCCAACCGCAGGATGGAACGTGAAAAGGTGGAGTCGCTGGCGCAGGGCCGCGTGTGGACGGGAATGGATGCGAAGAAGAACGGTCTGGTGGACCGGATCGGCGGACTGCAGGACGCCATCATGATGGCGCGCGAGATGGCGAAGATCGGTCCCAATGACGAGGCCGAAGTGATCGAGTTCGCGCCCCGCGGGCTGTTCAAGTTTGATTTTCCGATTCCGGGCATGGGCGCATCCCTGTCGTCGTTGCTGTGGAACCGGCTGTCTGACGGCAATGCCACCGCAGCACCGGAGGACAATGCCGACGAAGACTACGGCATCACATACATCCGTCACCTGGTCCAGTACAACGGCCGCGCGCAGTGCATCGTTCCGCCCGACATGCTCCCGCGCGAGGGCGGCGAATAGCCCGCGTGGGTGTGGTATTGGCGATTGTCGGATCGCGCGAAGATGGATATAGTTCAGGCAACCGCGAAAGCGGTTCATGCAAGGGCAAGGGAATGGTTCGCCGGGTTGAACGATCCAGCGGGCCGTTTTCCGGGCTAGGCGCGCACTACGGGGGTACCCGTCGTGCGCGCCGATTCTTGTAAACCCTCACAATTCAACCCGGTCGGGAAACATGGAAACTCACAAGCGGTCGATGATGAAATCCATCACGTGGCGAATCGTCGGCGTGGTCATGTTGAGCGTGATCACGTGGCTGGTGACCCACGACTGGAAGGAATCCACCATTATCACGCTGGTGTTTCACACCATTCGTATGGTGCTGTACTACTTCCACGAACGCATCTGGCTGCGCGTGAAGTGGGGGAAGATTCCCCATCCGCTGGAGTCTCTGGAAGTGAGAGGAAAACTCTCGCCGGAAGATCTGGATGAGATTCGCGCGCAACTGCGCGCCATGGGCTACATCGACTGAGTGTCGCCCGCACGAAGAGGAGCCGCTCGAGGGTGCGACTCCTCTTCGCCTGGAGGACGATGCACATCGGATGCGCGCCGGTCCGTTCGTGCTGTGCAGTCCACCCTTCCACGGAGGCCTCGAACGGCCGGCGCGCGAATCAGTAGTAAATCCCTCCCCCAGGAGGAACCCACGGTTGCCTGGCGATCCTACTGAATCGATTTCCTGTGTTGCCACGATCCACTGACAACACCATCCGCCGATTCGTTTCGAACCGCCCTGCATCGCCTTCGCAGTTTGGTCGATGTCCTCCTTTCGACCTCGTCCGCGCTTCGACGCGTGTCCGACAACTCCGGGTGTCGGGATAGCGTCCGGCTCAACGCGCCGAAGCGCATACCTTGCCCCTCGCGTGATCCAAACAGAGATCTCGCGTCCACTACGCTTCGTCTGTTGTTGGGAGGTCGGCGTTGGTGAACCGAAGCGAGTGGCGTCCAGTCCCAAACGACACTTGATAAACTATTCGGTAAACGTGATCTGTCAAGGGCCGCGGCGCACATTTTCTTGTGCGACGGGAGGTTGTGAAGAGAAGAACACGGACTGGCAGAAGAATGACCGGGCGCGGCGCAGCGGCTCGCGCCCGGTCACGGGCGTCAGCTCCTGGGATCGATGGTGATCGTCAGCAGTTTGTCACGATCGACCTTGGCGACAGTGGCGCGGAACTGGTCGGGAGTAATTGCCTCGATCTCCGCAGTGAACTCATCCAGCGTCTTGCCGTTGAGAAGCATGCTCTTGAGCGCCACCATGAGTGCTTCCTGGCCGATGACCTGGAAGTGCAGCATCGGGTAGTCGGGCTGGTCAGGCTTGAGCCCGCTGGAGGTGAGGAAGCTGACCATTCCGGTCTTGATGAGTTCCACCTGGCGGTCGTCTTCCAACGCTTTTACGGCCTGGTCATAGCGCCCAAACAGGGACGGCACCACCTTGTCCGTGGTGAAGCCCTCGCTCGCCTGGACGAACACGAAGAAGGGAAGGCGTCCCACCGGATACGACTGGTTGGACGTATAGACCGCCTGGCAGTTTGAATACACGTCGGCCGAATTCTGGAACAGCTGCTGCACGAACGACCCGAACATGGTGAGGATGAGACGGTCCGTCGGATCCGTAAACGGGCCCGGCGCGACGAAATACTCCACGTGGGCGGGAACATCCCACGTAGCGCGCACCGAGTGCTTCAGCGTGATGACCGGTTCGGGCGGCGCAGGGCGTGACGGGATTGCCTCGAAGTGCTTGCGCACCAGCGCCTCGGCATCCGCCTTCTTGAAATTGCCGATCAGCACCAGAATCATGTCGTCGGGGCGGTAGTAGGTGTCATGAAACTTGCGCACGTCTTCGAGCGTGTATTTCGACAGACTGGCTTCCATGGGGATGAAGGTGTCCCCGTAGTAGATGATGTGTGAGAGCGCGCCCAGCGAGAGGCGGCCCAGATTTGCGCGCGGAGCCGCGAGCGTCCGGCCGAACTCATCCACCACGTCCTTGGCCTGCGCTTTCAACGTTTCCTCGTCGCAGGAGAGTTCTTTCAACCGCGACGCCTCGATGGCCAGCGTTTCGTCCAACCGGTCCGCATCCACCACGTAGTCGACGTGAATGAAGTCCGCCACCGCCTCTGCGGAAATCATACCCTTGTGGTCTTTGACCACGCTCATGGTTTCGCCGGTCTTGTACGGGCCGCTGGCACACCTCATGAGCATGTGCTCCACCAGATGTGCCAGCTGCACCTGTCCCTTCGGGTCGCGCGAATAGCCGGCGCGGTACACGGCGCAGACTGCCACCTGATGATCGGTGCGTTCTTCCTGCAGGTACACGGTGGCCCCGTTGGACAGCTTGAACGAGGAGAGATCCGACATGTCGCGGTGGAAGGTCTCGTCGGACGCCTTGTTGAAATGCTGGGAGTATTCCTCGTTTTTGTGACAGGAGAGCGCAGGGAGCAGACAGGCGGCGAGCACGACGACAGCAGAACGAATCGGAATACGCATGAGAGTCCTTTCCAGCACGAAAAAGCGGTGGCGACGGGGCGCCGTCGATGATCGGACCATTATAGACGAGAACGCCCGCAGTTGGAACGTTCCCTATTGCACCCGCTCGAGTTCGTGGAAGCGCTGGAGGTCGACTTCGACCACGCCGTCGTCCCCCAACGTCAGCACGGTGGCGAAGCGGGAGCCGAACTCGATTTCGGCGTGGGTGTACGAGGTGCGGGCGTGCACGGTCTGGGAGAAGGTCTCGTCCATGGCGGTCACCAGCACCAGCAGCTCGGCGGAGCCGCGCGCCATGTCCTCCCGGGAGAGTCCGTGCAGGGGGCTCGCCGCGGTGATGGGATGCACCACGGTCAGGTGGAGCGGAATGAAAGCCACGCGCTCGCGCTCCAGATCGAGTTGGAAATAGCGGCGTGCGGGCTCACCGCCGACTACCTCGAGCATGCTGAAAAGCACCTTTACCTGAACTTCCACCAGCTGGTTCTTGCGGGTATTCGCGAAGCGGAACATGAGCGCGGTGGCATCGCCGTAGGGTGCGACCACGGCGCGGTCGCTGAAGACGATCTTCGCCATGGGCCGCGAGAAACGCGCAAACGCCAGACCTGCCGCAATGGCGTACATCAGGAATCCAAAGAACATCTCCACCACGGCAATGATGTTGGCAGCGGTCGATGCCGGAGCCAGATGCCCGTAGCCCACCGTGGACAGGGTTTGCGCGCTGAGAAAGAAGCACTCCAGCAGACGGGAGCCGAAGGTGCTGGCGTTGGGGCCGCTGATGGCGCCGGGGCCGCACAGTGCGAAGGCCAGCGCGAACACCAGGTTCAGCCCCAGAAACAGGCCGACCACCGCGAGGGTGAACCGGCTCCACGACATGTTGAGGAGATCGTGGTAGGGACTCCACGTCTGCGTTGAGCGCACGCCGCGCCGCCGCGCATTGAAGGTGCCGTCGCGGTTGAGCAACCGCTGGCCGCTGGCTGCGGAAACTTTGGCGCCGAATCCCGGGTCGGCGGGATCTTCGGTAACGCGTCTGCGAAAGACGTCGGTCTTCACGGCGCGGGCGTTGCTCCCGGCGATACCGATCCCGCCGCTTTCAGGTTGCGGTCGAAGAACTCCGTCATCTTGCGGAACAGAAACACGCGGTCCTTGCTGCCGGCGATGCCGTGTTCTTTGCCGGGGAACACCATGTAGTCAAAGTCGCGGCCGTTGTCGATGAGCTTGCGCACCAGCGACACTGCATTCTGCATGTGCACGTTGTTGTCGCCGTCGCCGTGCATGAGCAGAAGATGTCCCTGGTAGCCGGCGACGTCGTTGAGCGGCGCGGAGGCGTTGTACCCCTCTTCGTTGTCCTTCGGAAGCTTCATGTAACGCTCGGTGTAGATCGAGTCGTACAGGCGCCAGTCGGTGACCGGGGCCACCGAGACGCCCACCTTGAACACGTCACCGGCGTTGAAGAGGGCTTCCAGCGTCATGTACCCGCCGTAGCTCCATCCCCAGATGCCGATACGGTCAGCGTCGACGTAGGGCAGCGATCTCAGGTAGTCGACACCCGCCAGCTGGTCCTCGAGCTCAATCCTGCCCATGCGCTTGAGCAGCGGATCCTCCCACGCCTTGCCGCGTCCGGTTGAGCCGCGGTTGTCGAGCGTGAACACGATGTAGCCCTGCTGCGCGAGGTAACGCAGGTACAGGTCGTTCTTCGTCCACACCTTCTGCACCATCTGCGCGCCCGGCCCGCCGTACAGATAGACGATCACGGGATACTTCTTCGTGGGATCGAAATTCGCCGGGCGCAGCATGCGGTAGTAGAACGTCAGGCTGTCGTGCTCGAGGGTGCCGTACTCCGGCGCCGGCAGCTTGAGCGACGCAAACGCCCCCGTGGACTGGTCGCCCAGGTCGAACAGCCGCTTGCCATCCGTGTTGCACACCGAACGGCGCGGGGGACGCGTGGCCGACGAATAGGTTTCGACGTAGTACTTGTGGTCGGGCGACATGGTCGCCTCGTGCGTCCCTTCCTCGGCGGAGATGCGCTTGAGATTTTTGCCGCTCTCGTCCACGCGGTACAGGTGCTGTTCCAGCACACCGCCCTCGTTGGCGGTGAAGTAGATGCGCCCCTTCTTCTCGTCGACGCCCGCCAGCTCGATGACCTCCCAGTCGCCCTTCGTCAGCTGGCGGATGAGGCTGCCGTCGAGGTTGTACAGGTACAGGTGCATGTGACCGTCGCGCTCGGAGCCCCACAGAAACTGGCGCTTCTTCTCATAGAAGTATTTCGCGTAGGTGTCGTTGATCCACGTGGGCGATTTCTCTTCCATGATCACGTCGCTCTTGCCCGTGGCGGCGTCGGCGAAGAGCAGCGTCAGGTGGTCCTGGTTGCGGTTCATCTTTTCGATGGCGAGCGCGCTGCTGTCGCCCAGCCAGTTGACGCGCACGATGTAATTGTCGGGACCGGTTTCCACGTCGGTCCACAGCACCGCGCGGCTGGCGGCGTCCACCACACCCACGCGCACCTCGGGGTTGGGATCGCCGGGGCGCGGGTAGCGCTGCATCGTCCACGTGGCCGGCTGCGCCACCTGATCGACGATGGGGTACTCGGGCACCATGCCGTCGCGAATCTCCAGGAACGCCAGCCGGTCACCGGTGGGCGACCACCAGTACGCGCGCACGTTGCCGCGCGTGAACAGTTCTTCCATGTACACCCAGTTGAGCACCCCGTTGTACACGGTGTCGCACCCCGTCGAGGTGTGACGAATCTCCACGCCGCGCTCCAGGTCGCGCGTATACAGGTCGTTGTCGCGCGTGTACGCCAGCCAGTGGCCGTCGGGTGAAAACGCGGGGTCCTTCTCCTCGGCCCCACTCTCCGTCACCCGCTCGACCTTGCCGAACCGGTCGATGAAGAAGATGTCGCCGCCGAATACAAACGCAGCCCGCGATCCGTCCTTGCTCCAGACCGGATCCTCGATTTCGAACTTGGGGTTGTCCTTCTTAAGATCGTCGGGCACCGGGATCTGGTCGAGGCGGGCGATGACGTACTCCCGGCCGGAGGGCACGTCGCGAATGACGAAGGCCGGATGCTTCTTGCCGTCCTGCCCGGTCACGTCATGAGAGAGACTGACACCTTTGCTGTCGCCCACCCAGGTGGGAGTGGGAAGCGGCGTGAGCAGCGGGGGCTTGCCCCAGATCTGCTCGATGGTCAGCGGGTCTGCGGCCAGGGCAGCGCCCGCCATGGCAACCAGCCCGGCGATAGCAATCCCCGCGGCCAGCCTCTGGAAGTGCGAGCCAAACATGCGTTTCCTCCTGCTTGGGTGGACAGGCGGCAGTCTATCACAACCGCTCGTTCGCTTGTGCCCGGGCGCTCCCAGGGCCACCGGGGCCCGGCGTTTCGCCTGCCGGGGTGTGGGTTGAAACCGGCCCCGATTGGGCCTATCATCCCCGGCGGGTGTGGTGAGGTCGCGACCCTCTAGATGTCCTTTATCCTCCAGTCTGGCCTATTTTCATCCCGGAAACCCGGCTGCGCTGTGGAACGATTGGGTCGTCATCTTCGTAGATAGCTCACACAACCCCACCCTTTATCACTTCCTGCAGGAGGTTCGGAGAGCATGTTTCGAAACATCGGGGTGTTCGCCCTGGCGGTATGCCTGTGCCTGACGACGGCTGCCGCCTTCGCGACCGACCTGACGCAGCCGGTAGTCAACCCGACTGTCGCGAGTGCCGACAGTTCGGCCAAGAAACCGGAAGCACAAAAGAAAATGAAGCCGCGTCCCTACGCGGAGGTTCTGCACTCCAAGGTGAAGAAAGAGAAGGCCCCGTCCGGGCCGGAACCCAAATACAAACCCTGGGACAAGGTCACCAAGGATTTCAAAAAGAATGAGGGGTTGCTGACCTTCTATACCAAGCAGGAAGACGTCCTGTTGGAAGTGCCCAAGAGCCAGCTCGACAAGCCCATGCTGGCCATCCTCAGCATCTCGCGCGGTATCGGAGCGGACTTCGTCTACGGGGGACTTCCCATCGATGACGTCATGTTCGACTTCCACCGCAGCGAAGATCACATCCAGTTGCGGCGGCTCTCGACGCTCTTCCGCGCCGACGGCAACCAGCCGCTCGAGAACGCCATCAACCTGACGTTCTGCGAATCGATCCTGGAGAGCTTCCCGATCAAGTCCGAGAAGGGCGACAAGGTGCTCATCGATGTGGGCGACTTCTTCCTTTCGGATGTCGCGGGCATGAGCATCTACCTGGGCCAGGCGCTGGGACAGCCCGTGCGTCTCGACAGCAAGAAGGGCTACCTCGCTTCGCTCAACAACTTCCCCACCAACACCGAAATCGATACGCGCCTCACGTACGCGTCGGGACGGCCGGAGACGCTGTTCCTGCCCAGCGTGCCCGATACGCGTGCCATCCAGGTGGGCGTGGCGTGGAGCATCCGCAAGCTTCCGGAAGATCCGATGATGCCGCGCATCGCGGATGACCGCGTGGGTTACTTCACCACCTCGTTCAAGGACTTCACCAAGGAGAAGGAAGAAACCTTCTTCACGCACTACGCGAACCGGTGGCGTCTCGAGAAGAAGGATCCCAGTGCGGCGCTCTCCGAGCCCAAGCAGCCGATCGTCTATTACATCGACAACACGGTGCCGGATGAGTACGTGCCCTACATGATCAAGGGTGTCGAGCGGTGGCAGAAGGCGTTCGAGGCCGCGGGCTTCAAGAACGCCATCATTGCCAAGCGCGCGCCCACCAAGGAAGAGGATCCCAACTACGATCCGACCGATGCGCGTTACAACACCATTCGCTGGAACACCAACGACCAGGTGCTGTACGGCGCCATCGGACCCTCGCGCGTCGACCCGCGCACGGGTGAGATCATCGACGCCGACATTCTCTTTGAGCACAACATCGTGGCGGGCTTCGGAAAGAGCTACCGTCGCATCACCGGTCCGCAGACCGCGCTGATGATGGTGGATCCCAACCTGAAGCAGCTGTGGATGACGCCGGAAGAGCAGGCGCAGGAAAAAGCGCTGATGTCGCTTCCGTTCTTCAAGACCCAGCCGTACGCGATGTGCCAGGTGGATGAGTGCTTCGAACTGGGTGCCCAGATCATGCGTCTTTCCATGCTGGCCAACGGTGCCGTGGAAGCCGGCGGCGAAGTGCCGCTGGAGTACATCGGCAATGCGCTGTCGTGGGTGACGTCACACGAAGTCGGCCACACGCTGGGCCTGCGCCATAACTTCAAGAGTTCGGGCGCGACTCCCTACGCGGAGCTCAACGACAAGGCCGAGATCGAGAAGATCGGCATGACCGGTTCCGTGATGGACTACCCCTCGCCCAACGTGGCGGAGGATCCGTCCAAGCAGGGCTACTACTACTCGCCGACGGTGGGCCAGGGTGACATCTGGGCCATCAAGTGGGGGTACATGCCGGTCGACGGCAAGACGGCGGTCGAACAGAAGAAGCACACCGACGAAATCGCCGCCGAGTGCACGCAGAAGGGCCACCTGTACGGTACCGACGAGGATACCTATCCATCCGGCGCCCTGGACCCGCGCTGCAACATCAATGATCTGTCCGACAATCCGATGGCGTGGGCCACGGAACGCGCGGCGATCTGCGAGGAGTTGCTCAAGGGCGGCAAGCTGGAGGATCGCGTGGTGCCCGAGGGCAGCGACTACGTGCCGCTGCGCTCCGCCGTGCAGACCATTTTCCTGCAGAAGTACATCTGCTCGAACATTGCCACCAAGAACATCGGCGGCATGTACACCGAGCGCGCGCACCGGGGCGGCGACAAACCGCCCTTCACGCCCGTGCCGGCGGCCGAGCAGCGCAAGGCGTTGAAGTTCGTCATCGACAACGCGCTGAGCTCGAATGCGTACGCGCTGTCGCCGACCATGCTCAACAAGATGCAGGATGACAAGATGAACAGCTGGGAGAACAACACGTTCGCCTTCGGCCGTCGCTTCGAGTTCCCGCTCTCGAACTGGGTGCAGGCCATGGAGACGGGCGTGCTCTTCAACATGATGAATCCCATGCTGCAGGCGCGCGTCGTCGAAGGGCAGTACCAGTCGGATGATGCCTTCAAGCTCTCCGAGCTGTACTCGGCTCTGACCAAGTCGATCTGGACGGACCGTATTGCTCCCAAGGGGCGCACGGCGACGTGGGATCGCAACCTCCAGCGCGTCTACACCGACATGCTGATCGATCAGATGGTTTCGCCGAACGGAATTACTCCCGAGGAGTCAATTGCTCTCTCGCGGCTGAACCTGACGAGGATCCGCGCGGCGGCGCAGTCGCAGCTGGCGGTCAAGGGTCTCGACGATGACACCAATGCACATCTCATGGAGACGATTGCGCGCATCGATCGTGCGCTCAACGCCAACCGGGTGACCGGCTTCTAGACCGGCCTCACCGCTGTAAACGAAAACTCCCCCGGTCGACGCAATCGGCCGGGGGAGTTTTTTTGTTCGGGGCGATGGTGGAATCAGTCGCGGTGATGACCGTTCCCGTTTTCGTGCCCATGCCCGTGCCCGTGCTTGGTGCGCAGTCCGGGCGGGACATCGCTGACGCGGGCAACGACCTTCCATTCGCCTTCGATACTCACGCTCCATTCCCAGCGATCAGAGATGAAGCGGAAGTACTGTCCGGCGGAGTAGTAGCAGTTGTCGTAACCCACCACCACGTACACGCCGAGATGACTGTCGTAATCGAGTTTGCCGCGCTCCTCGTGATTGCGGCGGTATCCGTTGGCCGGTGCGTGCGCCGGTGGCCCGTGCTCATCTTCGTGTACGACGACGGGCCCGGGTTCGTGGTCCTTGTAGACGACGGCTCGCGTGCACGCCGCTGACAGGCCGGCGGCGGCGAGTACCACCGCCAGGGCGAGAGTTTGGACTTTCATGCGGAAACCTCCCGTGAAACAGGGAGGAGTTGCAAACTACGGGCCGTGAAACGACGCGCAACCGGAGGGAAGCATCGGGGACGTGGCGGTGCCACAGCGCATTCGCAGGCTGCGGTGTGAGGCGTCAGTTGGAGGGTGGGCCGTAGCGGGTCAGGATGCCCCCGGAAAGCACGTTCCCTCCGCACGCGTAGAGGATGCCGTGGTGCGAGCACGCACCGAGATAGGTTCGCGAAAGTGGAGACGGGACCGTCGTCCAGTTGAACCCCGTCAGTTCGAGCACGGTGCCGTCGGTTCCCAGCGCCAGGAGATGGCCGTCGGGACCTGTCGCCAGCGCGTACAGAGAGCTGGTCACCCCCGTCTGCTCCTGTGCCCAGCTTGCCCCGGGGTCGCTGAGAAGCATGACGCAGGCGCCGCTTGCGCCCACGGCTACGGCGCGGAAATTCCCGGTCGGGTCCGCGGCCACGTCCCACAGCGACAGGCCGGAATGCGAATAGTCCGACACCCATCCCCTTCCGTCGAAGCGCAGAACGGTGCCCCCGTCACCCACCGCATAACCCTGATTGCCCACCATGCACACCGCATGCATGTCGTAGGTCACCTGGCTGAAGCCGTACCACGTCGAACCGATCCGTTCGCGTACGAATCCCCCCGCGCCCACAGCGAACGCATGCTCGTCATTGCCGTTGAGGTCGAAGTACTCCGTCACGTCGCTGTTTTCGGTGACCCAGTTTCCATGATCGAGGCGATAGATGCGATTGGTTCCCGCCGCAAACAGATCACCCGCCGGCGACTCCCACACCGCGTTCAACCGTTGCAGCGCACCGGCGTCGTCGGGCCGCCAGTGTCCCGGCCCGCCCATGAGCACCGTGCCGTCGTCGCCCACGGCCACCGCACCGAGCGTGGGTGAATATGTGATCGCGCGCAGCACCGACACCGCGCCACGATTTTCGGGCGACCATGCCAGTCCGTCGAAACGATAGATGGCACGAGTTCCGGCCGACCACAACTGGCCGTCAACCCGCTTCACGGTATACATCCAGGGCGCGCCATCCAGAGTTTCGGAGGACCAGGTTCCGTTGACGAGACGCAGCACGGAGCCGTTGGCTCCCACCGTCGCCGGCCCGCCCGGGGCGCTTACCGACTGCAACAGCTCCGTGGTGTTGCTGGCCATCGGCGACCATGCCGATCCGTCGTAGTGGAGAATGGTTCCAGACGCGCCGACCGCGTACACGTCGTTTCCGGCGGTGCCGCTGATCGACGCCAGCAATTCGCCGGTTCCGCTGTTCATCGGCGTCCACGCGGAACCGTCGTAGTGCAGAATGGTGCCGTCGACACCGACGATAAAGATGTCGTTGTCACTCGTTCCCCAGATGGAGAACAACGCGGCGCTCGTTCCGGAGCTCTCCAGGGACCACATCGTGCCGTCTCCACGGATGATGGCTCCGTCGACACCGCAGGCAACGAAGGTTCCCGAGGGGGAATACCAGAGACCGCGCAGGTCGGAGGTGGTTCCCGTGTCACGGATCACAAACGAGCCGTTCACCTGTTCGAGCGCGGTGCCGTGATTGCCAACCGCAATCAATTTGCCCGTCTCGCTTCCATCGATGGCAAAGAGGTCGTAGCCGAAGGGGTTCACGCGTTTGGCCCAGCGCTGTCCGTCCCACTGCCACACGTCGCCCTCAGGACCGACAGCGATGATGAGATCGGCGCGCGGCGCCCACATGGCGTAAAAGGTGGGCTCGGGGGGAAGGTCGGTGATCTCCGACCACACCGGGGGCGGCGTCTTGTTCTCCGGCCCGGGAGTGACCGAATTGTCCGAACCGCACGCGATGGATGCGGCGAGACACACCACAGTACCAGTGAGAATTGGGCGAAACGGTCGGAGTCGCATAATGGTCGGGGCACGGACAACGAGAGGCGGGACACTTCAATACTAGGGCAGGGGTGCGATTCGCACAAGGGCGTATCCGTCTGCCGCTTGCCTCTCACGGATAACGCAAGTCGACGAGGCGCTCGCTCGCTTCCCACAGGCGCTGCTGCGCGGCCGCGTCGTACGAGATCTGGTTGGTTCCATAGGGTCGGCAGTGCCGGAAGTATTTCCCGGAAACGGTGGCAACCTCGGGCGAAGTTGCCAGATACACCGGTGTTTCGGCGCCGTCGGAGGGTTGTTTGAAAAACTTCCCGGTGGATTGCCACAGAATGTGGATCACGGGCGACACGCCGCGCATGAGACCGGTGCGAATGACGCCCGGATGCAGGCAGTTGCACGTCACCGAGGTGCCTTCCAGACGCGCGGCCAGTGCATACGTGAACATGATGTTCATGAGCTTGGTGTTGGCGTACTGCTGATAGCCGTTGTAGCGCGACGTCATCTGCAGGTCGTCGAACTCAATCTGCCCGCGCGAGTGGGCGGTCGACGCCACGTTGATGATGCGAGCCGGCGCCCCCGCGCGCATCACATGCAGCAGCAATCCGGTCAGCAGGAAATACGCCAGGTGGTTCACGAAGAACTGCATCTCGAAACCGTCGCGCGTGGTGCGGCGCGTGCTCGTCATGACAGCGGCATTGTTCATGAGCACGTCGAGGCGCGGGTGTTTTGAACTGAATTCATCCGCCAGGGCGCGGATGGCGCTGGTCGTCGAGAGGTCGGCGACCAGGAGGTCGAGCGAGGCGGATGGATGTGCGCGGACGATCCGGTCGCGCGCCTTTTCGCCGCGCTTGCGCGTCCGGCTCACCATCACAACGTGAGCGCCCAGGGCCGCCAGTTGCGCGGCCGTGGCCTCACCGATTCCCGACGAGGCCCCGGTGACCAGCATGGTCTTTCCCTTCGCCGACATTTCCGCCATGCGGGCATGATACAGTAGCGCCGATGGCGGACGCGACCGGCAAACCCCGTTCGATCATCCATGTCGACATGGATGCCTTTTACGCCTCGGTCGAGGTGCTGGACAACCCGTCGCTGGCAGGGAAGGCCGTCATCGTGGGCGGGACGCCGGAAACACGGGGTGTGGTGGCGGCCGCCTCCTACGAAGCCCGGAAGTTCGGCGTGCATTCGGCCATGAGTTCATACCGGGCGCACAAGCTGTGTCCGCACGGCGTCTTCATTTTGCCGCGCATGTCGCGCTACGTCGAGGTATCGCGCGCGATTCGCGCCATTCTCGACAGCTACACGCCCCTGGTCGAGCCCATCTCCATCGACGAGGCGTTTCTCGACGTCACCGCGAGTGCGGCGTTGTTCGGCACCGGGCCGGAGATCGGGCGCGCGATCAAACAGCGAGTCCGCAACGAGGTCGGGCTGATCGCGTCGGTGGGTGTGGCGCCCAACAAGTTTCTCGCCAAGCTGGCCAGCGACCTGGAAAAACCCGACGGCTATGTGGTGATCACGCAGAACGAGGCGGAGGCAAAGCTGGCGCCGCTGCCGGTGTCACGCCTGTGGGGAGTGGGGAAGAAGACGGAGGACGTTCTGCTCAGGGCCGGCATTCACACCATCGGGGATGTGGTGCGCGCGGAGCATGCGAAACTGGAACGGCTCGTGGGTTCGTATGCCGCACACATGCAGGAACTGGCGCGCGGCCTCGACGACCGCGAAGTCATCGCCGACGCAGAGGCCAAGTCGATCGGTGCGGAGAACACGTTTGCGCGCGACATCGCGGATGCCGCGGAGCTGCGCGCCGAACTGGATATGTTGTCGGAGAGGGTGGCGGTGCGGGCGCGCGCCGAGGGCATGGTGGGGCACACCGTCAATCTCAAGGCGCGCTACGCAGATTTCAGCACGGTGACGCGGGCGATGACACTGGCGGGGCCGACCAACGAGTCCGTGATCATCCGGGACACGGCGCGTGAGCTGCTCGAAAGGCGACTCGACAGACAGGGCAGGGCGCTGCGGCTCCTTGGCGTATCCCTCTCCAACCTCTCCCACGCGGAAGAAATCTCCGGTGACCTCTTCGACACGCCGCGCGCCACGCGCAACCGCACGCTCGACACCGTCATGGACTCGCTGCGCGAACGCTTCGGCGCCACCGTGGTGCGCCGCGCCGGCAAGCGTCCGTCGCGGACCGACTAGCGCCACCGCCCGCCTACTGCGGGCACTGCACGAACGCATCTTTGGTCAGATTCATCACCCAGTGCAGGCCGCCGTTGCACTCCGGATCGTCGACTGTGATGGTCATGCTGTTGCCGTTCACGGTGCCGGATCCGTGGGCGATGCACGTGGCGCCGTCACCGCTGAATTCCACCGTCACATTGAGAAGCTGAGTGCCGGTGAGCGTGGCCGATATGGTGGCGCCGGGGAGGATGTGACATTCGGTGACGGTTCCACTGATGGCGTTCTGATTCTGCTCCAGATGAACGCGCACCGCCCACTCGAGCGGTGAGTTCCCCTCGAGCGTGCCCGACTCGGGGCCGGCCCAGTCGCCGCTCACGTCGGTACTGCCGGCCCCGTCACTGGCGAAACCCTGCACGTCGCTGCCGACCTTGGTTCCCGGCAGCACCAGCGACGCGGTGGCGAAGAATGAAACCCCACCCGCCTGGGTCGCCGTGATCACGGTGGTGTATTTTCCGTGCGAGTCGCTGAATCCCTGCGGACTCTGGATGTTCAGACCGACGCCCGTTACTTCCACGAAGAAGGGTGCGTCGATAGAACCGCTGGACCCGTTGAACTGAAGACCGAAATCGAGATCCAGCGAATGCGGAAACCCGACCTGCAGGTTGGCGGGAAGGCTTCCGCTGTCGACGATCACGTGCGCGCACAGATTGTTGAGAATGGTCTGCCGGTCCAGGTGATTGGCCACGGTGTCGATGCCGAGCAACTGGGCCTGCTTCTGCCAGAACAGGACGTTGCCCAGCGCGGTGATGCTCTCGTGCGCCTCGCACACAAAACTGTTGCTGGAGATGGCGTCGAGAATCGCCTGCGCGGCCGCCTCCAGGGCCTGGTTGATGTCGTCCACATACTCGGTCGGCGTATTGTGAATGCCGGCGAGAAAGTTCACGTCCACGACGCCGGTGGCATCGATCACGTCCAGGATGCTGCGCCAGCCGTTGTAGTCGGCGAGCGCCTGAATCAGTTCTGCATCCGTGCCTGCACCCTGAAGCTCGGGGAGCACCACCTGTGAAAAGACGTCGTGGCCGGTCTGGGTGGCCTGCGCGATATCTACCGTCGACCAGGGTACGGGAATCTCGAACAGGTCGTTGATGAAACTGGCCATCACATCGGAGGAGGGCGTCGCGAATGAAGAAAGATTTTCCTCGGTGCCGAATCCCGCGCCCGCGGCGCTGAAATGGGACACCATGACCTCCACTTCATCCCCGTTCGAGGCCGCGAACCCGAGTGCGCGTGCCGAGAAATCCCCGTTGGAGCTGAAGGCCTGAAGACGCTGTCCGTCGCCCGCGGTTTTCGTAGTCGTGATGTGCAGAATCGCCGGGTAGGCGAACTCGAGTCCCGACGGTTGCAGCACGACGGCACCCGCCAGGCCGCCATCCAGCCCGAGGTCGTCGATACTGGACACCGGCGTGACCGTGATTTTCGTTCCCGCGATCAATGCTCCCGCGGGGACTTCGAGCGTGTACTGGATGCCGTTGGATCCGGTGGTGGTAATCGAACCGCCGTCGGGCCCGATGGTCTTACTGGCAGACTTGTTTATGTCGGTGTGGATGGGTCCCTGCTGCGTGGGAGCTGGCGAGGTGCTGCTGTCGCCTCCGCAGGATGTCAGGAGCAGGGAGAGGGTCAGGCAAAGGTGAAAGCCCCAGAATTTGGTGCGCATCGCGGCCTCCGGTTCGGCCACGGCGGCACTGCCGGGCCCATGTATCCATGGTATGGACACGGGAGCCGGCCAAAAATCACAGGTTGTTCGCGAGCGCTAGCGGGAGTAGGCGACGGCCCCGCCGTAGCCGACGGCGAGCAGGTTGGACGTGCCGCTTCCGCAGATCCGGCCCATGGAGCCCAGGATGCACTCTTCGTTTGTCCAGCCCCTGCCGTCGAAGTGGACAAGCCTGCCGCTTCGGTTGAGTACGAACAGATTGGACGGTGACGTTCCCCAGATGCTCGAGGGATCCCCTGCATCAACGCCGTCGATGATGACGGGGCGCCAGGTCGCGCCGTTGTAGAACATGATCTGGTTGGATGCACTGGTAGCCGCATAGATGTGTTGCTCGTCCCATCCCCACAGGGAATACATCGCTTCGTCGGTGTTCGTGGACATCTTCTCCCAACCCTGCGACGTCTTCTTGACCGCCAGTCCGTTGAACCCGACCGCGACTACCGTTCCGCCCGCACCCCACACGTCGTAAAGCGCGAGTGCGCCAATCGGAAGCTCCGTCCTCGACCAGCGGAGCCCGTCAAACTCTACGATACCGTTGCCCACCGCGATCACGTGGCCGTTTGGCGCCTCCCACACGGCTTCCAATCGTGCATCGAGACCACCGTTGACCCACGACCACGCTCTTCCATCGTAATGGAGAATCATCTGGTAGCCGACGGCGTAGATGTCGTTGCGGTTCAGACCTGATACTCCGTCCGCGAGCGAGCGCGTGATGTACTCCTTGTTCAGATCGGTCCAGCTGCCCGCTTCGTAGCGGAATGCGCCTTCGCCAACGGCGTATATCGCACCATCGATCTCGGCAACATCAACCAGCGGTCCGCGCGTCGGATAGGGAGGAGACTGTTCGTCCCCGCCGCTGGCGGTTCCCCGCCACAGAAATCCGTCCCGTCCGAAGGCAATGATTTCGCCGCGCCCGACCCACAGGTCGCTGATGCTCTGCGGTGTGGTGAGAACGTCATGCCACGTGCCGTCATACATTCTGATTCGATTAACGTACGTATTGCAATCGCTGTACGATCCGAAAGAGTACAGTCGATCGCCATCGGCGCGAAGATCAGGTTCGTAATTGTATTCATCGCTGATACTGGTATGCGTATTACCGACGATTGAGAAAATCTGCGGATAATCGGTGGCAAACGCAGTGCCCGACTCGGTCATGGCGACCGAAGAGACATACGCGGTGCTATCCAGAGACGTTTCCGACCATGTGTTCCCGTCGTAGATGGCGATGTACCCCCGGTCACCACCCAGCACCACATGCCCGGCCTGATTGCCGGCGATACAATTCAAATACTTATCGTCGGATAGTGGCAGCTTCGTCCACGAGAGTCCGTCAAAGTGATACGCCTGGAAGGTGGTTGCGATATAGACGTCGTCGGGCGCCCGCGCCCATGACGCCCTGATATAGCCGGGAGGGAGGACGAACTGGAACCACCGGCCGTCCTTGAGTTCAAACATGGAGTAACCATCGTCCAGAATCACCTCGCCCGTCGGAAATCCGATCGCGTGGCGAAACTCATTCCTGAAAAGGGGGGGTAACACCACGGGTTGCCACGATGCGCCGTGATTTCGGAGCAACGCAACGCCGGCGAGGTACAGATCGTTGGGTCCTGCGCCGCACACCGCGTTGAAGTCCCGGTCCAGCGACTGCAGTGTGGCGTGCAGGGTGGGCGGTGTATACGGCCCCGCGGACGTGATGGAATCGTTGCTGCACGCGGCCAGAAACGCGCCGGCCAGGACACAGAGGAAACACCCGGACAGTTTCATGAGCATCCGCGCGGCCGGGCCGTGCCGCGCCGGATCAGTATAAGCGATTTTGCGAGGTGGGATGGAAGTTTGCCGTGACCGCCTCCGCTAGTTGGTATTCCCGGAAAGACCAGCGTTGCCGTTGGGTGCTGCCCCGAGGATCGGATGTACACCGCCGGAACCACCCATGCCGGGCGAGCCGATCGAGAACGTGCAATTGGTGAGTGTCGGTGTGGAACTGAACTTGTAGACGCCGTAGCTCGGTCCACCCGGTCCGCCGGCGCCCGCGCCGCTGGCTCCACCGTGTCCGCCGTTTCCGCCCGTGCCTCCCTGACCCACATCTACGGTGCACACGGCGCCACCGGGACCGCCTGCTCCTCCCGTTCCTCCCAGCGCGCCGTTGCCGCCGGGTCCGCCTGCGCCGCCGTTTCCGGACTGGAAGTAGCAGGTGTCGAACACGGGAAATGCATCGGCGAGCATGACGGCGATCGAACCGGAGCCGCCGATGCCGCCGCTCCCCGAGGTTCCGCCGGCTCCACCCTCACCGCCGCCACCGCCACCGTTTCCACCGCCGGTCCCGCAGGCGTAGGTATACCGGCCTCCGCCGCCACCGCCGCCGGTGCCACCCGTCCCATCAACCCCGGCTCCTCCGGGACTGGTCGTTGCCGGAGTCCATTCATCGTTGAGCACACCGCCGGCCGACGTGACGGCAGTGCTGTTCTGTCCCACGGCCCCGTCATATCCCGCGCTGCCATTCCCGCCCGGTTGCCCGTGGGCGTTACAATCGAGTACGCCACTGATGGCGCCGGCACCACCGTAGCCGCCAAAGTTGATTGGGCAGTAGTCGAACTGTCCGGTTCCAAGGGAGCCCCCCGAGTCGCCGTTGGTGTTGCCCAGACCGCCGTTGCCACCGACCGAGCCATTTCTGCAAACGAGGATTTGTGTGTAGCCACCGCTGCCACCGGTTCCCGCGGGGCCGCTGCACGAACCGGCGCCGCCAGCCTGGCCGTTGACTCCGTTGGCGCCCGGTGTGCCGTTGGTGGCCGGTCCGCCCGCGGGCGCATTCGACGCCAGAAAGCGACATTGCTCGAAGCTCAGCATGCCGGGTGCGGCATTCTTCACATGCAGTGCGACCGAGTTTCCGCTGGACGGAGCGGACGTCGTGATCTCGATGCGGCGGATGAGTGTCACCGCGCTGATGTCGTGCGCCGTGGCGTGCGTCGTTCCCACCGTGAAGGTGCTGTAGCCGCTGCCCTCGCCCCATCCCGGCAACACACGGCCGCCCAGCACACGGATTCCATTCTGGAAGTCCGGCACGGCGTTGTACGAGCCCTCCTCCACGAGGATGGCGTTGCGGGGACCCACGGCGAGCGCATAGGCGTCCGAAATCTTCAACACCGGGGCGCCGATGGTGCCGTTGTTTCCGTCCGCACCCGTGGTATGGGAAACGTAGACGGGTGACGCAATCGATAGCGCAATCGCGGCCAGTCCTACGCTGCCACTGTTGTCCGTGACGCGCAGCTTGGCCGTGTACGACCCCGGGTTTACGTACGTGTGGCTGGTGTTGGGTGTTGTCGGGCTCGAGTAGTCGAAGGTCCCGTCGTTTTCAAAATCCCACTCGTACTTCACGATGGTTCCGTCGATGTCTGTCCCACTGGCCACAAAGTCCACGGGGAACGTGGAGAGCAACGGCGTGGCGGACACGATGGTCGCGGTGGGCGCGATGTTCGAATTGATCTTGAGAAGCATGGCCGGAAGCGCAACCACTTCCCCCGCCGTCGTCAGCGTGCCGGGTTTGGTGTCATCGACGTAACCGGCATGAGTGGCACGTACCGTGTACGACCCCACGGGAACATCGCTGATGCTGTACGCCCCCGCCGGTGTTGTCATCGCGACATACGAGGTGCCGTCGACATACACAGCCGTGCCGGAATGCGTGGTGCCGCTTTCCAGCGTCGCGACGCCCGAGAAGGTGCCGGTGGGCGTCAGGTTGACGTCGACAATGACGGTGTCAGCGAGCTGGGGCCCGTCGGGTACGGCCACCGACCGACCTGCGCCGAGATGGTCGTCGGCAATCACATTCAGGAAATACTCCCCGGGTGAGACGCCATCGAAGGCGAAACGCCCCGTGTTGTCAGTGGTGGTGACCCGCCTCGAAGCGGCCTGTGGCGCCGGCGCATCCTTCGTGGAAGATGCGGTGGCGAGTGCATCGAGCACGCTTTGCGCTACACCGTTGGTCGTGGGCTCGATCATGACGACGGCGTCGGCGATGTTCTGGTGTTGCCCGTCGCGCACCACGCCCGCGACCACCGACGATTTCACCCGGGGGGCATCCGGAATCGGGGCGTAGTGATCCCCGTCACTGCCGCATGCGATGGCAAGCAGCGACGCGGAAAGCAAGATTGAGCGGGATACACGACGGGACAGGAAACCGAGGGTGCGGCCGGAGTCCATGCTGACGCTCCTGGGGGTGACGATGAAGTGCGCCAATGTCCGCGCAGCACGGTACTCTGTTATGCGCGACGTACGACAACAAGTTTACCGGATACGATGTGTACCTTGCAACTGCGCTGTTCCGGGGGCGGTTGCAACCGGCCTGCTATGGTTTGGTTTCCAACCGACAACCGGTGGACTGTCAGGAGGGGTCGTCGAACTGGCGGGTGGCCTGGTCGAGCTCGTCGGTGGCTTTTTCGAGTTCGGTGTAGGCCCAGTCGATGCGCGGACCCACCTCTCTGGATTTCTTCGAGAGCCTGGCGATGGCCGCGGCGTCACCCTGTGCGGATGCTTCGGCGAGATTTTCGAACGTCACGTCGCGTTCGCGTTCGAGGGAAACGATGAGCGCTTCGAGACTGGCGACGCGTTTCTCCAGCGGCTTGAGGGTGCGGGCGCGATCCTGCACGGCCTTTGCGCGCGCCTGCCTCTCCATCTTCTTATCCGTAGCTTTTTCTGCACGGGTCCGTGCGGGTCCTGACGCTGATCCACCCCCGCCGGTTTCCGACCGGCGGGGGGCCCCCGGCTCAGCGCCACCCGCCGGGACACGGGCTTCCAGTGCATTCCC
>OBLQ010000066.1_pt1 | contig 32692 bp, 27 predicted proteins | sample 1519881 | NCBI WGS metagenome assembly OBLQ01 (sample SAMN01911456, study PRJEB22533) | soil metagenome | biome: Soil | place: Malaysia | collected 2012-04-30 | depth DG_metagenome m | reverse complement strand
CGGACGAAAGTGTGAGAGGCCCGGGCGTTTTTTCTTTGCTCCTGGCGGGATAATACCCTTCCGAATCGGAACCTTTTGAGTCCTGAATGCGAAGTGCAACCGTCTTTTCAACAAAAGTCTAGCACGAAACCATTCTTTCTCTTGCCCCAGCCTCTCATTGCCTCCGACGTGTCGGCCTGATGGTTTGCTCGATCGCCTCTCGCAGTGGCACCTTCGGCGCCCAGCCTATCTTCTTACGAATTCGCGTCGTGTCATACCAGCGATCCTGCAGTGCCCGCCGCATTTGTCGCCGCCACATTTGCGCCCTAGAGGAGCCGAATGCGATGATCCACGCGAAGCACTCATAGACAACCGGCCCCAGCAGCAGCGGCCAGCCGGGCAAGAACCACGTGCGCTGGTGATCCATTTCCTCGCGCACTGCGTGGTATCGACTAAGCGTGAGATCGTCGTCGTCGATGACGATGTACTCTCGCAGTCCGCCGCCGGCTCGTCGCCAGGCCATTTCCATAGCGTCTTCCAAAGACCACGTTCGTATTCACGAAGCGAAATCCGAGCAGCGCGACAGGTAGGCGCCTCCCCGGACCGTACACGACGCCGGGTCGTAGAATGGTCACCGCCAACTTTGTCTTCCGTCCGACTGCAACCGCATACTTGTCGGCCTCGATCTTCGATTGTGCGTACGCGTCCCTTCGTTGAGGTTCGGGGTCGAAGGGTGTGCTTTCGGTGATCTGTTCGCTGCGCTCCGCCAGTCCATACACGGCGATCGAACTCAAGTACACGACGTGCGGCACCCCGTCTCTCATGCACGCCTCGAAGACATTCTGTGTGCCTGCCACGTTGGCGGCGGTGAATTCCTCCGGGCTACCTGGCCCTTCGACCATCGCCGCTGCGTGATACACCACCTCAGCGCCCTCGACGGCCCGTTCGATCGCTTCCCGATCTTCCAGGTTGCCGCGCACGACCTCCGCGCCCATCGCCTCGAGTTCATCCGCGCGCTGCGAAGGCCTCGCGAGCACTCGCACTTGTGCGCCGTCGGCAAGCAGCCGGCGCACCAGCGCCCCGCCGATGAATCCCGTCCCTCCAGTCACACTGACCCGCATCCCCTGGATAATTCGCCCCCGTCGGACACCGATTATCGGCTGCAAAACCGGGTCGCGAACTGAGTGTAGCAGCGTTTCACCGGGTTTCGCATCGCGCCAAAAAGCATGTAGGATATTGGCGATGATTTCGCGCCCGACTGCAACTGCACTCCTCCTTTTGCTCATAACTCCCGCATTTGCTCGTGCCTGCACCTGCTCGCAAGTGCCGCCTGGAAAGTGTCCTGGCCTACAAGCGGGCGACGTGGTCTTCCTGGGTACCGTGACGTCCAACGAAGTCGTTCCCTCCGCTACAGACTCCGAAGCCCAGGCCCAGGGCGCCACTCCTATCACGCGCTACCGCTTCCGCGTCGACGACAGATTCGCGGGAGCGGACGCGCCGGAGATCGACATTTTCTCCGGCGGTGACGATGGCGACTGCGGCTATCGCTTCAAGACGGGCGGACAGTACGTCGTCTTCACGCATCAGGGGGCGGACGGCCGCCTCTTCGCCACCATCTGCAGCGGAACGAGGCCCGCGAACGAAGCCCGGGCGCTCCTTCCGCAGCTCCGGGCCATGCGAAAAGGCCTGCATGTAGCTTCGGTCTTCGGAGTTCTGCGCCGCGCCGACCCCCCTTTTCTTGCGTTGCCGGACGACCCGGATGACCCGCTTCCCGGTATCTCGCTCAAGCTCCGCTCGCGCGACGATCGTTTCGAGACCAGCACAGACGATCACGGCGTTTATTCGTTCTACGACGTTCACGCGGGCGAATACCGTTTCACGGCCAATCTTCCTGTGCGCATGCAGCTGTCCCAGAAAACGCTCGGCGGTGGCCTCCCGCCCTTCAAGATTCCCGACGGCGCTTGTTACGAATACGACGTGGACGCACTGCCGACCGGTCGCATTAGCGGAAGCGTGCACGACCCTAGCGGCAAGCCGCTCGCGCTCGCTTCGGTCGAGCTCTACCGCGCGGGCGCTTACTCGGACGCGCGCCCGGGACTATGGAGCTTTCAGGGCGCCAACGGCAAGTTCGATTTCGAGCATATCGGGCCCGGCCGATACATCCTCGTCTTCAACCGCATCGATCGCTTGGACCCAAACTCGCCCTTTCCGCGCGCGTTCTATCCCGGTGTCGCAGATATATCCCATGCCCGGCGGATCACGCTCAAGGATGGCCAGCAACTGCACAACGTATTCATCAAGCTCCGGCAAGGACATCCGGTTCGCCGGGTCCGCGTGCGCCTGAAATGGCAAGCCGGCAAACCGCCCGGAAGTGTCACGGTCATGGCCAGGGCCGACAAGGGTGAAAATCCCGCGGCACGGAAGATCGGCGATTCGCTCTACGAATTCACCCTGCTCGAATCCGCAAACTATACCGTCTCTGCCTGGGAGGATTTGACCCCGAGGCGCGCGGCCTCGCGCCCCGGACAGTCCAGTTGCGCCGAGCCTGCGCGTATTGAAACTTCGCCGCTCGCCGTCTCGGGTTCCGATCGCACGGTGGGGGAGTTGACTCTGGTCTTCCCTCTGCCTGTCTGTAGCGCCCAATAGCGCCCGCGAGGATGCGTCCGGAGTTTGCCGCGAACAAGCACTTGCGGTCGCTTCCGCGCCATGTCAGCCTGATTGTGGGTGCGTGTCGGCCCGGTACGGGAGAGGGCTTGGTCAGAGATGACAACTCAGATCATCTCGGGGACGCGAACATTGGCGCAGGGGATTGGCCCCCACTGGCGTTGTCCCGGCAGGGCTGAACTTGCCTTGCGAAAAGAACCCTTGCGCCGGTTCCACGTGTGGCGCCATGAGCGCCCTGTTCGAATCATGCGCGCTACACGCGTGCCAACTGAAAAGGGTCTAAATCAGTCAAAACAAAGGAAAGAGGCTCGCCCAGCTGGGTTCACTTTTGAAGAGTCGCCAACGACTTCCCACCGGAGCCTTTCATCCCCCAATGGCGGGGAGCAGACCTGTGGAGCCGAACAGGAAGATCGTGCCGACCACCAAGCTGTACGCCGCCGCGCACGCCACGACGAACCGCATCAGGCGGGGGCGCGTCGCGCTCATGCCGAAAATTCCCACGGCCGAGGCGGTCATCAGCGTATTCATCGTCAGCAGGCCGGCCAAAAACATTCCCAGGCCGAGAAAACCGCGGCCCACGCCCCCCAGGTTTGCCGCCAGAAGAAACAACAGCAATTGGGTGGGTGTTTCCGCTCCCAGGCCGTGGATCACGCCAATCACGAAAACAGACTTTCGGCTGTACGTCTCCGGCGTGTCTGGCAGTTTGGGATCACTGGCCGGGTTGAGGAGCTTTCTTATTCTCCAGGCGAGCCAGCGAAAGCCTCCGATCAGAATCGATGCGCGCGACCGGGGAATCCGCGTGTTTTGTTTTCGCAGCAACGTGCCCAGCACATAGATCCCGAGCAGCACCAGCGTAAGCCCCACCGCTCGCTCCGCCCAGTTGTCGATCTCCGCTGGCAGCGAGCGTTGGTACAGGATGACGGCGGCACCCAGCACGGCCACCGTGGCGGCATGGCCCAAAACGTAAAGCAGGCCCATGCGCATCGCCCTGGCTGGAACTGCCTCCACGCTCGTAATGTCCGAGATCGCCGCGATGTGGTCGTAGTCGAAACCGTGCCGGAAGCCGAAGATCGCCGCGGTAAGCAAGGCAAGGTGAAGCGTAGTTGGCTCCGCCATTCCGTGAAGCTACCAGATTCTCCCCGGAGGGAGCAAACCCATTCACGCGCAATCTCGCAGGCTGATTCGGAGCATCTTTTTTCCGCCGCAGGATTGCATGCCCAGCGCACTTGCCGCTCGAACGATGTACGGATTACTGGAATCTGCAGTCCGGGCCGGCCCGCATGAATGCGTCTGGGATTCGACCGCCGGAGAGATTTGCTCTGCGCGCGCATCCGCATCTCTACGAGATCAATACGTGGGCGTGGCTCGAACAACTTACTGCGCGGCTTGGCCGCACCGTAAGACTTATGGACGTTCCCGATGCGGAATGGAACGCACTGGCGCAGAGGGGGTTCGATATCGTCTGGCTGATGGGGGTCTGGCAGCGCAGCCCGGCCTCGCGCCGAATCGCTCTCGCCGATCCCGCGAACGTTCCTCTCTACGATCGCGCGTTGCCGGACTGGAAGCCGGAGGATGTCGTCGGCTCGCCCTATGCAGTTGCGCAGTACGTTCCCGACCCTCGCATTGGCGACTGGAACGCGCTCGATGCCGTCCGCGAAAAGCTGCACGCGCGAAACATGGCGCTCTTTCTCGACTTCGTCGGAAATCATACGGCTCTCGATCATCCTTGGACGCGCGAGCACCCCCAGTATTATGTACAGGGCAGGGAGGAGGATTTCCGGAAAGACCCCTCCAGCTTTACTCGCGTCGAGACTCCCGGCGGTGCTTATTTCCTCGCACGCGCGCGAGACCTGTATCTTCCTCCCTGGAAAGACGCCGCGCAGCTGAATCACTTCGAGCCGCGGATGCGCGCCGCGCAGCTAGCCGATCTGCGCACGATTGCGAGTCATTGCGACGGCGTGCGCTGCGATATGGCCATGCTCCACCTGCACGACATCTTCGAGAAAATCTGGGGCCATCTCTTGAGCGGAGAGCGCCCGCCAGCGCAGGAGTTTTGGACCGAGGCGCACGCGGCCTTGCCGGGCCTCGTCTTGCTTGCCGAAGCATACTGGGGAACGGAGCAGCGCTTGCTCGACCTCGGCTTTTCATTCGCCTATGACAAAGACCTGTACGACGCGGTGCGCGACATCCGGATTTCCGAGGTTCGTGAGCGCCTTGCCGCCGGAATCGGATATCAGAGTCACCTAGTTCGCTTTCTCGAAAATCACGACGAGCGTCGCTGTGCCGATGTATTCGGCAAAGAGCGCCTCGCCTCTGTCGCTGCGCTCATGGGAACTCTTCCCGGGATGCGTTTCTACCACCAGGGTGAACTGGAAGGCTGCGCGACGTCTCTCCCCATCACTTTACGGACCGGCGCGCCCGTGTCTCCCGACCCGGCCATCGCCGCGCTTTTCGAGAACATTCTCCGCGTGACGAAGGAAAACGCATTCCACGAGGGCGCATGGAATTTGCTTCCGGCAACGCCGGGAGGCGACGCAACGTCTGGCAATCTCATCGCGTACGAATGGAGATCGGAAGGACAATGGAAGGTGATCGCCGTAAACCTATCGGATGTCCCCTCTGAGGGGCAGATTCGCTTCGGGGAGCGTGCTCTGCCGGCGCAAGAGTACGTTTTCGACGACGAGCTGAACGGCGTTCGCTATTTCCGCAGGGCCGACGACCTTCTGCGATTCGGGCTTTTCGTGCGTCGCGATGGTTTCGGCGCGCATCTGTTCGATGTTGCTCCGGTGTGAAAGTCTCATGCGCCCGCGAACACATGTCCTCTGCCGCGCCGTATCGCCGGGTAAGTCTGTCCTGATCCCGCTTCTCCTCCGTGCGCACCGCGCCATTTCTGATATCCTTTTCGCCGTGCACAGTTCCTTTTTTCCCCGGGTTTTGCTTTTGGCCGCAGCCGTTTCCGTGCTCCTGGTGTTTCCCGCGACGTCTGCGCGGTCCTTGCCACAGGAGGCTTTTCCCCCGGCGCCCGCGCCACTGCAACAGGCCTCGCCATCACTGGCACCTGGCGGCCCCGTCATCGTGCTTGATCCGGCCCACGGCGGCACAGACAGCGGCGCGCGCGGCGAAAACGGCATCGTCGAAAAAGATCTCGTGCTGCAGATAGCGCGCACAGTGCGCGCGGAACTTCAGCGCCAGGGCTATACCGTGGTGATGACCCGCGATGACGATTCGAACCCCTCCTACGATGATCGGACAGCCGTCGCCAATGCCCGTCGCAATGTCATTTTCGTCAGCTTTCATGTCGGCTCCACGGGCACTGCCAATACGGTGCGCGCATACTACGATCAGTTTTGGACGCCGATTCCTTCTCCCGTGCCTGCGGCGGATGCCGGTGCGGCAAAACCAAACGCTCTGATGAATACGCTGACGCCCTGGCCGGAGGCGCAGCGGCCCTATGCTGATGCGAGTCACCGTCTGGCGGATTTGCTGCAGATCCAACTGGCGCAGTTTTTCCCCGGCTCCCCGGTTCAGTCCACTGGCGCGGCGGTGCGCGCGTTACGCTCCGTCGCGGCCCCGGCGGTGGCGTGCGAGATTTCCAGCGTGACGATTGCGAATCCGAATTCACTCAATGCAGCGGGCGCGCCGCTAGCAACGGCGATTCTCCACAGCATCATCGCATTTCGGTCGGCAACTCCGGCGGGGGCGAGGTAGTGCCGCGATATCTCAAAATCGCTATCGTGGCATTGGGAGTTTCGGTCGCCATCGGCCTCATTAGTCTACGCAGCCTGCGACGCCACATGCAGCGCCTGGCTCAGACACCGTCTTCGGAAGAGCAAGCGCGCCACGAGGTTCTCGCACCCCCGATTTCCACCGCGACCGACGTTGTCGTGAAAGCCAAAATCTTTTGGGCTGCGGGGCCGGGCAAGGTCGCACCCGTCGAAGTCGACCTTCCTCTGTCGGCCGATCCGGTGCAGCGCTCCCGTCAGTTGTTGCGAGAGCTTATCAGCAGCCCTCCTGCGTCGGATCAGCGTACGATCCCGGGAGACGCGGTCCTTCTCGGTTTCTACGTCCTTCCGGACGGCACGGCCATCGCGGATTTTTCCGATGCGCTGGCCTCGGAGACACCTTCGGGAATCCTGAGCGAAACGGTAGCCGTGAATTCGATCATTCGAACCCTCGCGAGCAATGTGCCCAGCCTTCGCCGCCTGAGAATCTTGGTCCATGGGGAAGAAGTGGAAACGCTTGCGGGTCACGTCGATCTCACCGGCTTTTTCGACCTAAATCCCGGCGCGCCGCTATCGGGCACGCCGAGTGCGGGGAGCGCCGCTTCGTCTGGCGCCGAATCGGCGGCACCACCGTTGCCGGCGGCTTCGGCAGCGAAAACGTCGCGTTGAAGGTGCGTTGGTGCCGCGCTGAGCACGCAGCGGTTCTAGCGCGCAAGCCGGGTTGACACTGCCCGCCGCAGTCGTCAGACTGACTCGTCGGACGATCGCGCCATCCACGGAAGGGAGACAGTTCTTGCGAGTTGACGGACGCGGGCCGGAGGATTTGCGGCCGGTGAAGATGACGCCGGACTTTATTACCAGCGCCGAGGGTAGCGTGCTGATCGAGATGGGCCAGACGCGCGTGATCGTGACGGCCACGGTGGATGACGGCGTGCCGACGTTTCTCAAGGGCACGGGCAAAGGCTGGGTGACGGGCGAATACGGAATGCTCCCGCGCTCGACCGAAGACCGCACGCCCCGGGAAGCCGTCCGAGGACGCCAGTCTGGGCGCACGCTCGAAATTCAGCGGATGATCGGGCGGTCGCTTCGTGCCGCAACCGACCTGAAGGCGCTCGGCGAGCGGACGGTGTGGCTCGACTGCGACGTCATCCAGGCGGACGGGGGGACACGAACGGCTTCGGTGACCGGCGCGTTCGTGGCACTTGGATTGGCGTTCGAGCGCTTGGTAGCCGCGGGAATGCTGCGCACCGTGCCCCTCATAGATTCGGTGGCTGCGACCAGCGTGGGTATTGTCGGCGACGAGCTTCTGCTCGACCTCGCTTACGAAGAGGACTCCCGCGCCGAGGTCGATATGAACGTAGTGATGACCGGCTCGGGCCGTTTCGTCGAAGTGCAGGCGACCGCCGAGGGACGCTCGTACACGAACGAGGAGTTGCAAGATCTACTCAGCCTGGCAGGCGGGGGCATCCGCCATCTCACCCGCATGCAGCAAGAACTGCTGCACATGGACTTCCGTGGGCGTTCGCGATAGCGCTGGAGCGGGCACTGCCGTTCCCCTCCGACTGCTGCTGGCATCATCAAATCCGGGCAAGTTGCGTGAGTATCGCGAGCTTGCCGGGAGCTCGGCGCTGGCGCTGGGACTAATTCCGAATTTTCCCGAGCTTCCTCCGTTTGACGAGTCTGCACCGACGTTCGCCGAAAACGCCGCAGGCAAAGCGCTGCATTTCAGCCGTTTCACGGCCGAAATGGTTCTTGTCGACGATTCGGGCTTGGTTGTGCCGGCGCTCGCAGGGGCGCCCGGAGTCCGCTCCGCACGCTACGCCGGACCGGATGCTGCGGACGCCGACTGCGTTCGCAAATTGCTGCGCGAGATGGAAGGACGTGAAGGAAACGAGCGGCGCGCGCGATTTGTGTGCGTCATTGTAATCGCCCGCCAGGGCCGCGTGTTGGCGGTGGTCTCCGATTTCGTGGAGGGTCTTCTCGCGAAGAGCCCGCGCGGCACGAACGGCTTCGGTTACGATCCGGTGTTTCTTTGTCGGGAGCTCGGCCGCACCTTCGCGGAACTATCCTCAGAGGAGAAGAACAGCCTCAGTCACCGAGCCAAGGCGTTTCGCAAGCTTCGAAATCTTCTCGCCGCGACAAACTCCGTGAAGCTTTCATCGCCCGGACAGCATCCAAATAGCCTGTAACAAAATTGCTTGCCCTGGGACTCCATGCAGAGTTAAAAAAGGGGACCTTTTCCCTCAGAGGTGACACATGGCGACTTCCCGACTTGCGCCGGAGTTTCACCCGATACTGCTTTCCCGCCTGGAGGAGGCGCGCGCCCGAACCGACGCGATTTTCCAGCTCCTGCCGCCGAATTCCTTCTACGAGCGCCCTATTCCGGAGCGCCACCGTCTGATCTTTTATCTTGGCCACCTCGAGGCTTTCGATTGGAACTTGCTGGGCGGGCCGCTGGAGCTGCCACCGCACGACGCGGATTTCGACAGGCTGTTTGCGTTCGGAATCGATCCCGTAGGCGGCGGGTTGCCAACCGACGTGCCTTCCGATTGGCCCAGCATCGCTCAGATCGAGAGGTACAACCGGCGCGTGCGAGACCTACTGGACCAGAGCCTGCACGACTCCCGCTTACTGCGTTCTTCCGTCGCATCGCTCGCGGATGGAACTCTGTTGCACGTCGCGATCGAGCATCGCCTGATGCACGCGGAAACCCTGGCGTACTTGCTGCACAACCTGTCGCTGGAAAAGATGAGCGCATGCGCGGGAGCGCCGGCCGACCCGCGGCCTGCACCCAAGCCGCGACAGGTGACGATTCCCGCGGGCCTGGCCACGCTCGGGCAGACGCCCGGCAACCCGCGAGCGTTCGGCTGGGACAACGAATTCGACGCGCAAGAAATCCACGTGCCCAGCTTTTCCATCGATGTGTTTCCCGTGACGAACGCGGAGTACCTGAAATTCGTTCACGCGGGCGGTTACGAAAATTCCCGCTATTGGAAGAATAAGGACTGGGAGTGGAGACGGAGCAAGCAAATCGAGCACCCGCACTTCTGGATACGCAGGTCGAGTTCGTCCGCGGCCGATCCGGACACGCGTTGGGGATATCGAGGCATGTTCGGGACGATTCCGCTCCCTCTCGCATGGCCCGTTTACGTGAGCCACGCCGAGGCTGTGGCCTTTGCGAATTGGGCCGGGAAGGCACTTCCGACCGAAGCGCAATGGCATCGCGCAGCCTACGGGACGCTGGAAGGAATCGAGCGTTGCTATCCTTGGGGCGACACGCCGCCCGAAGCCAAGCACGGAAATTTTCACTATGAGCGCTGGGACGCGACTGCCGCGGACGCCCATGTCGCAGGCGCGAGCGGCTTTGGCGTATTCGATCTTCTCGGGAACGGATGGGAATGGACCTCGACGGTTTTTGGACCCTTGCCCGGCTTCAAGCCTTTTTCCTTTTACCCCGGATACTCGGCGAATTTCTTCGACGGCAAACACTATGTGATGAAGGGCGGATCGCCTCGCACGGACGCGTGCATGCTGCGGCGTTCCTTCCGGAACTGGTTCCAGCCGCACTACCCGTACGTGTACGCCACCTTCCGCTGCGTGGAGGAATAACCTATGGTGCCAGTTCCGCGAACGGCCACGGCACGTCTTGAGACGCGTGCGCTTTCGGAATTCTGTTCGGACGTCGTGATGGGATTGAGCCAGCCGGGACAGAAAGAACTCCCTTCGAAATGTCTTTACGATCCGGTCGGCTCCGCACTTTTCGACGTCATTTGCCTGCTGCCTGAATATGGGCTCAGCCGTGCGGGAATGAGATTGCTCAAGCGGCACTCGGCGGAGATGCTCGAGCGCGTGGCCGGCCCCGTCGTAGTCGCCGAACTCGGGAGCGGCAGCGGGCAGAAAACGCGCTGGCTGCTGGAAGCGATCGCGCGACGGCAGCGGGTGAACTATCACCCGATCGACATCTCCGGCAGCGCCCTCTTTCGCTGCCAGCAGGAACTCGCGGAGATGGACATGGTGAGCATCCTGGGATTCGAGCGCGCCTACCTGGACGGCCTGCAAGAAGTGGCGCAGCGGCACCGCGAGGACGAGCGGCTCTTGGTTCTCTTTCTCGGGAGCACGATCGGGAATTTCGACCGCCCGGCTGGGGATCAATTCTTGCGCGACATGCGGTCGATCCTCCGCAAGGGCGACGTGCTTCTGCTGGCCACCGACCTCGAAAAACCGATTCCGACTCTGATGCTGGCCTACGATGATCCGACCGGCGTAACGGCCGCGTTCAACAAAAATCTGCTCGCGCGGATCAACCGCGAACTCGACGCGGATTTCGATCTGCGGCATTTCGAGCACGTGGTGCGGTATGACGAAACCGAGCGGCGCGTCGAGATGCACCTGCGGTCGACCGTCTGGCAGCGTGTCACGATCCGCAAGGCGGGATTCCGTTTTTATCTTCGCGAGGGCGAAACGATTTGGACGGAAAGCTCGCACAAGTACGATCCCCAGGAAGTGATTCAGATGGGCGAGCGATGTGGGTACCGTTGCGCCGGGCAATGGATCGACCGGGAATGGCCGTTTGCGCAAAGCCTTTTCTTCGCTAATTAGCCGGAGCCAAGGCAAGCAAACGGCAAGAACTTCTCGGAAAAGCGTTCGCGTCGAGCCGTCGTCGCTCCAATGTTATAGTTTTCCGCTTTATGGCCAAGAAAACGAAAAAGTCCGCGGCGAAAAGAGCTCTCGCACGGAAGCCTTCGGATGCGTGGCCGAGAAAGGCTGGCGCTGCGAGAAGTGCGGCGGGGCGGGGAATTGAACCCGCGCGCGTGCGCGCAATTCTACGGAAGCTCGACGAGGCTTATCCTGCCGCGACGTGCGCCCTCGAACACAGCAACCCATTTCAGTTGCTCGTCTCCACGATTCTCTCGGCGCAATGCACCGACGAGCGCGTGAATCAGGTGACGGCAACGCTCTTCCCGAAGTATCCGACTCCCAAAGATTTTGCCTACGCCGACCCGACCGAGCTCGAGCAGTACATCCGGCCCACCGGTTTTTTTCGAAATAAAGCGAAGTCGATCATGGGCGCGAGCAAGAAGATCGTGGAAGAGTTTCACGGGGAGGTGCCCAGGACGATGGAGCAAATACTCACGCTGCCGGGCGTCGCGCGGAAGACGGCGAACGTGGTGCTTGGCACGGCGTTTGGGATTGCGTCGGGAATCGTGGTGGACACCCACGTGCAGCGGCTGGCGGGACGGCTCGACTTGTCGAAGAATACCGACCCCAAGAAAATCGAGCGAGATCTGATTCAGGTCATACCACAGGAGAAGTGGATTCTTTTTTCACACCAGTTGATCTGGCACGGGCGCCGCGTTTGCCAGGCGCGGAAGCCGAAGTGCATCGAGTGCAATCTCGAGCCGCTCTGCTATTCCAAGGACAAGACAGTCTGAAGATTGCCGAGTTCCTGAACCGGCCGGCACAAGGGGGCGACGCCGGTGCGTTACGAAGCGGAGGCCCAGTTCCTGCGTTCCAGGATCACCGGCGGCTCGTAGGTGCGTCCGGCGGCCAGCCGACGTTCCTCGCGGCGCGTGGACCACAACAACATCGGGCCGAGTAAATTTGCCGTGAGGCGCGCCATCACTGGAAATTCACTCTCGACCTCGCGTCGAAGCCGGTGAATCTGTTCTCCGACCGAGCGGTTGACCTTGTTGAACTCACGCTCCATCACCCAGAGTGCGGCATTGTAGGCGCTGCGCAGTTTCGTCATCTGTCGCGCAAAGCGCTCGCGCACGCGAGGATCGGGGTAGTCCCTGTAGCGGCGCCAGCCCTGGAGCATGGTCTCGCACATGCGATAAAGGCTCGGACCGTTGACTTCGAAGTCACGCCAGAAAGCCCGGTCAAGGAACTTTTTAGAATCGTCGCGGGAAATTGCCGCGTGACGGAAGTTGAATTTGAACTGGCCGTGAATGTCGGCGAAGTCCACGTCGTCAAGCAGGCGGCCCTCTTCGGCCATTTGTTTGTAGAGTGCCGTGCCGGGCACGGGCGTGTAGAGCATGAACTGGTGGAAGTCGGTCTGGTGAGCGACTGCGTACTCGATTTCCTCGGCGATGTTGTCCGGCGTGTGGTGCTCCAATCCTATAATGGTGGAGCCTTGCACGCGGATGCCGTTTTCGCGCAGTTCGCGTGCAAGTTGTCGAGTATCCGCACCGTGGAGCTTGATATAGCTCGATTTCGGAGATTCCAGGCCCAGCCACACCCAGGAAACTCCCAGTTCCACGAGTTCGGCCATGGTGTACTTTCGGATGGCGTTGGCGGAGGAAAAAACCGAGAGCTCCCAGCTCTTGCCCGCCCCCTTCATACGCTCGAGCAAGCGGATCGCCCGCTTACGATGGAGTAGGAAGTTTTCATCCATCATGAAAAACGATTGGACCTCAAGTTCCGATTCGATCCCGCACATCACTTCAAAGAGTTCATCCCCGGTCTCATAGAAATTGAAAAAGTTTCCCTTGCCGCCGAAAAAGGCCGAGGTCGTGCAGAAGTTGCAGCCCATGGGACAGCCCACCGACGGAATGACCGTTGCCGCCGTGGCGCCTTTCCGCTCAGGCAGGCGCACTCCCATGATCCGCGTCTGCAAACCGGAAACGATGGCGGGATGGCTGATGCGGGCGTTCTCGTCTTCTCCGAGATATCGGCGCATCCAGGAGACGCCTTCGCCACGCACGATATGGTCGGCATCGATCATCGTTTCGATGCCCGGAATCGCTGTAACGTGTCCGCCCACCACGATGACCGAATGGGGCGACAATTGCCGCACCATCCGGCACATCTCGCGCACTTTACCCACATTGATGATGATGGAAGAGATGCCGACGATGTCGTAGCGATTCGTCGTCAATTCGCGGGCGAAATCCTCGCGCTTGGGGAAGTCGAGCACCGTGCAGGGCGCGGAAATATTCTCCTGAATGAGCATGATGCCCCAGGAGCGATGAAACATGCGCAAGGAAAAGCTGCCCTGCGCGCGCGTGACCTGATTGTGATAGAGCTCCATCGGATTGATGGAGCGGCTGCCGAAATCGTCGTCCTGCGCGTACGGTCCGAAGACGGAACTGAGCAGGACCCGCGCGCGGTTTCCTTTAGGATGAGTTTCCATGCGATCTCCCGGCGAGAATCGTAGCACTCGGTTAAGGCGATGGTGTTGGCGGCGGCGCGAAAATACAAAACTATTACATTTGACGGTAACTGATTCGCCGCCATCGAAGGTTCAGTCGCTCAGCATTTTCGTGGTTTGGCTGAACATCTTCGCGAGCGAGACGCGAACGCGCCGGCTTGCAACCCGTGTACACCGCGCCATGAGATACTTCCGAGTTCTCCGGTGAGTTTGCTGTTCAGGTTGCCGGTGAGAAACCGGCGAGCGCGCTTGAGTCTCGCCCATACGCGTGCATTGCGGCCCGAAGCATTCCGACCGACAACACCTTTGCATACGTCCGCACAGAAGTTTCCGCGATTGACGAAAGAATCGTGACCCAGTTTTCAGGACAGGACCTGGGATCCGGCGGGTCCCCTTTGGCGAACGCATTTGGCCGCAGTCTTGGCGTAGACCAAAGTCGAATTGGAGGGGAGGACGGCCGTGCGCGGCAGGCTAAAGGCTCGTGTGGGCATTACATCGGAACGCGGCGCGAGAACGGGTCAAATCAGCTGCGAACTTCAAAGCTGCCGGAGATCAATCGCCGGGGGCATGGTCGGGAATTCCAGGAGTGGCTTCTTCTTTCCAGGGAGGAAGGATCTTCACAAAAATGTAGAGCAAAACGAAGGGAGCCGCCAATAGGAGCACCGAAACGAAGAAGCCCTCCAGGCCCATGAGATCCATCTTGTAGACCGTCAAGCCGCGCAAGCTCTTGGAAAACAGCTGGCCTCCGATCACGACGTTCCAGCGCGTGCTGAAGATACCGATCTGGATCAGCGTGGCGCTGGCGAGATACAGGAGCCGCCGCATCTCATCCGGAAGCCGTACGAGGGAGCGACTGCCAAACACAGGACTGACAACCGCCAGGCAGATTAACGGCAGCAGGGTCCCAGCCAGCGCTTGCAGCACCACCAAGCTGAGGAATAGCCGGGTCGAAATCAATGTGCTCAGGATTTTGATGGATTCTTCCGCCTCGTAGAGACGGTGGATGAAGTCCAGAACCTCGAGCGAGAAGTCCACGATCAGCGCGTAAAACAGGAAAGTAGCGAGCTTGTCCAGACAGGCCATTTCGAGGCTTCGCCTTACCAAACCGGTCAGCAAGTAAATGATCAGCACCAGGGCAATGCCGGATACGATGGCGGAGAACAGGAAGACGACCGGGATCAGCACGCTGCTCCACCACGGGTTGGCTTTGACGGAGCCGAAGATGAAGCCCACATAGCCATGCAGCAAGAAGGCCGAAGGTATGCCAATGATCGTGATGAACCGAACGGCCTTGTGATCGAACGAGACTGACTTTTCCGAAAGGTCCGTAGCGCCCAGCGTCAGAATGAGGTGAATCCATTTGCGCAGCCCGCGCTCGTTCCGTGCCCAGAGCACGAGATCCTTTCGATAGTCGAACCAGATCTCCAACAGCAACACGACGGTCAGATACCAAGCGTAGACAAATCCAAACATCGCCATGGCAGAGTGCAGGTTTGGGGTGAGGAAAATTTCAAAGGAACGTTCCGGATGACCAAGGTGGAGCAACAGCGGCAACGGCGCGATCAGCAGGAACGCTAACGCCGTCAGAAGGGCCAGGCGATAGGTGGGCTCCACTTCCTTTACGTTGAAAACGCGCTCCAGCGAAGCGAGGATAAACGCTCCGGCCACGAGCCCCGTAATGTATGGGTAGACGACGACGAGCAAGCCCCACTGCAGCTCCACCTCGTTGGGGTAGATGTAGCCGGACACTTGCTGCAGCACCGTACTCAATTGCTGGGCGAGATCTTGCACGGCTAACGCACCTCCCCGTCCAGATTTGCGTAGTAGACCTTCGGCTCGGTGTTGAGCTGAGGCTTGAGCACTTGAATCTCGTTGAAGCGCGTAAAGCGGACCAGCGGGCTGCTGCGGGTCCTCACATCTCCGAAAATTCGGGCTCCCGTGGGGCAGACCTCCACGCAGGCCGGAACTTTTCCTTGGACCACGCGGTGATAGCAGAAGGTACACTTTTCTGCCGTATGCGTATGTGGGTCCAGGAACCTCGCCCCATACGGGCAGGCCTGGATGCAATAGCGGCAGCCGATGCAGTAATCCTTGTCTACCAGCACGACGCCGTCGCGTGTGATGAAGGTGGCGCCTACCGGACACACTTGGACGCACGGGGGGTTGGCGCAGTGGTTGCACAATTTCGGCACGAAGAAAGTGCGTAAGATGCCTTTCTCGCTGACCGTCGGTGGAAATCCTTCGATTCCGCCATCGGGGCTGGTTACCACCGTTTCGCCCTCGGTCGTGATAACGTAACGCTCGACCCAAGTGCGGAAGTAGAACGGCTCGCGGGGCACGTTGTTCTCCGTCTTGCAGGCATCGGCGCAACGGCCGCATCCGATGCACTTACTCACGTCAATTCCCATGCCGTAGTAATGCTCTTTCGGGTTGTAGGCTCCATCATTCGCGGCAGCTCCCTCGGCGACTCGGACCGTTGCCAGCAGCAAGGGAGCGGCTGCCGCGCACTGTTTCAGGAACTCCCGTCGATCTTGAGAGACGTGTTGGGGAGTTTCCGGCTCACCTTGCGGACGTTCGGTTTCTGTGCTCATTGAACCTCCGGAGAGTGAGCGTAGTGGCATTGCCAGCAGACATAGCGCTCCCCGTGGGTGCTCATGTCAACGCGTGCGATATCGGATCCCGCTTTCGCCTCCTGGCTATGGCACTTTCCGCAGAAATCGCGCGTTTGCGGCTTCGTGGGCGTACTCGACAGCGGCTCAATCTTGTGCTTTTCCTGCACGGAATGGCAGGTCGTACAGGGAAGAGCAGCGTGTTTGGAGAGTGCCTTCGTTCTCGCGATCTCGCCGTGGCAGGCGCTGCATTCCTGCGGCGTGTGCGGAGGCACTGGCGCATGAGGATTGTGGCACGTGATACAGGGCCGCCCTGGGTTGTGGCTGACGGGATCGATTTGCGGGAAACCTGTCGGCCTTGACGCGTCGTATGCGTGGCACAGGGGACAGAAGGTCCGCTGGCGAGGAGCAGGCGGCAGGTGATCCGCGGGTGATTCCACGTGAGCCGCTTGGGCGCCGTGGCAAACCTCGCATGCCACCGTCCGATGGCGGGCCTCGTCGTGCATTTTGGCGATATCGGGATGGCAGGTGGCGCAGACTTCGTGTCCCGCATACGCGATCGGCTTGGAGGCAATTGCGTCGATCGCGGCAGCGCGGTAGTGGCCCAGGGCGCCGAAGGTCTTCGGGACCAGATAATGCCGCGCGCCAATCAGGCCACCGATCAAGACGACGAAGACGATCGCAAGGCGGTTCAGTTGCTGGGGCATGTCGGTCCGTTACCTTTGCAGCATCCGGCGGAGCTCCGGTTCGACGCCCCTCTGGCGCACCGTTCCCGCCGCGTACACCCTGGAAGATTTTCAATTAACACTTCTTATAGGTCCTTCGTAGACACTCTAAGAGAGACCGCCGAGCGGATTCCGTGATGCTAATCACACATCAACAGGACATGTTTCGCGGGGGTACTAGATGCAGCTTGGCAATTTGCCGTCGGGTTGGCGATGCAAAGGGGGAAGTGGCAAGGCCTGGTAATGCGTGTAGGCGCGGGACCGTATCCACTCGCGAGTAGACTCGAGATTCGACCGGTAGAATTTCACGCAGACTGCCAACAGCAGAGACACGCGGGATTGGAGCGTGATTCCGACTCACCTGCAGCATAACTGGACCTGCGTATCACGGAAGGCCAAGGACTCAACTCACCTATGCCCTCAATTCGATGAAGCGCTGCAGCAGTCTGTCGACCTCTTGCTGATTGCGAATGTAAAAACGTGCAAGGGAGGATCTCTTCGCTCCGACGCGGATGGTCAGAAATCGGCCGCTCCGCCCGAGAGCAAAAACGTTTTCATCTGTCTCATCGTCGCCGACGTAGACCACCTTGTCGCAGTGTCTTTTCCTTCGTTCTCGTTCCACGGCGAGACCTTTGTCGGGTGCTCCACGGGGCACAACGTTGACTACCTGTTTGCCGCCCACCAAGCTCGCGCCGGGGAGTGTTCGGGCTGTCTCGATGATCGCCTTCAGGGCCTCCTTCTTGTTGCGCTCCCTCCTGTAATGAACAGACACCGAGAATTGCTTGTTCTCCAAGACGATCCCGCGAAAGCGTTCTAATCTTAGTTTGAGAACCGGGACCCACCGCGCCACGCGCCGGGCCAAGGCGCGTGACGATGCCCACGGCTCGATTCCGTGGTTTCCGATGACTTCCTGGAACCCGATTCCTCTCACCCGGCGCCGCACGTCGTCGCGCCCGCGTCCCGAGACAATAATGCAGGGATATCGCGAAGTCAGCCTCTGGAGGAGCTTTCGTGTGCTCGGAGGAATCGCAGAACGGTCAGGGTCGGAAACAATGGGCGCCAGTACTCCATCGAAGTCGAGCGCCAGGAGCACCTTCCCTGATGCAAACTCCTTGAGAACTGAACGATTGCTCGGAGACAGGATATACCGCATCAGACCGCGTTTGCCCCCAGCCAATGTTCTGCCAGTCGGCCGGTCAACCGCTCGCGGCGCCGCAGACGGGCTGCATCCACGAGCATGCGCCCCGCCCAACGATACACGTTGAACTCCGCGAGGAACGCGCGCATCGAACGCATTCGCTCCCGCTGCTCGTTGGGCGACATGATGAGTGCAGTCGCCAGGGCTGAACTCGCCTCGTCGATGTCGTAGGGATTGACGATCAGAGCCTCGGTCAACTCCCGAGCGGCGCCGGTGAATTGGCTCAGGATCAGCACGCCGCGCTCATCATCCCGGGCGGCTGCAAATTCCTTGGCCACCAGATTCATGCCGTCGTGCAGGCTGGAGACATAACAGACATCCGCCGCCCGGTAATAGCGAAACACGGTCGGTGGTTCATGGTGAGCTCTCAGGAGAATGATGGGCCGATAGGAGTCCTGTCCGAATCGTTCATTAATGCGCGATGCCACCTGCTCCACGCGTTCGTTCAATTGGCTGTAGCGCTCAATGAAGGTGCGGCTCGGCGCAGCGAGTTGGACAAACGTAAATTGCCCCCGGAACTCGGGATGGTGCTCGAGCAAACGCTCCACTGCGAGGAAGCGCTCCTCCACTCCCTTCGTATAGTCGAGCCGGTCGACTCCCACTCCCAGCAATGCATCGGGCTTCAGCCCGAGTTCTGCAAATACGCTGGCGCGACACTCATCGGGCGGCGGAACCGTCCCGAGCCAGTGGACCGGCCACTCCAGAGAGATCGGGTAGGGCCGGACGAGCGTGGCGCGGTCATGCTGCACGACGGCATTTTGCTCACGGTCGATCCGGCTTTCGAGAAACCTGTCAACGCACTCCATGAAATTGTTGCAGTGAAACTGCGTATGGAAACCGATAATGCTGTTTCCCAGCATCCCTTGCAGAATCTCCTTGCGCCAGGGACAGATGCCGAAACGTTCCGAATTCGGCCACGGAATATGCCAGAACATCAGTACGGTTGCGCGGGGCAGCCGTTCACGAATCATCTCCGGCACGAGCGCAAAGTGATAATCCTGAATGAGTATGATGGGATCCTCTGAATCCACTTCCTCACACGCCGCATCGGCGAACTTCTGATTCACCGTTTGGTAGTAGCGCCAGTCTTCAGTCCGAAAAGTGGGCCGGGCATGGGCAACGTGACAAAGGGGCCAGAGGCCTTCGTTTGCAAATCCATAGTAATAGCCCTGTTCTTCCTCTTTCGAAAGCCACAGTCGCCGCAGCAAATACGAATCCTCTCCAGGTGGAACGCGGACGTGCCCATGGCGATCCGCGGTCTCTCGATCCGCAGATCCGCTTCCATGCGCCACCCAGACACCGGAACAAGCATGCATCACAGGCTCAAGCGCCGTTACAAGCCCGCTTGCTGGATGCCGGACTCTGATGCTTCCGTCGCTCTGGCGCTCGTGGATGTAAGGCTCGCGGTTCGCGACGATGACAACCTTTTCGCCTTGCAGATGGCGGGTCAAAGTCAGTTTGAGCCGCTGTGCCGTCCAAGCCCCCCCTTCCGATTCCATTTCTCTTTCGACCATAATCCGGTCAACTAAGTCGCGAACATCTCGCAGCATCGGCTGAAATTCGGGGCGCTTGGGCGGTTCCCCGCGCGCTATGCGGCGGATTTCCTCTCTCCAACCCCGCCACGAGAAGCGGGCGACGATGATCGTAGCGGCAGCCGCTGCTAATGCGAGAAACCCGAACCCAAGAAGCACGAATCGTTGCGTGCGAGCTTCCCGCTGCTCCGCGAAGCTGAGGTCATGAACGAGGATGACGAACCCGATCGTCTGCCCATCACCCGCTACGGGTATTCCGCTGACCAGTACCGATCCTCCCGGCAGAGAAGTCGTCTCATGCCAAGGCGCCCATGTTTCCGCCAGCGCGTCGCCGGAAAACATCACATGGGGGCCAACCACTTTGCAGGAAAACTTCGATGGGAAGCCCGGAGTGCTGGCAAGCAAGGTTAGGTCCTGATTGCAGGCAGCCGCAGCCATGATGCGTTCGTCGCGAGTAATCCCCGCCAACATTCGCTCCAGCTCCCCACGATCCTCGGTGCGCCAATGAGCGCTCAGGGCATCCTGCGCTCCACTTACGGCGAGTTCTGCTCGGAGACGCGTGTCGTTTTCGAACCATCGCAAAGTAGTCCGGTGCACGAGGACGGAAGTTCCCCATGTGAGAAATCCCAAGCTCAACACGAGACCGATGAGGAATTTGATCGTTTGCCGCATAATCGGAACTACCTAAACATAGCGTCGTTTGTGCTCCAACGCAAATCTGTCGGCCTCTGATGATGCTTAATGAAGGCCTCAGAGTCATTCGCAAATTCGACTTTCTCAGCAGTCGTCCATTGCCAGGGAGAGGTGACCTGGCGCCGCCTGCCGCCGTTCTCCTCCCACCGTTGCGGGCTTTCGATCTGCACAATCGGGCGTCCACCGAAAATGAGCAAGAGGGTTGCAATCAATTGCGGTTTCTGGTGAAGTTAGCACTCGTTATGAAACTTTTTTCAGAATTCACGGACCTCTCGGCGCTGTATCCCGCTCTCCAGCATGCTGTGCGCATCGTCGTCATTTTGATCGCCGCGTATATCTCTACAAGGATTATCGCCAAATGGGTGCCGCGGCTGAGAAAGCGACTTGTCGAGCAGATGACGCGCCGTGCAGGACCGGACGTGGAGCTGGAAAAGCGCGCAGCCACACTCGGAGGCATTTTTCGCAAGACGATCAATGTGTGCGTGTGGTTGTTGGCATTGGTCATGGTCCTGCGCGAGGCGGGCTTCGACATCGGCCCCCTGCTGGCGGGCGCGGGCGTCGTCGGCATCGCAGTTGGATTCGGAGCGCAGAATCTTGTGACGGACGTCGCGTCCGGTATTTTCTTGCTGTTGGAAAACCGGGTCCAAATCAATGACGTGGCCATCATTAACGGTACGGGAGGTCTTGTGGAGGCGATCAATTTGCGTACGATCACTCTCCGCGGACTCGATGGCACGCTTCACGTCTTCACGAACGGCTCGATCAACACGCTTTCCAACATGACCCACAGCTATTCGTACTACGTGTTTGATATCGGCGTTGCCTACAAGGAGGATACCGACCGCGTCGTCAAGGTGCTCGCCTCCATCGCCGACGAGATGATGCGGGAAGATGAATACAAGTCCTGCATCCTGGAGCCCCTCGAGGTGCTCGGCGTCGACAAATTTGCTGATTCCGCTGTCATCATCAAGGTGCGAATCAAGACGGCTCCGATCAAGCAGTGGCTCGTGGGCCGAGAGATGAATCGGCGGATTAAGAAGAAATTCGACGAACTAGGCATCGAAATTCCGTTTCCGCACGTCAGCTTGTATTTCGGCGAGGCAAGCAAGCCGGTTTCGCTGAGCCTCAAGGAACTGGACCGCGAACAGCTGAAGGTGCTGATTCGCGAAGTCCTCGAAGAGAGCAAGAAACAGCCGTGAGTGGGCATCGTTCTCGCAGGCGAGCCTGCCGGGCTCGCCGACCATGATTTAGGAAGCGACTTGCCGTGAATCCCCGCCAGGTTTGTGTTGCCCACTTCGCGATGGATGTGACAGCGTGGATTTGCCACAGGGTGAAAGCGAACCGCAAAAGTACGTTAGAATAGCAGCTACTCATGTCGGGGCGTAGCGCAGCCTGGTAGCGCGCCTGCCTTGGGCGCAGGAGGTCTGGAGTTCAAATCTCCACGCCCCGACCATCCCCTTTTGCGCGGCACGTCATGCATTTTGTTATAATTCCCAGCGCCGCGGAACTAGATCGCTCGTGTCCTGAAACCTCCCGGTGAGCCACAAACTGAGATCCTGGTTTGAAAGGCGCAGGGCTTGAATGAAAAGTTTGGCCAGTCCGTCGCAAGTGGTTACCGCGCTTGATCGCGGAATCGACGGCGCTGGCATATCCCGCGGCCAGGCGCTGCTATTATTTGAGCGCGCCGACCTGCGTTCCTTGCTCCAGGCAGCCGCAGCAGTTCGGGACGCCTCGAAGGGCCGAACGGTTAGCTACTCCAAGAAAGTTTTCATCCCGCTGACACATCTTTGCCGGGATTACTGCGGCTATTGCACCTTCAGAGCTGACCCCGCGATGGGCGTCGAGCCCTACATGACGCCGGACGACGTTCTCGCGGTTGCCGAAGACGGACGTCGCGCAGGATGTAAAGAAGCGCTGTTCAGCTTGGGCGACCAGCCGGAGCGCGCTTTTCCTGAAGCCAAGCAGTTCCTGAAGAAACTGGGCTTCGACCGGACGCTCGAATACCTCGCGGCAATGACTCGACTTGTACTCGATGAGACCGGCCTACTGCCTCACTCCAATCCCGGTCTGATGGGCGCCGCGGATCTCGTCGCTCTGAAACAATCGAATGCAAGCATGGGGCTGATGCTCGAGAGCGCCAGCCCGCGGCTCGGACGCGCGCGCGGCCCTCATTGGAAAGCCCCGGACAAAGTTCCCTCGCTTCGGTTGAAAGCGATCGAAGAGGCGGGGCGGTCATCGATCGCGTTTACGACCGGCATTCTCATTGGCATCGGTGAGACCGCTGAGGAGCGCGTCGATTCACTACTCGCCATTCGCGAACTCCACGAAAAATACGGCCACATCCAGGAAGTGATCGTCCAACCGTTCCGGGCCAAGCCCGGGACGCGAATGGAGCTGGCCGCTGAGCCGTCCACCGAGGATCTGCTGCGGACTCTGGCGATCGCACGATTGATTTTCGGCTGTAATATGAATATTCAATCTCCGCCCAACTTGCTTTCGGAAGACTACCCGATGCTGCTCGAAGCCGGAATCAACGATTGGGGCGGAATTTCCCCTGTGACGAAGGATTTCATCAATCCCGAAGCGGCCTGGCCGCAGATTTCCGTATTGGCCGGGAAGACGTCTGCGAGCGGGTTCGTGTTGCGCGAGCGGATGGCGATTTATCCCGAATTCTCTTCGCGGCCGGGATTCGTTGCTGCGCCGGTCCAGTCTTGTTTGCAGAAACTGCAGGGAAGAGATGGCTATGCCCGATCGTAATGGTGACCCGTGCTGAAGGCAATCAATCCCCGTTGGCGAGATGTTTCTTGGGAACAGGCCGTCAGATCTGCAAGCCGGACGATTGCTGCTGTCCTTGAGAAGTCTCTGGCCGGGGAAAACCTCGATTTCGACGACGGAATCGTCTTGTGTGGCGCGGCGGAGGAAGACCTTCTCGCGGTGATCAAGGTTGCCGATGAGCTTCGCCGGCGCGCAGTCGGCGAGCGCGTGACCTACGTCGTGAACCGGAACTTGAACTTCACGAATGTCTGCATCGTCGGCTGCGCGTTCTGTGGATTCGGCCGCGGCCCACATTCGTCCGATGCCTATTTTCATTCCGCGGAGTCGCTCGTTGCAAAGTCTGTCGAGGCAGTCGAGCGCGGCGCCACGGAGGTATGCATCCAGGGCGGCCTGCCTCGCGACCTGAATGGCGCCTACTACGCCGACCTCCTTCGTGCCATCAAATTGCGCCTGCCGAATTTGCATCTGCATGCGTATTCGCCCATGGAAATCGTGTACGGCGTCGAAAAGACGGGCATGAATCTGCCCGAGTACCTGCGAACGCTGAAGGAGGCGGGACTCGGCAGCATTCCGGGGACGGCGGCGGAGATTCTCGATGACGATGTGCGGCGGGTCTTGAGCCCGAACAAACTGAAGGTTCGCCAATGGATCGAAGTGATTCGCACGGCCCACGAGCTTGGCATTCCCTCAACTTCCACGATGATGTACGGCCACGCGGAGGAACCGCAACACTGGGTGCGGCATTTGCTCCTGCTGCGTGAAATTCAGATGGACACGTCCGGATTCACCGAGTTCGTCCCTTTGGGATTCGTTCATTCACAAACGAGACTGTTCCGCACGGGCCGCGCGCGCCCAGGGAGCTCTCTGACCGAACACTTACTGGTGCATGCGCTTGCCCGCTTGCTGTTGAACGGTCATATCAACAACATCCAGGTGTCGTGGGTCAAGCTCGGCTTCGAAGCAGCGCTGGCCTGCCTCGAAGCGGGCGCCAACGATTTCGGCGGCACCTTGATGGAGGAAAGTATCTCGAAAGCCGCGGGGGCCAACTTTGGCGAATCTGTTTCGCCGGGTGAGCTTCGCGCGCTCATCCGCACGATTGGCCGCGCGCCCGCTGAGCGCACCACAACTTACAAGATACGGCAGGTGTTCGGGCATCCGGACGCGAATGAATCTCTTCCGCTGGATCGCATGGCCGCGCGCCCAGAGAATTCCACGCAGGCCGAGCAGGTGGGTTATTGATGGAAATCGTGGCGCTGGCCGGAGGGATAGGAGCCGCAAAGCTGTTACTGGGATTAGGTCGCGTTATGGATCCCCGAGACCTGGCGGTAATCGTGAATACCGGCGACGATATTGTCCTGCACGGGCTTTCCATTTCACCCGACCTGGACATTGTCACGTACACGCTGGCGGGCCTGGTGAATCCGGATACCGGGTGGGGTTTCCGCGACGAGACGTTTCGGACGCTCGACCAACTTGCTGTCTATGGCCGCTCCAACTGGTTCCATCTCGGCGATCGCGATTTGGCAACCCACATCCATCGCACGGCCATGCTTCGCGAGGGCAAGCGCCTCACGGAAGTAGCGGACTCAATCCGGCGAGCGCTAGGCGTTGCCGCAAGAATTTTCCCGATGAGCGATCAGCCCGTGCCGACCATGATAGAAACGAACGAAGGGCGTCTCCACTTTCAGGAATACCTGGTTCAGCGGCGCGCCGTGCCGGAGGTTCGGGCGATCTCCTTCGATGGCATCGAGCAGGCGCACCCGGCCCCGGGCGTCCTCGATGTGCTCGACCGAGCTTCTAGCATCGTGATCTGCCCGAGCAATCCGCTGGTCAGCATTGGGCCCATTCTTGCAACCCCGGGCGTGCGGGAAGCCTTGCGAAGGCGCCGGGCTCACGTCATTGCGGTTTGTCCCATCGTAGGAGGCAAGTCTCTGAAGGGGCCGTCCGATCGGATGCTCGCGCAATTGGGACACGACGTTTCCGCGCTCGGAGTGGCGCGGATGTATCACGACATCTGCGGAACGTTTGTGATCGATCCCGTGGATGGCGCGCAACGTTCGGCAATCGAATCGCTCGGCTTGGAGGTCGTCATCCACCCGACGGTCATGCGCACGGTTGAAGATAAGGATCTCCTCGCGCGGAAAATTGTGCAGTTGGCCGCAAGACAGAAGGCGGGCGCGGTTGCATGAAGGCCATCCTGATTCCCGTGAAGGAGTTTCGCGAGGCCAAGAAACGTTTGGCTCCGCATTTCCATCCTGACGACCGCGCAGCGCTGGCGGATGCGATGTGCGAGGATTTTTTCAGCGTCGTGGCTGCGACCCGCTGTGCGGACCGCGTGTTTGTGATCAGCAAAGAGCCGGGTGCCCTCTCGCGGGCGCGAGTGCTGGGCTGGGAAACAATTGTCGAATCCAGCCAGACCTCCGAAAGCGACTCGGTTGACGCAGGGTCCCGCTACTGCGCCGAGCACGGTGTTCACGCGCTGCTTCGGCTGCCCATCGATCTGCCGCTGGTGGAACCGTCCGATATCGAGGCGGTCTTCGGCGAGTTGCAGGTCGCGCCGTCCGTCGTGCTGGTTCCCTCGAGCGATGGCACGGGCACGAACGCGCTGTTGCGGTCACCCGCTGTCCTCTTTCCTTCTCGCTTTGGGACAAATAGTTTTCCGCGTCATCTGGCTGAAGCCGAGGCCTGCGGCGCACGCGTCCGCGTGCTGCGAAACCCCCGGCTGGAATTGGACATCGACGAACTCGACGACTTGCGAAGGCTGGCCAACCGGCTGCGTCCCGAATCCGCCACGGCTCGATGGCTCGTCGAGCGGGATCTTTCGGCTCAGGCGCAGGCCCCCGGCGCGTTAGGGCGCAGCGCAAGTCCGTCGTCCCATCGATAGTCGGCCAATGCTGGCCCATGCGCTGGTGCCCTTCAGATAATCACCCGGCGGATTTTGAATACCGTCCCTCGCAATTCAGGTTATAAGCATGGAGGGGTACTTCCACAATGAACTCTGGCGACCGCCGTGATTCCCATCCGCTACGACCCACCACGAAAGTACTGACCGAGGGTTTCGATCCGAGTCTCTCCGTCGGCTCCGCGCGTCCTGCCGTTTTTCGAAGCTCGACCTACGTGTTTTCGAGCCCGGAAGCGGCCGAGCGGGCCTTTGACATTGCCGCGGGGCGCGCTCAGGTTCACGAGGGCGAAAGTCCTGACCTGATCTACGCGCGACTCAACCACCCCAACGCCCAGATTCTCGAAGAGCAGATTCTAAATCTTGAGCCGGGCGCCACCGCGGCGCTGGCATTCAATTCCGGCATGGCGGCGATCACGACGTTGCTCCTCACTCTTCTCCGCCCCGGACAATCGATCGTCTATACAGTTCCGATCTACGGTGGAACACAACATTTCATCCAGGACTATTTGCCGAAATGGGGCGTCGCAAGTATTCCGGTGCATTCGGGCCGAGGCGATCTGCTGGAGAGCGCAATCGGTTCTACGGAAAACCTGGGCGCCGTCTTGCTCGAAACGCCCGCGAATCCCACCTTGGTGATGACGGATATTCGGCAGGTCTGCAAAGCCGTCGCGTCTAGAAAGCTCCTGCCCAGTGAGACGCGCCCCTTGGTACTGGTCGACAACACTTTGCTGGGCCCCGCTTTTCAGCACCCCTTGTCGCTGGGCGCGGATCTCGTCGTGTATTCCGGAACGAAGTATCTTTCCGGCTTCAGCGACATGCTGGCTGGAATCGTGCTCGCAGCAAACCGCGATCTGATTCGCCAAATTCGGCCCGCGCGCGGGCTTTTCGGCAACATTCTTCAAGCGGATGAGTGCTGGATGCTGGGCGGCCGTTTGCCCACCGTGCGGCTGCGGATGAACCGGGCTAGCAAAAACGCGCAGCGCATCGCGGAACGCTTGGCACAGCATCCCAAGATCAAGCGGGTTCACTACCCAACACTTTTCACCGACTCGGACCAAAAGCGGATCTACGCGGAACAGTGTGACTTCCCGGGCGCAATGTTTTCCATTGACCTGCTCGGCGGCAAGAAGGCGGCGTTCGACTTTTTGCGCAACCTCCGCATCGCTCGAAATGCAGTCTCACTCGGCGGTGTGGAAACGCTGGCGTGCCATCCGAAGACGACCACGCATTCAGGTTTTACGGAAGAGGAATTTGCGCAGGCTGGCGTCACCGATGGCTTGGTGCGTGTTTCGATCGGGATCGAGCATTGGCGCGATCTGCTGGACGACTTCGAGCAAGCCCTTGTAGCGCTGTAACGGAAGTCGGAGCGCAGTCTGTGGTTGCTCGCCGTCGGCCGTCACGCTCCGAAAAGATTTCGGCTATTCCTCAGTGACTCGTGGCACGCTTTTCATCCAGAAATCTCATGGGGCTGAATCCCTCGACGGGAAGAGAGCTTCGTCCGCCATTCGTAATCCACTCGCGCACAAATGTTGCTGTTCCTGGAGCGAGCAGAATCCCGTTGCGGTAATGGCCCGTAGCAACAATGAGACGCTCGATATTCGTCGGGCCCAGCAACGGCAGATGATCGGGTGTGTCCGGCCGTAAACCGGACCACGTTTCGACGACGGGGGCCCCGTCGAAGGCAGGAGCGAGCTCGGATACCGCGCGAAGAATCCTGCGTAGTCCAGCCGGCGTCACCACCTTCTCGAATCCTGCGTCCTCGAGCGTGCTTCCCGCAATCACGCGCCCGTTGTTCCATGGCACCATGTATCCGAGCTCGCAGCGCACGGTGTGCCGCAAAGAATGCGACCCCATTGCAAGCGCGAGCATCTGTCCACGAATCGGCCGGGTGGGCACAAGATTTTCGACGCTACCGACCTGCGCCGAGAAACAACCTGCTGCAAGCACCACATGGTTGGCGAGAATCGTCTCTCTGGGGGCGATCGCCGCTGTTTTGGCACAGCCGGACGCAACCGGAGCGACGACGACACCTTCGACGCCTGCTCCATTCTTCAATATCGAGACGACTTCCGTCTCGGCGCGAATCTCAGCGCCGTGCAGCTCCGCAGCTCGAAGCACTGCGTCCATCAACTCCCGGACATTCACGCGGGCCTCATCTGGCAGCAATACCGCGGCGCGCACGCCTGGTCCGAGTTCCGGCTCCAGACGGCGCGCCTGATCGCCCGACATCGCACGAGCCTCTATTCCCAGGCGGCTTATATTGGCCGCCACTTGATCTCGCTTCTCCTCGGCGTCCGAGCCCAGAAACAGCTCGAGTGCGCCGCCGCTAGCATATCCGGTTGTCTTACCGGTTGTGGTTTCCACCGCGGATATGAATCCTCGGTAAAGCGTCGAACTGGCTTTCGCAAACGGGACGAGCTGCACGTCTTCCGGAAGATGGGGCGAAGGAGAAAGCATCCCGCCCGCCGCCCAAGACGCCTCCCGGCCGGGTTTCTGCCGGTCCAGCAGGACGACACGGAGCCCGTGCCGTGCCAGCTCGAAGGCGATCGAGCCGCCGATAATGCCGCCGCCGATGACAGCGGCGTCATAAGTCTTCATGCTTCCTCCGAAGCCATCATTTCGGACTCACATCCACAAGAGCGCTCGGGCTGCGTGTCCGGAACGCCGGTTGCACGATCGGCTCTCGAGAACCGGCGTGAGCCTTCCCCGTGAGACCTGTGCCTCCACCATCCACAGCACAGTTACCAAGCCATGTAGTAAACCTGGCGCGGATTCAGGCCAACCTGTAGCACCGTAACTTTAGCGGAGGGATGCTCTCAACTCAATCGCAATTCTGTCCGTGGGCGAAGCCTTCAAGCCCAATGCTCGTGGGTCTGCTGGTTAGCGGGAAGTCAATCGGCGGCTGGAGTTCGAGTGTCTCTGTCGGCCGATCGGATTTCGTGCACGATGGAGTCGAGAGTCTTGGCGAATTCGCCCGGTCGAAGGGCAGCCATACCCAGGCATTTCTCTCCATGCAGCACGGCAGGCAGCCACCAACAACTGTGCTCAACGAGATGGGAGCGGAACAGGCTGGCGGATGATTCGATCACTCGATTCATCAGCGTATGGAGCCCGTCCGCCCGGTCACTGCAAAGCACCAAATCGAACGGCTGCTTAGCAAGGAGCTGAGCTCCTTCCGGATAAGACCGTACAAACCTGCATTCGCATCCGCGTTGCTCTAGAAGTCGCGAAACAGACGAAAATCCCATCGCAGTTTCGGCCACTATGAGAACCCTGGCAGACTTGCTCTTCATGGCGGATTCCTCTTGCTCGTCCTCAGCTGATCGTGCGACCCGTTCAACCCGTGAACGGCCGGATAAAGGTTACATGCGGTGACTATACGATTTCCTGCCCCCCGGGAATCTTGGGAACCGGGGGGCTGGAAAGAGAAGGACCCTGCCGGGCTGCCTGTCGCCTCGCCAATCTATTCCTGTCCCCGCCCCAACAACATCATCAAGCGCCTACCACGCTCTCTAGCGCTGCTCGGTTTGGAATCGTTAGAGTGGAACCTTTCAGCGCGACAAGGTGCCGGTTCTTGAATTCACTCAGTGTACGAGTGACGGTCTCACGAGAGCTGCCGATGAATTCCGCGATTTCTTCGTGGGTCAGCGGCAACTTCACCGATGCCCCATTCCTCGAGTGCTCTGCTGCAGCGGACCAATCCAGGAGCAGCTTGGCAAGCTTCGCGGGTGCGGATCCGGAGAGCCCCACCGTCCGCAGTTGCTCGCAGGCACCGTGGTAATTGGAGCTCAATTGCGTTACGACATTCTGATAGGTCTCCGGGTGCTGCGCGAGAAAGCGTATAAATTCTTCCCGACGAATGAAGCCGACCTGACACGGATGCAGCGTCTCGGCTGTCACTTCGTATGGCTTGTTCGAAAGCACAGCCATCAAACCCAGAATGTCGCCTGGCTTGGCGATTCTCAGTATCAGTGTCTTGCCTTCGCTTGAGCTGATCGTCAGCTTTACCTCTCCTTCGCACAGCACGAATACGCCGCGAGGGTCCTGGTTCTCGATGAATAAAATTGCGCCCTCCGGATAGGCAGAGTCAGATTTCACCGATTGAAAATCCTTCATAGCCTTGGGCGACATTCGGCAGAAGAAACCCGGTCGGTTCGGCTTGCACATTTGGCAGTTTTCGCTCATTTCGAAACCGTAAGGCCCACGCATGTTACCTTCCCTCCTTGCATTGCAATCTGCCCATACGCTTTGCCGTCTGCACGAGGTATCTGTTCATCGGCGTATCGGCACGAAAATCGGCGTTGGTCTTTTTGTGTATTTCGGCGAGGACGCGTGTTCCATCCGCGTCGATGTGTGTGACTCCGGACAAGTCAACCAGCAGCCTCTTCGACCCGAGGGAAAGCGCCAGACTCTCCCATGCCCGTTGAAATTCTGTTGTGGAGGTTCCGGCAACCCTTCCTTCTAGCTTGAGCGTGGTCACGTCCCAGTCCTCTTGGATTGTGATCTTGAGCGTCATCTTCGATCGTCCATGACTCCACGCTCGATGTGGTTAGGGCACGTCCGGTGCCAAGCTCAGTGTCTTCGGTCGAGATGAGGTATTTCTAAGATAAGCAACAATTTGGAAGGGGAAACCGGGCCAAGTGATACAGATCACAGCATGTTGTGACGACGAACACTGACGAGATTGCGTCGCCGATGACTAAATATAGTCTTCTCGGCTAATCCCGAGTTTTCTCATTTTGGAATTCAGCGTGGTCCGTTTTAGGCCTAGGCGGGCGGCGGCACCGCGGGGCCCCGCAATCACGCCCTTGCTATCCCGCAGTACTCGAACGATGTGGTCTCGTTCTGTGGTTCGCAGTGTCGTGTCGTCGTGGGAGGCCACGCCGCCAGGGACTTCGAGCTCAGACAGTGGCGCTTGCAGTACTGGACCTCTGGAGAGGATCACAGCCCGCTCGATGAAGTTCTCAAGTTCCCGGATGTTTCCCGGCCAATGCCAATGTGCGAGAGCCTTCATTACCCCAGCCGGGATCGTCTCTATCTTTTTGTTCAATTTTCGCGCATGCCTGGCGACGAAATAACGAACGAGCAGAGGGATGTCTTCTCGCCGTTCGCGCAACGGGGGCAGCGTGATCGGAAAGACCTTCAAGCGGTAGTAGAGGTCGCTTCGGAATTCCCGGTCCGCAACCATCCTGCTGAGATCGCGATTCGTAGCGGCGATGAGCCGGGCATTCACGGGAATCGTGCGCGTGCCCCCGAGCCTCTCGAACTCCTTTTCCTGAAGGGCCCGCAGAATCTTGGGTTGGAGTTCCAGAGGCAGGTCTCCGACTTCATCCAGAAAGATGGTGCCCTCGTGGGCCAGCTCCAGACGGCCGATCTTCTGGGAGAGGGCGCCGGTAAACGCGCCCTTTTCGTGGCCGAAAAGCTCGCTTTCAAGCAGGCCAGTAGGAATGGCGGCGCAGTTCAATTTCGCAAAGCTTCGCTCCCGCCGGGAACTGAGGCGATGAATCGCTCGGGCAATCAAGTCCTTTCCCGTGCCCGTTTCTCCGAGAATTAAGACCGTAACATCCGTCGCCGCGACGGTCTCGACTTGCTTCAGGACCCTCCGTAATTCGACGTTCTCTCCGATGATGTCCTCGAAGCCATGCTCGATGTGGAGTTCCTCCTCGAGGTAACGCTTTTCTTCCGTCAGCTTCTCGCTCAGTTGCGCGATCTGACGGAATGTAAGGGCGTTGTCGACGGCCATGGCGATCTGACCGGCGACCCTGGTCAGAACGTTGACGTCCTGTTGCGTGAACGCGGCCTCACGCCGGCTCGCGACCAGCAGTGTGCCGAGCGCCCGGTCTCTGCTGATCAGAGGTATCCAGCAGCCCGACTTGAGACCCGCCGAGTTTAAGTGCGCGAAAATCGCCGGAGAGAAAAATGTCTGTTTCAGAAACGATTCAAGAATCAGCGGCTCCCCGGTGTTAAACACCCGTCCTGCCACAGAGCCTTCCATGGGCAGGACCACGGTTTCATCCGGCGAGGGCGCCGCCGACTGCCACGTCCGGAGGATGTGCACGCGAAACTGATTCGTAGTGGCGTCATGCAAGGCGAACGTAGCGAAATCGTGCGGAACTGCATTCTGCAATGTGGTGGATATAGCGGAAAGCAGGTCTTCAATATCGAGGTTTGAAAGGAGAGCCTTGCTGATTTCCGAAAGCAGGGCGTCGTCTGATCTCTTTCGGTCCGAAAAGTCGCGAACGACGCGGGAATATCCAAGTAGATCCCCGTTCTTGCTCCGGATGGCGGTGGTCACCACGTTGGCCCAGAACCGCGAGCCATCCTTTCGAACTCTCCAACCCTCGTGTTCGAATCGACCTTGCGCTTCCGCGATGGAGAGTTCCTGTTCGGGCTTGCCGCCCTCGACTTCTTCTTTCGTATACATGCGCGAGCATGGCTGGCCAATGATCTCCTCAGCGCGATAACCCGAGATTGCCTCGACGCCCGGGTTCCAGCTGGAGACCCGTCCTTCGGGATCGAGCATGATGATGGCATAGTCCCTTACGGATTCCACGACCAGCCGAAGCCGTTCTTCGGTCTGGTGTAGGGCCTCCTCCGCCATCTTTCGCTGCGAGATATCTCGGACGACGCACACCACCGCTCTTCCCTCTCGCGTCTCGGCCGCGCTGAGTATGATGTCAACCGGGAACTCGCTCCCGTCCTTCCGGAGGCCATACAGCTCAATTTCGGCGCTCATGGGACGC
>OBLQ010000065.1_pt1 | contig 32817 bp, 24 predicted proteins | sample 1519881 | NCBI WGS metagenome assembly OBLQ01 (sample SAMN01911456, study PRJEB22533) | soil metagenome | biome: Soil | place: Malaysia | collected 2012-04-30 | depth DG_metagenome m | reverse complement strand
CGCTCTGCAGCATGATGACGATCACCAATACAAAGCAAACCAGAATGTGCAGCGTCACCAGCACGGGCATGATCCGCCATCCCAGCGCGACCAAGGCCACGGCTACCAGCAGCGACACTCCCCATTTTGACCACGATGGCATTTCCAGCTCCCACCCTGCGCTGCGGGCGATTTACGTCCGCTCAGCGCGGTTGAAAATTCACGATTGAAGCAAACGACTTCGGGTCCAAACTCGCTCCGCCCACGAGCGCGCCATCGATCTCCGCCTGCGCCATCAATCCCTGTATGTTGTCGGGTTTGACGCTGCCGCCGTAGAGGATGCGAAGTTCAGAGGCTTGCTCGGGCGTAAATCTTGCCGCAGCCATCTCCCGGAGATAGCCATGCGCCTCAGCCGCCATTTCCGGAGTCGCGGTCCGCCCGGTGCCGATGGCCCACACAGGCTCGTACGCTATCAGAATACGCGAGAACTCCTTAGGGGTCAACGCGGTGAGGCCTCCGTCGAATTGGCGCTTCAGCACCGCCTGCGTGTGATTCCCTTCCCGCTCCGCGAGCGTCTCGCCGACGCAGACAATCGGCGTGAGCCCCGCCTCGAGCGCAGCTTTGGTCTTGCGCTGTACAGTCTCGTCCGTCTCGCCAAAATATTGCCTTCGCTCGGAGTGTCCGATAATTACGCCGCGGCACCCGATCTCTGTCAGCATTCGAGCCGAGATTTCGCCGGTGAAGGCGCCTTCACGCTCCCAGTGCACGTCCTGGCCAGCGATCGCAATCGTGCTGCTCGTGGCGGCTTCCACTGCCGTAGCGAGCGAGGTGAAAGGCGGGGCGATCACGATCTCGCAGTGCATAGCGGCGTCGACAAGGGGAAGGAAGGCCTGAAAAAAGGCGCGCGTATCGGCCTGTGTCTTGTACATCTTCCAATTACCTGCGATGACTGGGCGGCGCAATCAGCTCTCCTTTCCCGTGCCTGGTTTGTCCGTGAGCGCTTCGACGCCGGGAAGCTTTTCTCCCGCGAGGAATTCGAGAGAGGCGCCGCCCCCAGTCGAGATATGAGAAATCTGCTTCGCGACTCCGGCCTGCTCCACGGCGGCAACCGAGTCCCCACCACCGATAATGGAGGTGGCGCCGGCTTTGGTGGCAGTAGCTACCGCCTTGGCGATGGCCAGCGTCCCTTGCGCGAACGCCGGCTTTTCGAACATGCCGAGCGGACCATTCCACACGATGGTGCGGGCTTTTGAAATTTCCTGGGAAAACTGCGCGATGGTCTTCGGGCCAACATCGAGGCCCATCCACCCATCAGGCGTATTCGTGATATCCAGCACTTTCGTCGCCGAGGACTCGGGCGATTCCGCGAGCACGTGATCGACGGGCAAGAGCATCCGGAAATTGCGACTGCGCGCCTCGTCGAGCAAATTGCGGGCGAGATCGAGTTTGTCGTCTTCCACCAGCGACTTCCCCACGGGATGCCCCTGTGATTTCAGGAACGTATAGGCCATGGCGCCGCCGATCAACATCGCGTCGGCAAGCTTCATCAGGTTTTGCACCACTTCGATCTTGTCCGATACTTTCGCGCCGCCCAGCACCGCGACGAACGGCCGCTCCGGATTTGAAACCGCCTTCCCGAGATAAGCCAGCTCCTTTTCCATCAAAAGGCCCGCGGCGGCCTGGCGGACGAACTTCGTGATGCCCACCACGGACGCGTGAGCACGATGGGCAGAGCCGAAGGCGTCGCAAACGAACATCTGATCGCACAGTGTCGCAAGCTGTTGTGAGAACTCCGGATCGTTCGCCTCTTCGTCCGGATGAAAACGTACATTCTCGAGAAGCAGCACTTCCCCGTTGCGCAGAGCCTTGCTCTTGCCGACTGCGTCCGGACCGACGCAATCGGTGGCGAAACAAACCGGCCTGCCGAGCAGTTCGGACAGGCGCTTTGCCACCGGGGCGAGGCTAAATTGGGGATTGACCTTCCCTTTCGGGCGCCCCAGATGCGAAGCAAGTACGAGGCGCGCACCTTCGTCGATGGCCAACCGCAGCGTGGGCAAGGTTTCGCGGATGCGGGTGTCGTCTGTCACCGTACCGTTTTCGAGCGGAACGTTGAAGTCCACCCGGACGAAAACGCGCTTGGCCTTCATTTCCAGATCGCGAATCGATAGTTTGTTCATGATCGTCCCGAGAGTCCCGTGGCCGGCCGGACTCGCGTCTCTAGAGCCGCGCGGCAAGATGTTTGACGAGGTCAACGCAGCGGCACGAATAGCCCCATTCGTTGTCGTACCATGCGAGGACCTTGGCGCAATTCGAGCCCACGACGCGCGTGTACCCGGCGTCGACAATCGAAGAATGAGAGTTTCCGCGGAAGTCGACCGAGACTAGTTCGTCTTCGCTGTATTGGAGGATCCCCTTCAAGGGGCCTTCGGCCGCGCGCTTCAGGGCGGCGTTTACGCTGTCTATTGTCACGGGCTTCTCGGTCATTACGGTGAGGTCGACTACGCTGACGTTCGGCGTGGGGACGCGCATGGCATAGCCGTCGAGCTTGCCCTTCAGCTCGGGAATCACAAGGTGCAACGCCTTGGCGGCGCCGGTCGAAGTGGGAATCATCGAGAGCGCGGCGGCGCGGGCGCGGCGCAGGTCCTTGTGCGGGAGATCGAGAAGCCGCTGATCGTTCGTGTAGGAGTGAATCGTGGTCATCGTTCCGACGCTGATGCCGAACGTGTCTTGCAGAACTTTCGCGACGGGCGCCAGGCAATTCGTGGTGCAGGAAGCGTTGGAAATCACGTGGTGTTTCGCGGGATCGTACGCCTTGTCGTTTACGCCGAGAACAATCGTGAAGTCGGGATCGGTGGCGGGCGCGGAGATCATCACCTTTTTCACCGGACCGCGTATGTGCTTTCGCGCGTCGGGGCCCTTGGTGAACAGGCCGGTGGACTCGACGACGACGCTCGCGCCCACCGAGGCCCAGTCGAGTTCCGCCGGATCCTTCGTCTTGAACACCTTGAAACTCTTGCCGTCCACGGCGATCGTATTTTCCGTATGAGTCACGTCGTTCGGAAGGTTGCCAAGAATCGAGTCGTATTTCAGGAGATGCGCGAGGGTCTTCGAGTCCGTTATGTCGTTCACGGCGACAATATCGATTGCCGGATCGCCGATCGCCGCGCGGAGAACGTTTCGACCGATTCGTCCGAATCCGTTGATACCGACTTTCACTTGCATGTGCCCTCCAGAGAATTACGGGGGTATGTTATCGCGAGTAGGAAGGGAGTTCCACCGAGATGATGCTGCCAGGGCGCGGGAGGAACACAACGAACGCCTGCGCCTAATCGAATTGCTTCACGCGGACCACCTTTTCGCCGAGGAACGTAACGAACGTCGTGCGGGCCGGCGGTTTGCCATAGATCCAGTCTTCCGTCTCGTTGCCATTGGGATCGCGCTCGCGAACTTTTTTATCGGGGCGGCCCATCGCCGCCAGCACCATTTCGCGGTCCATTCCCACGACAGCCTTGTGGTCCTTGATTCCTTCTTGATACTGCTTCGGAAGGGTCTCGATCCAATTCACCGCAGCCGAATGCTGTTTCGAAAAATCGAGCAGCACGGAAAGATCGCGTTTCAGATCGTCCGGGCTCATCTCCGGAACGGGGCGCCCGTAGTCGAGGATTAGGGTGCCGCCGATTCCTTCCTTGGAGTGGGAGGGTGAATTGGTGGTCGCCGTCGTGGTTCCGCCCCCGATGCCGATCTGAAGATGTTCGAGCAGATGAAAGTGCTTTTTGCCGCCGCCGTTGATCTGCACTAAGATCTCGCGCGAGCGAAATTCCAAGTTCGTGATCTGAACCGTATCTCCTGGATTGGCTGCGGTGCCCCAGAGTCTGAGCGCATCGCTTAAAGACTGGGGATCGAGCGGTTTGCCCACGGGAACTTTGAAACCCTTCTTGCCACCCGGTATCGGCTGAATGGCCTTCGCAAATTCACCGTCCACGTAGCGGATGAGCAGCAACCGCGATTGCGGCTGCAACGGTTCCGCAGAGGCGGGGGGATGGGGGGTGGCAGACGCAGCGGCGCCCGCTTGCTGCGCGGATTTGGGAACAGAGCTCGGAGTCGACTCGCGCTGTTGCGTGGATTGAGAGCGAGCCACACGGGGACTAACCGCCCAAAGAGCGAGCACGGCCGCCAACACGAGAGTGGACCGAACATCCATGAGGGGTTACTAGTATTTTAGGGCTTTTCCTCCGCGGCGTGAACAGGGATCTCCTTCGCGCGGCGGCGCCGCCGGTCATGAGATCTCGCGCTCCTTCGGTGCACAGCCGCGGCGAAGGCTTTCCAGACTTGCCAATTCCCCGCGTATTCCTTCAGCATGCGCTCCGGATGAAATTGAAGCCCCACCAAAAAGTCGGCCTCGGGATCGTAGTAGGCTTCGACCAATCCATCATCGGCGTGAGCCATCGGCCGGAAGCGGCGGGCCAGATCGCGAATTCCCTGGTGATGATAACTGTTCACGCACAGCTCTTTTCGCCGATACCACCGCGCGAGAGGTGTTTCGGGAACGACTGTGACGGGATGGCGATAGGTGTCGTAGTTGTGGTAGTCGATGTGCGGGCGGTGCGAGCCCTTTTCTTTCTGCACGTCCCCATAGAGCGTGCCGCCGCAAACCACGTTGACGAGTTGCGATCCGCGGCAAATGCCGAGAATCGGGAGCTCGCGGCGCATGGCACGGCGGACCAATCGAATCTCGATGTCATCTTTGAGCGGGTGTGTCTTTTCGAGGTACTGATAGTTGGCTTTCCGCGCGGTGTAGCGCTTCGGCTCGATGTCTTCGCCTTCCACCAGCAGCAGGCCGGCCATTCGCTCCATGTATTGCGGCAAGCATGCCGGTGTCCCCGCAACCACCGGGACGATCAGGGGGAGTATCCGCAGGCGAATGAGGAGCTCGAGATGAAATTCGCCGACATAGTCGATGAATTTGTTCTTCCGCGTGGTTCGCCGGGCGCAGACGAGAACGACCGGTCGATTCATCGGGTCAGTGTCCGAAGCGCTTCCACGAGCCGGGCGTCCTTGTCCCGTCCCTGCGAGGCCACACGGATGTGATACGCATCCATGCCGAGCTTGTTCGAACAGTCGCGCACATACATTTGATGATCGGCGAGCAGTCGCGCCTGAAGCTCGGTGGCCGTCATGCCGTTCTGGATTTTGAACAGCACGAAATTCGCCCCCGTGGGATAAACCTCCAGCCTCGGAATGGTCCGCAGAGCGCCGTAGAGCCAGCGGACGTCGCTGATCAAACGCTTACGACCCTCGTGATAGGCCGCGTCGGTGGGCGGCAATAGAGACAAGAAATACTGCGCGAGAGTATTCAGATTCCAGGTGGGAACGAAGCGGCGCAGGCGATTGAGAACGAAAAGGTTGGCACTGTAGCAGTATCCCAGACGCAGACCGGGCACGCCACAGTGCTTGCTCATGCTGCGCACGATCAACAGATTGGTGAACTGATCGGCCACCGGAAGCAGGCTTGGAATGGGGTCGCCCGCGAAATCGATGAACGACTCATCGACAATGACCATCTCCAAGTCGCGCGCGCGGCGCAGAAAATCAACCATTTCTTCGAGCGGGATGAACTGGCCCGTGGGATTGCCGGGATTGATCACGAGCAGGCATTCCAGCTTCCGCTTGTGCACCCAGGCCAGGTAATCCTCGAGGCGAAGCTCGTATCGCTGCTCGGGATCGAGCGCGTAGAGCTCAGCGTCCCGCTGGTCTTTCATCTTTTCGATGTACTCGCCGAACGTGGGAATGGGGACGGCGATGCGGTCGATCAAGGTCATATCAATCAGCGCGATCAGCTCGGTCGCGCCGTTGCCGATGATCAGGTGCTCTGGATCGACGTGCAGCACGGCCGCGAGATTCTGCTGGCTCATCAGCGGGTTGCTCGACGGGTAAGATTTGATCAGGTTGGGCAGATTGCGCTGCATATCGTCGAGCATTTCGGCCGTGGGGTAATACGGGTTGGCGATAAAACAGAAGTCGACGATATCTCTAGCCTTCTCGTAGCCCACCAAGTCGGCGAGCGCGGGCGAATGGGAGGTCTCGTAAAAGAGATGCCTCCGAAGCTCCGCTGCGGAATCCGAGGGAACCGCGCTTCCGAGCATTGTGCTTTTCATGTCTTACCAACTCCCGACGGGTGTGGACGCGTCGCGCAGCAAAGGATTAGGAGCGCAAAACGTGGCGAGGCGGAAGCGCAGGTTTTGGTGATTACAACGGGGCGCCGCCGTTTGTTTGCAGCGACTTCCGGGTGATTCTAACCGCGGCGTTTGGCGATTAGAAAACGTAAAAGAAGAGGACCTCATTCCGGCCTCGACCGGGCCGGGGCCGCCGCTGCGACCGAACTGAGCCGCCCGGGCCACATAGTCATCTTAATACTCGCGGGCGCGATTGCAAGCGCATGTTGGTGGAGAGAACTTCGGCGGCGCTCACTGGCGAGAAGTGTTGTGATCGCAACTCAGATGGACTGCTGTCACTCGAACGGCGCATACGGCCCTTGGCTCACGTGGCGGCGCGCGAGAGGAACGGGGCGAAGGCGTTGATGACCGAAATGCGGATCGCATCCTGGCGTGTGATCAGGTTGCGCGTGAGGACGCCCCAGGCTCCTTGGGCGTCGCGGATGCCCCGGCTACCGGCAAAGGAGTCGATGGCCTCGGCCAGCTCGATGCCTTCGTCTACGACGCGCTGCACGAGCGGCTCCGGCACCAGGACGGCACCCGACTGTCCGAAGGCGCCGCGGCCGGTGCGATCCGCGACGTAGGCCCAATTCTCCAGAAACACGAAGCGCACGCCGCCTTCGTGGACTACGTCAAGGCCGCCCTCGAGCCCGATGAAATATGGCCACGGTTCTCTCTTTTGGCGGGCAATTCGCAGTAGCGTCTCGGCGCGTTGCCGGGCACCAGCCATGATCTCTTCACGCGAAAGCGGCGTGTGGCGAACGCCGCTAGGCACCTCCACCCCCACTACGTCGAATTTTGCGTTTTCGTCGAGGTGCGGGCGCAGAATGGCCAAGGCTTCCCGGACGGCATCGAGTTTTGGCCGGCGCGTGCTGCCGACGGGGATAACAGTCGCGTTCGTTTTCGACGTCACGTGGTCCGGATGGCCGACTTCTAATCTTTCCACAACTGGGTCTGTTTTTCGCGGGAGAAACGAGAGGCGAGGAATTCCTTCAGATTCTCGATCGAGGAAAAGAGCTGATCCGAGCAACCGAGCAGCCACATGTTGATTTCTTCGACCGGCAGGGGCGAGACCAAGTAGACAGGGATGCCCTTGCGATAGGCTGCGATCAGCTCAGCAGGCGTTCCGCCGCCTTGCGCGCCCGCCCCGTCCCAATAACAGATGAGGTAATCGGCCTTGTGCTCGAGCAGGTCCAGATCGAAAGCGATCATCTTTCGGGCGGTGCGGCGGAAGCGATCGAGATCGGTGGTCTGCCACGCGCGGAAATTCGTCGTTTCTTCCTCAGTGAGGTTTCTTCTCGCGTCCTCGGTGGGGTCGTAAACGCGGTGCCCGAGGTGGTCGCGCAGGAAGGGCGCCAGCTTGCGCCGCCAAAGCATTCCGCCGTCCTCGGCAGGGTCGATGGGACCACAAAGATAGGCGAGCATGAGGTTCAAACCCAGGAAACTTTAGCATGCCGCGCAGGGGCTGGCCACTGCGATCCATACAAGCAGCCGGCGTGAGCGACAAACGCTGGGAGACTGGAGCGGGATAAGGGAATCGAACCCTCGCCTCCACCTTGGCAAGGTGGCGTACTACCACTATACGAATCCCGCCTGTAGAGAAGCTTAGCAGAGAAGCCGGCCGACGAGAAATCACTTATCGCACGCTTGTCCGGGCCCGAACAACGCCGCGCGGAGCCCGACTCAAGAGGCAGCCTTCGGGCGGCTCCTGCGGGCGCGTGACGCTCCCGTGTAACGTCTCACGGGATGCACGGCGGCTAGTCGACTTCCAGAATGCGAGTCGCTTTCACGACGGGCGATTTCTTCTGGCGCTCCGCAAAAGCCTCTGCCCGCTCGCGATTGATGTAGACACGGGCGAATTTTTCTCCGTCGTGGTAATACACGGTCACCTGCCAATGACGGTGCTTGCGGCGGCCGTCCTTGTGCAGCCGAGTCGACTTTCTCCCTCTTGCCTTCTTCTTTTTTTTCACGATGGATTGACCCTCAAGAGCGAGCGACTATGCCAAGTTTGGTTCCCCCGCGCAAGTAGCAAGTTGAGGGTTAACCCTTGCATTATTTAGGGATTCTGTGAAGCCTGGAAGCTTTCGCTGCATCTAAGAAAAGAGCCCCCTGCGCTGAAAATACTGCCGTTCGCCGAACTTTTCAAGCCCGCGGTGCGTAATACAGTCAGAGGGGGAGAGGCGACCATGCTTACAGCATTTCGGAACGACATTCAAATCGAAGACTTGGGAAACCATCCAGCAGCGACGGTCGCAGGGCTTCAAAATCTTCTGGGCGCAAATCCGCACGTCGCTCCCGACCCTAAGCGCAGCGGTTTCTATGAAGTGGAAGGCCGTGCGCTGACTTACTACATCCACGTTTCACCCGTCACAGGAAAGGTCCTGCTCTTGGCCACCTGGCCGAACGAGGCCGGGCGGCACGGAGCAGCGCAAACCGCGTAACGCTCAGAAGACCCTTCGGACCGCCGCTTCACGAAACGAGGTCCTCGGGCTTGACATTCAAATCGTCCAGAATCTGCTTCTTGACTTTGTAAAGTGCGCGGCTGTCGCTCGCCTGCGCGTAAGCGAAATTTCCCGATGATTTCGAAATCCGCAGGGTAAGCTCCTTGCCGCTCTTGCTGGTCAGGATCACGGTGATCGCCGGTTTCGCCAGTTTCGCTCTCAGGCTGGCTGCGGGGTGGTCGATCACTTCTTCGGCACGCAAATCGGTGACGGCATCGAGAACTTTCCAGATCGCTACGGATTTTCCCTTCTCTTCCTGTTGGGCTGCCGCGGGCGCGTCGAACTTCCATCCGTCCGGATCGTCCTTCTTGCGGCTGAGGACGATGGAAGTGGCGGCATTCTGGATCTGAATTCGCTGGATGTCGTCCGCACCCACGTGGAGGACTTGCCTGTCGCGCAGGTCTGTAAATCTTTGTGCGAGCTTTAAGTAGAGGTCCCGCTGGATGCGGAAAATCAGCGGGCGCGAGGCGTCTCGCGCGAAATAGGTGCCGTCTTTAATCTTACCGACGAGCAGCGTGGACCTTTCCCCCTTCGAATCAATGGCCGTGAACGTCAGAGCAGGATTCGCGAGGCCGTACTTCGACAGGCTTTCAGGCTTCTCGCTGACGACGCCCGCCATCTTGGCGTTGGCAACCGCGGAGAGGAGCGAGTCCACGGCGCTTTTATCAGCGAGCACGGCACTCGGCTTCGAAAATTTCCACTCACCTTTTTCCCGGGCTACTGCGAGTTCCTCGCCGGGACTCCGCAGAACGAACGAAGCGACTTCGTTGCCATCGATATGCAGTACGCTGCGGTCGCGCAAGTCGTCGAGCGACTTGTCGACGCTGGTGGATAGTGACAAGGGGAGGAGCGAAACATTCTTGCTGCCGTCGACGATCGCGTATACGGAGTCGCCGCTGAAATCTTTGTCGCCGATCCGCAGCGTATGCTTCGCTCCATTCCGGAGCTGGAATTCCACGGCGACTTGCGGCGGATCTAAGCCGTATACCTTCCGGCGATCGGACGGCCCTGTTTCGATGTCGGAGACGCGCGCGGTGGCGAGTTGATCGACAATGCCTTGCGTGGTCGGCTCGTCAGCTTCGGTCTCAATCGGCTGCACGATCTGCCAGGCGCCCTTGCGCTTTTCAAAGCGAATCTCGGGGCGGTCAGGCTGCACAGGGTGGGCAATGCTGAAGGATGCGATGCCGGATGCGGAGACGGCATAGGCAGGCTTGGAAGTGTCTTTCGGAGACTTTGCTTCGCTGTCGTTTCTCCTCTGCAGATAGTAAACCGCGACCGCCAAGACAGCGGCGCAAAGGAGAATGAAGAGTGTGGATTTCTTTACCATTGCGATCGTTCCCTACCGAAGCCCTAATGGGACCCTACTGAGGCTCGTCACCGGCGTTTCCACCAAATGACGATTCCCACGATGATGACCATGCCGGGCAAACCGAATATGTCGAGCCATCGCAGCGCGATCGCCCCGCCGGCAGTGAGATTGACGCTGCGATTGGTAACCTTCTTCGGGCGAATCGAAATCAAGTTTTCGTCTTGCGCGAGCCAGTCAACCGCGTTGAGAAAGAGATCGCCATTGGACGCCTGTCCGACCGCCTCGTTGGAAGCGAAATCGGAGTCGCCGAACACAACTAGGCGAGCACCCTTTTCGGTTGCATTGTTGCTCGCGGCCACGCCGAGCGAGAGCGGCCCCATCGTGTCCGTCTTCGGATCATAGCGAACCTCGCGCTCGAGCCTGGGAGTGGTAAAGCTTCGACCTGAGGTCTTTAGCAATTCCACCGATTGCGGGTCGGACTTCGACTTATCGGCGATGGAAACGGTGCGCGCCAGAGGGAAAAACGACATGGTCCGCTCGAGGTCGTTGGTGATCGGGCTTGAGCCGTAGTCAACCACGAGCGGAATGGCAGGACCAGCACCCAGCAGGCGTCCCATGCCGCTGGCGTCAATGACTAGGTTCCTGCCGACGTCGATGTTCCATTTCTCAAATATGGGCTCAAGATCGGATTCAGACTGTTTGTCCTGGGTCAAGGGATCGACCTCGACGAGCACCTTGCCTCCATCGTCGAGATACTTCGAGACCATCGCCGCTTCCTGCGGGAAGAAAGACCGCACAGGACCTGCGATCACCAAAACGTTGCAACGGGAGGGGACTCCGTTGGACTGTACTAGGTTGATCGAGTCCGTGGCGTAGTTTTCACGCTTGAGTTCCTGGCCGACTTGCGAATAGCCGTGAGCGCCGTCGTCGCTGAGCGATTTCTCGCCGTGGCCGATGACGAAGCAGACCTCTTTTTCCTTGTCGCTGGACACCTTCAGGATCGCGCTGGTGAGATCCTGCTCGGCGAATGCGCCCTGGAAATTGGGCTCCAACTGCTGCTTGCGGGGGCCGGAGGCAACGACGATTTGGTTCATTTGGGTCGCGCCATACTCTTTGGCGATCTCCGGTTTCGCGTCAGGATCAACATCCTGGAATTTTATGCGCGAACTCAGGTGGCGGTATTCGGCGAGGAGGTCGTCGACGGCCTGGTTCCGCTGCTTGGCGAAGCGAACGATGTTCACGTCCTGCTGTAAACCGCGAACGATTTTCTGGGTCTGATTGGAGAGGGTGTAGAGCTTTTCGCTGGTGAGGTCGAAGCGCTTGTGGTGCTCGTAGCCCAGGAAATTCAGGAGGCCCAAAATGACGACGACGCCAACGGACAGGATGACGGTGTTCGTCCCCAACTGCGAAGAGCGTTTGGAGAAGAAGCGGACGATCCCGCCGAAGCCCAGAACGATCGCTGCCAGAACCAATACGCCCCCGGCGATCAGCAGAATTTCGGCTGCGAGCAGGAGTTGCTCCTGAATCGAATAGCGCAAGAGACCAGCGACCAAGCAAGCTACGCCGACGGTAGCGAGCATCTCCACCCATTGGTTCCGGCGCCACGCCATCCTATGACTCCCTTCTCAAATCGCAGTTGCCGATGCAAACCGTTCTCACGCGCGCCGCCATCGCATCGAATCCACCGAGCGCACCGTGAGAAAAATGAACAGGACCATGAAACTGAGGTAGTAGATCACGCCGGAGGTGTCGATCAATCCCTGCGTAAAGTCCTGGTAGTGATTGATCACGGATAGATACTGAGCCGCTTGGTGCACGGGACCAGCCGCGCCGGACGAGCCGAAATCGAGGGCCCATAGGAGTAGAAACGCCGCGAAGGTGAGCGCGGCAGCGATAATGGGGCTTTCGGTGAGCGACGAGAGGAACGAACCCAGCGCCAGGCAGGATCCGCCGAACAGCAGCACGCCCAGGTATCCCGCCAGTATGATTCGCAAGGGCGGCATCGGATCACTCTTGGCGAACATAAAGATGACGTAGCTGGCGGTCGGCAGCAGCATGATGGTGAAGAGCGTGAACGAGGCAAAGAACTTCCCGAGCACGACTTGCGTCTCCGTAATCGGCGAAGTCATCAGCAGTTCCATCGTGCCACGGCGGCGTTCATCCGCGTAAACCCCCATCGTGATCATGGGCACGAAGAACAGGATAAAGAGCGCCATCACGCCGAGCAGCGCTCGCATCACGCCGCTGGGGACATCGATGGGCGACGCCATGCCCGGAGGCATGCCCTGCGCCAGGGCCTCTCGCGAGGCCCGGATGAATTCGCCCAGGTAAATGTCGAAAAAGTAGCCGCAGAGCAGCAGGAAAAGCCCCACCACAACGTACGCGATCGGAGAGACAAAATAGTGGCCCATTTCTTTCCGATAAATGGCGTAGAGGCTTCGCATCCTCTCCTCCGCTGGTGCAATACTTACGATGATTGTGCGGGAACGGCCTCGTCGGTGGTGAGCTTGAGGAAAATCTCCTCAAGGCTCGCACCGACGCTGCGCAGTTCATAGAGGGCCCAACCGCTTTGGACGATCTTGGCTGCGATCTCGCTGCGTATGTCCTGGCCGGAAGCGGCTTCGACGGTCGCGATCACGTGACCATCGGCGTGTGCCGAACTTATCTGTACCTGGCCGGTCCCCGGAATTCGTGCGAGCAGGTCCCGCAACGAGTCTTCCGGCGCCCGCACGTCGACGTGGATCTTCTGCCCGCCCTTGAGCTGCGCGGTCAGGTTCTGCGGCGTGTCAACGGCGACGATCTTGCCTCTGTTGATGATGATCACGCGATCGCAGGTCATGCTGACCTCGGGCAGTATATGCGTCGAAAGAATGATTGTATGGCTGCCCGCGAGGCCCTTGATAAGGTGGCGTACCTCAATGATCTGCTTGGGATCAAGGCCCACAGTAGGCTCATCGAGGATGATAACGTCCGGATCGTGCACGAGGGCCTGCGCCAATCCCACGCGCTGTTTGTATCCGCGCGAGAGCCGCTTGATCAACTCGCTGCGCTTGTCGGTCAAGTTGGTCTTGGCAAGCGCGTCGGCGACGCGGTCGCTCCGCTTTTGCGCCGGAACATTCTTGATTCGCAGCACAAAGTCCAGATAAGTCTCGACGGCCATGTCTGGGTAAAGCGGAGGCACCTCCGGCAGATAGCCGATATGGCGGCGGACCTCCAGCGAGTCTTCGAAGACATCGAAACCCGCAACGCGGGCGGTTCCAGACGTTGCGGGCATGTATCCCGTGAGGATACGCATGGTGGTGGTCTTCCCGGCGCCGTTCGGGCCGAGAAATCCGAGAATCTCGCCCTTGTTTACAGTGAAGGAAACTTGGTCGACTGCTGTGACCGAACCGTAGGATTTGGTCAGGTCCGAAACTTCAATCAATCCGTTCCTCCGAATGAAGTTGAGGGAAGATCAACCGCCCTTTTTTTGCAGCCACTTATATATCAAAAATTTATTCAAAACTGAAACCGGCCGGCCATACCAAGAACGCGGCGCAAAAAGGTTCGGATGCTGCAAGCACGCGCGAGAGTTGCCAAGAGGACAGAGGTGTCCAAAAGCTTCGTTGTTGGATATGCCCCAAAATAATACAAGGCTTGCGAGAAATATCGAGAGCTGGCGTTCGAAAATGGGCGCGCTCGATTGCGTGTTTGCCCCGCCGGCATGCAGCGTCGAGCCGCCATCCGTAGGCCACGCGGAAAAGGCCGTGCCGCTCCAATGCCACTTCAGAGCTACGCGCTGACACTGGACAATCCAGGCAACGGCACCTAGCCAAGGTGCATCCACATGCCTGAATCCGGAGCGCCAGCCAGCGGCCGCTGGAAGGTTCTGCGGGAGATGTGCGTTGACACTCCCCGGCCGTTTTGTTATTCAACTCGTTTGGCTGTTTACGCCGGGACTTGTCGGGCGAAGGGTCCCGGTCCGGGTGGGGCGCTCCCGAAGCGAAAACTGAAGAGGGCCGAACCATCTCGAAGGCGTATGCCTGGACGAAGACCAGCCTCATGCAAGGGAGCACACTCGATGACGCGAATTGCGGTGGCCGCATGAAGGAACGAGGGTACGTCGCAGCGCTTATTCTGTCTTACTTCGGCTTGGCTTTACTCGCCGGCTGTGGCGGCGGAACTGCTACCTCCAAGATCACCATAGAGATCATGCGTCCGAGCACGGGGACTGCGGTAGACGTCGGCTCGACACAGTTGCTCAACTTCACCGCGACTCTGGCCGAAGACACCGCGAATCAGGGCGTCACGTGGAAGTTGAGCGGTGCAAGTTGTTCCGGCAGCGGCTGCGGCAGTCTCTCGAATGAAATGCCCTTCTCCGTGAGCTTCACCGCACCGGCAACCCTTAGTTCATCGTCTGAGCTGAGCGTAACGTTGACAGCGACATCCGTGGCAGCCACTTCGGTCACCTCGACCGTCACGATCACGGTCCGGCCATCCCCGGCGTTCTCGACGACGAACTGCAGCCCGGCGGGTGTTACGAATCCGTGCGGATTGCCGGCTGGCGCGAACGGTGTGGCCTACAACCAGTCGATTCAGATCACCGGCGGAGTCGCTCCGTATACTTTTGCGGTGGTGAGCGGCGCCCTGCCGGACTGCCTGTCCATAAATCCCGGGCCGACGACGAGCCTATCGACCTCGATCGTAGGAAAACCGTGCAGCTCCGGATCGTTTTCGTTCACGCTGGAAGTCGCGGACAGCGGCGGTGCGTCGCCCGTCACCCAAAGCTATACGATCTCGGTTAGCGATGCACCCCCTCTTTCTATTCTCACGACTTCGCTTCTTAATGCCACTCTAAAGGTCGCCTACGACCAGCCTATTTCAGTGACCGGCGGTGTACGGCCGCTCACGTGGAGTATCGTGTCGGGAGGGTTGCCTCCGGGACTTTCTTTGGGCCCGGCTTCGGGACAAATCACGGGCACCCCGACGGTGCAGCCCGTGAGCTATCCCGCTACCTATTCATTCACCATCCAGGTGCAGGACTCCGCTCTCCTCCCGCCCGATAGCCACCATCAGGCAGCCACGCAAGCCCTCTCGATCACCGTCCAACAGCCGCTGCCCCTTTCCATTCTTACCCCGACGGGCGCTCTGACCGGCGGAACGACGGCAAGCGCATACAATGCTTCGCTGCAGGCCTCGGGCGGCGTCCAGCCTTACACGTGGACGGTGATTCAGGGACAGCTTCCTTCTGGCCTGACGCTCGCAAGCTTGGGCGACGGCACGGGAAGTATTTCGGGGACGCCGGTCCTCACCGGAAATTCGACGTTCACGGTCCAGCTAACCGACTCAGCGGGCAGCCCGCCCACGTCGGCACAATTCAGCATTGCGATCGCGGCGGGCGCGAACAACAATGGGCTCTTGAACGGGCAATATTCCTTTCAGTTCAATGGCTTCGATGCCGACGGAGCCGTCATGATGGCTGGAACTCTCACCGCCGATGGCGCCGGAAATATCGCTGCCGGCGCGGAGGTGAGCAATCGCAATTCCGGCATCGTGAAAGGGGCATCACTCTCCGGCTGCTATGCGATTGGATCCGACGGGCGCGGGACGCTCGAACTCACTTCTACGTTTGGTCCGAACAACAGCTCGCTCACCGCAGACTACACACTAGCGCTCGAATCGGACGGTACCATTCGTTTCATCCAGTATCACCCCTCATCCGCGCCGCCTCCTTGCAGCAATGCCCCCGCCGGCGCGGCCGCGGACACCGCGACGCACGGCGAAGGCATCCTTAAGCCGGTTCTGGCAACCACGTTTGGCGTCGGCAGCTTCAGCGGTAACTACGCCTTCGAATTTCCCGGCCAGGACCTGAGCGGCAAGCCAGCCGCCCTCGCGGGTGTCATCCACGCAAATGGAACCACTCAGAGCCTCACTCCGGGCACCTGCGATTTCAACGACGCGGGCACTTACGGATCGCAGTCGCTTTCGGGAGACTTCACGTTCACGGCGAACAATATCGGCACGGCGGCGATGACCTTTGTGGTGCCGACAAAGTCGCAAATCACGCTGAATTTCATCTACTTCTTCGTCTCGCCCGCGGATCTGTATTTCATCGAAACCGACGCGGACCAGAACACGGGCAAGCCAACGAATTACCGCCTCAGCGGGGAGATGATTCTGCAGCAGACAAGCAGCACGTTTGGTCAAACGTCCCTCGCGGGCGCGAGTGTGGCAACGGGCACGGGCGTCGACGGCAGCAACTCGAGCGCGTTTGCAGGCTTGCTCACCTCGACCTTGTGCGACGGCAACACACCCGTAGCCTTGGCCTATGATGAAAACGACGCAGGAACGATCGCGTCGCCATCTTACTCTGGGACGTGCACAGTGTCGGCCAACGGTCGCGCAGGCTTCGCGGGCCTCGGGTCCTCTGCTTCCCAAACGCGGGTCGCTGTGGCGTACTTGACCGGGACAGGGCAGGGGTTCCTTCTCGGCAGCGATGCGGCGGTCACCACCGGCTTGCTCGAGCAGCAATCAGCGGGTATCTCGTTCTCCAGTTCTTCGATACAAGGCGGGTACGCGCTGAGCGCACCCTTTGCAGCGGAGGCGCAGGTGACGAACTTGACCGGACAGTTGGTCGCCGACGGCATCGCTAACCTTACGGGTACAGTGGACGCAAGCGATCCCTCCGGAACATCAACATTGGACCAGGTCCTCACCGCCACGATCAGCGCGCCCGCGCCGAATGGCCGCGGCACGATGACGACGAACGCACCCGTGGGGGTGCCCACGAGCCTGGTCTACTATGTCGTTTCGCCGGGGAACGTTCGCGCGATCTCGGCGGACTCAGGCAACCAGCATCCCGCGGTGATTCTGCTGGAACACTAGTCCTTCTTGCCGCCTTCATCAGGGATCAACCGCAAAGCTGCGGAATTGATGCAGAAGCGCAGCCCCGTTGGCGGAGGGCCGTCGTCGAACACGTGGCCCAGATGGGCATCGCACCGGCTGCAGAGGACTTCGGTGCGCGTCATGCCGTGGCTGGTGTCGCGCTCCATCGTGACGTTTTCGGCTCGGATGGGCTGCCAGTAGCTTGGCCAGCCCGATCCGGAGTGATATTTCGTGTCCGAGCCAAAGAGCGGCTGTCCGCAGCAGACGCAAACGTAGGTTCCCGGCGCGTCAGTGCCCTCATATTCGCCGGTGAACGGTGGTTCCGTTCCCTTCTGGCGCGTGACGTAATACTGCGTGTCGGTCAGTTTCGCCTGCCACTCTGTGTCGCTTTTTCGAATTTTCTCGCTCATCTTGTTAGCTTATACCATGCGGTCCACGTTTCCGCTCCTCCTGCTGGGCAGGTTGGCGCCCGCACGCATCACGGGCCTCCCGGGCAAGGCGCTGCTCGAAGTTCTGTTGACTTGAAGCGGACCTTAAGGCGGACGTATAATTGCCGCAAATAGTTTGTTGCGATGCCCTCGCTGCCGCAAGCGAAGGAAGCCGTGTGAGCCATGACCGACGCGCCAGAATTCGCCGACAAGCCGTCCTCTCCCGCCGAACGCCGCCAGCATTCCCGCCAACAGTTACGTTCGATTGCATATGTAGAGCTTGACGAGGGAAATGGCGGTATCGTCTTGAACGTCAGCGAAGGCGGGTTGTCCGTGCAGGCGGTGGTGAGCTTAATGGACGACCGGCTTCCCCGCATGCGTATTCAGCTTCCGCAGCCCAACGATTGGGTCGAAGCGGGTGCGCGAATCGCGTGGACTGGTAAGTCGCGGAAAGTAGTCGGTTTGGAGTTTGTGGATTTGCCCGAGAAAGCTCGGGGTCTGATCCGAGAATGGATCTCCCAGGAGAACCTGCCAGCGCCTTTCCCAAGTGAATTGAAAGCAGAACCACACGAAGACGAGAGCGTCGGTTTGGCGGCGGATGCCAGCGAACCGGCGAATCCGGAGGTTGAGCCAGTGGTAGTGGCCCCCGCTCCGGAAGATCTTGCCCAGAATGCGGCGACTACGACGGGAGGGGACGCTATTCCGCTAGTCACGCAGGCAGAAGAGGCAACACCGACAGAAGACGCTGCGGTAACGCCAGCACCAGTGCCGACGCCCATGCCTACATCCGAACGCATGCCACCGGCCCTGGCGTCGCCTGCCTTGCCCGCAACGCCGAGGCCGATGGACCAGCCGGCAGGCCAAGCTGTTGCCGAGGCGTTCGATCAGTCAAGATTTGTAGGACTCAAGCTGACCGGGCAGTCAGCCGGTCCGATTTCCCAGCCCCCTAGGCAGGTTACCAGCCATGCGTCTCTCGCGATGCTGATCACGATGCTCGCGCTCGTGTCACTTGCTACCGGGTGGGCAGCGGGACGGGGAGCGTTCAATGGGATCTTAGCGAAGGTCCACGCGATGGCATCCGGTAAAAGTGCTGAAGTTCCGAACCTTGAAGCATCTTCCGCTGCGCCAATCGTGCCTGACTACGAACGCCAAGATACGAACGCAAAGAAGCTGCGCTCAGCCGTTACTTCGAGTGCTCCGACTCCCACCACCAAGCAGATGACGCAAGGAAACATGGCCGCGAATCAAGCTCCACAACCGCAGGGCGAACGCATGGCGTTCCAGGCCGCGTACTCAACTCCTACGGTCCACAGGGCCGGATATGCGGACAGTTCGGATGAAGGGGTCCCTCTCCGTGCCGGGGACTTGCGCGGCCCTGCGAGTATCTCGCCGCTGGCGGGGCCGATGAATCCCGCCGGTTCGATTCCGCCGCCGCAGGTGGAACCGCAACGCACGGTCCTGAAACCTGCGGAGTTGATCCATCGTGTTGACCCCGTTTACCCGACAATTGCCAGGGAGCAACGGATCGAGGGTACCGTTAAGCTCCACGTGAAGATCGGCCTGGATGGAACCGTGCAAAATGTCGAAACGCTGAGCGGACCGCCGCTGCTAACCAAGGCGGCTGTCAGCGCGGTCCGCCAGTGGCGCTACAGGCCGATGATGCTCAACGGCGCGCCCGTCGAAGCCGACTACGAAGTCAACATGGTGTTTAAGCTTTCGGCCTCATCACAGTAGAGACCTGTCCCATCTATGGTAGGTTGCACGCCGCAGAACTCCTGACGGTTCCCATGCATTGCCCATATAACGCAGGCCCTGTGTCTCCGGGGCGCGTCGCCATTACATAGCAGCGGGTTATAATGGAGTTGCTCTCCACTTCGGATGAACAGCTAGCATGAAAGCCTTTCAATCAGGTCCCTCGGGTGCAAGTTTCAGGAGATCCGAGCGGCTCGGACGATCGACGATGGCTGACGGGTCCGGCCTGGAAAAGCCGAAGAATGCCTGGACGCTCTTACCGGATGTTTGGGCGTTGATCAAGCCGCGAGGGGGGATTTTGGCCATTGGTCTGGCCCTCATCGTCATCAACCGTCTTTCCGGGCTTGTGCTTCCTGCTTCCACGAAATACTTGATCGACGGTGTCATCCTCAAGCACCAAACTGGCCTGCTGACGCCGCTTGTGCTCGCGGTGGTTGCCGCAACGGCGATGCAGGGCCTGACGTCGTATTCCCTAATCCAACTCCTTTCGAAATCCTCACAACGGATGATTGCGGGACTGCGCGTCAAGGTGCAGGCGCACATCGGGCGTTTGCCGGTGGCGTTTTACGACGCAAACAAGAGTGGTGCGCTCGTCTCGCGCATCATGAGCGACGTCGAGGGTGTCCGAAACCTGGTCGGAACCGGCCTCGTCGAGTTCGTCGGAGGAATACTGACCGCCGTCTTCGCGCTCGCGTACCTTCTGCGCGCGAGCGTCACGATGACCGCCGTGGCGTTCGCAGTCATCCTCGTCTTTGGCGTAGGCCTGAGAAAGGCCTTCAAGGTTATCCGCCCGATCTACCGCGCACGCCCGAAAATCAACGCCGAAGTGATCGGGCGGCTCACGGAATCGCTCGGCGGGGTGCGCGTCGTGAAGGGCTACCACGCCGAAGAGCGGGAGGAGAAGGTATTCGAGGCTGGCGTGGGCCGGCTGCTGGACAATGTGCTGAAAACGCTGACCGCGACGTCCCTCATGAGCTCCTCAGCCATCGTGCTGATGGGAGTTGCCAGCGCGGCGATCATGTTTCTCGGCGCGCACACGATTCTTTCTGGTGCGATGACGCCAGGCGGCTTTGTATCCTATCTGGCTTTTCTCGCGATGCTCATTGCGCCGGTCACTCAGATCGTCGGAATCGGCCCCCAGATCACGGAGGCGCTCGTCGGTCTCGAACGCACGCGCGAAATCTTGAATGAGAGGCGGGAGGATGAAACTCCAGGGCGCGACGTCCGGCTTTCCCGCATCGACGGCCGAGTGGTTTTTGAACACGTGGATTTCGCCTACGACCCCGGCAAGCCGGTGCTCCACGACGTCCGCTTCGAATCGGAACCCGGCACCGTGACAGCATTTGTCGGACCGTCCGGCGCCGGGAAGTCGACGATCATCGGACTCGTCGCCGCGTTCTACGTGCCTACGTCCGGCCGCGTGCTGGTCGATGGGATCGATCTCGCGAAAGTGCGCCTCGATTCTTATCGCACGCAGCTCGGGGTCGTTCTGCAGGAGACATTCTTGTTTGACGGCACGATTCGCGAGAATGTCGCTTTCGCCCGCCCTGACGCTTCGGATATGGAAATCCTCGCCGCGTGTCGGATCGCGCGCGTGGACGAATTCGCCGAGTCATTCGAGAAGAAATACGACACGCTCGTCGGCGAACGGGGCGTAAAGCTTTCGGGCGGCCAGAAGCAGCGGGTCTCGATCGCCCGCGCCATTCTGGCGGACCCGCGCATCCTGATTCTTGACGAGGCCACATCGAGCCTCGATTCCGAATCGGAAGCCCTGATTCAAGAGGGACTCCGTTACCTTATGCGCGGGCGGACGACTTTTGTGATCGCGCACCGCTTATCCACGATACGGCGCGCCGATCAAATCCTGGTAGTCGAGTCGGGGCGGATTATAGAGCGCGGCAACCACGAATCGCTGTACGCCGCACGAGGCCGCTATTACGACCTCTACACCAAGCAGCACGGCGTCGAGATGAATCTCTTCCTCGCTCCCGGCGAAGGAGGAACCGAGCCGGAGGAACCCGGGGCCTCCGTTGCTGAAGCCCCTTCCGCGGGCCCGGACGATTCGGCTCTCCCCGACGCCATCCGACTGATTCGGCAGCGAGGAACCTAAGCGCGAAGCCTTCAACCGCGTGCGTCCCTGCCGGAATAGAGGGCACCCTGCCCTGGCCCGCCCTTGGGAGCTCGTCAGTCCCGAAAAACCCGCTGGTTCCGATTTACGCGGAGGCGATCGGGCGTATATAATGGCGTTACGCGCGTATCGAGAGCGCAGAAGTGTACCCCAACGACGACTCCCTGAGGGGATCGGAACCTGGGGAGGGCGAGTTCAACGGACGCAGCCTGGCAGCGCAAGATTGCCATCAGACTTGGGCTGCGGGGAACCGCAACATCAAGAAGCAGGAAAAGATGACATCATCGTACCCTTTTCGAGGTCTACCTGCAGCCCGAGGGCTGTATAGCCCGCTGCACGAGCACGATAACTGCGGCGTCGGATTCGTCGCAAACATCGAAGGGCAAAAGTCTCACGACATCGTGCTAAAGGGCATCCAGATCCTGATTAATCTCACGCATCGCGGCGCATGCGGCTGCGATCCGCAAACCGGCGATGGCGCAGGTATACTGATTCAGATTCCGCACTCCTTCTTCGAGCGCGAATGCGCGCAATTGGGCTTCACCCTTCCAGCGCCGGGCGAATACGGTGTCGGAATGGTGTTTCTGCCGGTGGATCCTCAGGAGCGAATCCTCTGCGAGGGCATCCTCGAAAAGAGGGCGAAAGAACACGGACTGACGGTGTTGGGATGGCGCGACACTCCGATCAATGGAGACACGATCGGGCGATTGGCGCGCAACACGCAGCCCTACATCGAACAGATCTTCATCCGGCGCGCGCCGGGCATGGATCAGGACGCACTCGAGCGCAAGCTTTACGTGATCCGCAAGCAGGCGGAAGCGATCGTGGCCGAGTCGGACATGAAGGAGAAGGAATTCTTCTACATCCCGTCGCTTTCGTCGCGCACGATCGTTTACAAGGGACTGTTGCTCGCACCGCAGATCACGCATTTCTACAGGGAGCTGTCGGATACGGAGGTGACCAGCGCGCTCTGTCTGGTCCATCAGCGGTTCTCGACCAACACGTTTCCGAGCTGGAAGCTGGCACACCCGTATCGCTACGTGTGCCACAACGGAGAGATCAACACGCTGCGCGGAAACATCAACTGGATGTACGCGCGCCAATCCGTGCTGGCTTCTCCCTTGTTCGGCGAGGACATCAAAAAGCTGCTGCCGATCGTTACCCCGGGCGGCAGCGATTCCGCGATGCTCGATAATGCCGTCGAGCTGCTGACGATGGCGGGACGCAGCCTCCCGCACGTGATGTCCATGCTGATCCCGGAAGCGTGGGATCACGATCCGACCATGCCCGAGGACGTCAAAGCATTCTACGAATACCACGCCTCGCTGATGGAGCCCTGGGACGGCCCCGCTGCCGTTGCCTTCACGGACGGCCGCGTGATCGGCGCGAAGCTCGATCGCAACGGGCTGCGCCCGGGCCGCTATATCGTTACGGCGGACGGCCTTGTAATCATGGCCTCGGAAGCCGGCGTGCTGCCGGTAAAGCCCGAAGAGGTGCGCATGAAGGGGCGACTCGCTCCGGGCCGCATGCTGCTGGTGGATACGGAACAGAAGCGCTTGATCTCGGACGAAGAAGTCAAAAAGCAACTTGCGAGCCGGCAGCCTTACGGCCAGTGGGTAAAAGAAAACCAGATCACTCTTGACGATCTGCCCACCCCGACGCGCGTCCAGCCCACGGACCACGAAACCATCCTGATGCGCCAGCGCGCGTTCGGCTACACGGACGAAGATCTGAAGACGGTCCTGCTGCCCGCTGCGTTGAAAGCGGAAGAGCCGGTCGGGTCCATGGGCATCGACACCCCGCTCGCCTGCCTTTCAGACAAGCCGCAACTCTTGTTCAGCTACTTCAAGCAGACGTTCGCCCAGGTAACGAACCCCGCGATCGATTCGATTCGCGAAGGCCTGGTCATGTCTCTGAACAGCTACATTGGCCGCGAGGGCAACATCCTCGAAGAAACGCCGAAGAACTGCCACACGCTGAAGCTGCGACATCCGATCATCTCCAACTGGAGACTCGAAAAGCTGCGCCGCGTGAGCTGGGGCGACTTCCTTGCCACTACGCTGTCCACCCTATTCCGCGTGGATTGGCAGGAGGAAGGGCTGGAGAGAGCGCTCGAGGCGCTGTGCCGCCGCGCCTCACTGGCGATCAAGTCCGGCTACACGTTGCTGATTCTCTCCGACCGTGGTGTGGATCATGAGTACGCGCCCATTCCCAGCCTGCTGGCGCTATCCGCAGTTCACAACCACCTCATCCGCGAAAAGACGCGCAATCAAGTGGCTTTGATCGTCGAGTCCGGCGAACCACGCGAGGTGATGCATTTCGCATTGCTCCTCGGCTACGGGGCCAGTGCCGTGAACCCCTATCTCGCCGTCGAAACGCTCGAGGACATGTATCGGGATGGCGCGTTTCCGTCCGATTACACGTGGGACAAGGTCTTCAAGAACTATATGAAGGCCGTCGACAAAGGCTTGCTCAAGACGTTTTCGAAGATGGGCATATCCACCCTGCAGAGTTATCAGGGAGCCCAGATCTTTGAGGCTATCGGGTTGAACCGGTCGCTCGCCGAACGCTATTTTACCGGCACACCCTCGCGAATCGAGGGCGTCAGCATGGAAGTGCTGGCCCGCGAAGCTCTGATGAAGCACTGGTTCGCGATGCAGCCGCCGACCGAGTCCGAAGCGGAGCTTCGGATCGGCGGTGAATATCAGTACAGGGTTCGCGGCGAGCGCCATCTGCTGAACCCTATGACCGTGAGCAAGCTGCAGCACGCCGTGCGGCAGAAGAAGATGGAAACGTTCGAAGAGTTCGCGAAAATTGTGAACGAGCAGAACCGCGATTACCTGATGCTGAGGGGCATGCTCGATCTCAAGCCCGCGGGCCCGCCAGTTCCGATTGAAGACGTGGAGCCTGCTTCCGAGATCGTGAAGCGGTTTGCCACTGGCGCGATGTCATTCGGCTCGATCAGCAAAGAAGCGCACGAGACGCTGGCGATCGCCATGAACCGCATCGGCGGAAAGTCGAACACTGGCGAGGGCGGCGAGGAGGACAGCCGCTTCAAACCCGACCCAAACGGGGACTTGCGGCGAAGCGCAATCAAACAAGTGGCCTCGGCCCGCTTCGGCGTGACGACCAACTACCTAGTGAATTCGGACGACTTGCAGATCAAGATCGCGCAGGGCGCCAAGCCGGGCGAAGGCGGTCAGTTGCCCGGCCACAAGGTGGATAAGGTTATCGCTCGCGTGCGCCACTCGATTCCCGGCGTGGGCTTGATATCGCCGCCGCCGCATCACGACATTTACTCCATTGAGGATTTGGCTCAGCTCATCCATGACCTTAAGAATGCCAATCCCCGGGCGCGCATCTCGGTGAAGCTCGTGGCCGAGGTCGGTGTCGGAACGGTGGCGGCCGGTGTGGCAAAGGCCCATGCAGACGTGATCTTGATCAGTGGATACGACGGCGGGACGGGCGCTTCACCTATCAGTTCCATCCGTCATGCCGGGATTCCATGGGAGCTTGGGCTTTCGGAAACCCAACAGGTGTTGGTGCTCAACGACTTGCGCAGCCGCGTGCGGTTGCAAGTCGACGGCAAACTGCAGACCGGGCGGGATGTGGCGATTGCGGCGCTGCTCGGAGCCGAAGAGTTCGGATTTTCGACGGCGCCGCTCATCTCGATGGGCTGCATCATGATGCGCAAGTGCCATCTGAACACCTGCCCCGTGGGCATCGCAACGCAAGATCCGGAACTCCGCAAGAAGTTCCAGGGGCAGCCCGAGCACGTGATCAACTACTTTTTCTTTGTGGCCGAAGATCTGCGCAAGATCATGGCTGAGCTTGGCTTCCGGACTGTGAACGAAATGGTCGGACGGGTCGATTGCCTGGCCCAACGAACCGATGTGGAGCACTGGAAAGCCAAGGGGATCGACCTGTCCGCGATTCTGCACGACCCGCCCGTGCCGAGCCACGTGGGGCGCCGCTGCACGCAGGCGCAGGATCACGGCCTGCAGGAAGCCCTCGACTGCAAACTGATCGAGATGACGCAGGAAGCTCTCGAAAATCGCACGCCCGTCTCGCTGAGCATGCCAATTCGCAATATTCACCGTACCGTCGGCACGATGTTGAGCGGCGAGATCGCGCGGCGCTACGGCTCCGCGGGCCTGCCGGACGATACGGTTCGCATCCAGTTTACGGGTTGTGCGGGACAGAGTTTCGGCGCCTTCCTGGCCCCGGGAGTCACGCTTACGCTTGAAGGGGACGCCAACGACTACGTCGGTAAAGGCCTCTCGGGCGGAAGGCTGATCATCTACCATGCGCGCAAATCCGAATTCGTGCCAGAAGAAAACATTCTGATCGGCAACGTTTGCCTCTACGGTGCGACCAGCGGCGAAGCCTTCTTCGGCGGCATGGCAGGGGAGCGATTTGCGGTGCGTAACTCGGGCGCCACGGCTGTCGTCGAGGGCGTGGGCGATCATGGCTGCGAGTACATGACGAACGGGCTGGTAGTCGTGCTGGGACAAACGGGCCGAAACTTCGCGGCTGGGATGACGGGCGGCATCGCTTACGTCTTGGATCGCCTCGGAGACTTTGCCTCGGTACGCTGCAACCACACCGAGGTGGATCTCGAACCTGTGACGGATCAGAAGGATATCGAGACCCTATACCAGTTGATCTCGCGGCACGGCGAGTTCACCGGCAGTCCGCAGGCAAAGTGGATTCTAGAAAACTGGGAGAAGACGCTCCCTAAATTCGTCAAGGTTTTCCCGCACGAATACAAGCGCGTTCTGGGGATTCCACGGGTTCCCACGGGCCTGCTGGCGGCGCATTCCGGGAAACAATCGGGCGGGCAGGTAATCCATGGGTAAGGTCACCGGCTTCAAGGAATACGCGCGCGAGATGCCGCAGCGGCGTCCGGTCGAGGAGCGCATCAAGGATTATTTGGAGGTGTACCAGCCGTTCCCGGAAGAAAGCGTGCGGACGCAGGCGGCGCGCTGCATGGATTGTGGCGTTCCTTTTTGCCACACGGGGTGTCCGGTCAACAACATCATTCCCGACTGGAACGATTTGGTCTATCACGAACGCTGGAAGGACGCGATTCGGGTCCTCCATTCCACAAACAATTTCCCCGAGTTTACCGGGCGCATCTGCCCCGCGCCGTGTGAAGCTGCCTGCGTGCTCGGCATCAACGAGCCTCCAGTGACGATCAAGGTGATCGAGAAGGCGATCGTGGAGCACGGATGGCGGGAAGGGTGGATCAGACCTGAACCGCCGGAGGCTCGCACCGGGAAGAAAGTGGCTGTCGTCGGATCGGGTCCGGCGGGGCTTGCGGCTGCCCAGCAGTTGAACCGCGCAGGCCATTGGGTGACGGTCTTCGAGAAGGCCGACCGCATTGGCGGCCTTCTGCGCTACGGCATACCGGACTTCAAACTCGAGAAACATGTTCTCGATCGGCGACTCGAGCAGATGGCCGCAGAGGGCGTGCGATTCGAGGCTCGCGCGCACATTGGAGTCAGCGTGCCCGCGGAAGATCTGCGCAAAGAATACGACGCGATCTTGCTAGCTGGCGGCGCTGAGAGCCCCCGCGACCTGAAGGTTCCCGGGCGCGAGCTCAAAGGGATCCACTTTGCCATGGAGTTCCTTCCGCAGCAGAACAAGCGCAACGCGGGTGACCGAGTTCCGGATCAAATCCTGGCAACAGGCAAGCGCGTGGTGATTATCGGTGGCGGCGATACCGGTGCGGACTGTCTCGGCACCTGCCACCGCCATGGGGCAAAGTCCATACTTCAGTTCGAGATCATGCCGCTGCCTCCGCAAGAAAGGGCTGCAAGCACACCTTGGCCGCTGTGGCCGCTTCAGCTGCGCACGGAGAGCTCGCACGAGGAGGGCGGTGTGCGAGATTGGGCTGTTGGGACAACGAGCTTCACCGGTGATGATAAAGGCCACGTGAAGCGACTGCATGCCGTTCGCGTCGGTGCTCCGCCCAAGTTTGAACCACTTCCAGGAACCGAATTCACCTTGGATGTGGACCTCGTCCTGCTCGCGTTGGGTTTCACGGGCCCGGTAAGAACTGGGATGATCGAGCAGTTGGGCGTGGACCTGGATGCTCGCGGAAATATCGCCACACATGGGAATTACATGAGCTCTGTCCCGGATGTCTTTGCGGCCGGCGATATGCGCCGCGGCCAATCGCTGGTCGTCTGGGCCATTTCAGAAGGCCGCAACGCTGCAAGAGCTATCCACAACCACCTCTCAAATAGGGTTCACTTCGAATAGATCCCTCGCTCCCAATTCAATCAAGTGGAACCGGGCAGCCAGTCCAGTCTGGTCTGACCTGCGGCCTCTGTGCAGTCGGTAAGTCTTGATTTGGCGGGACGAGGTGTGACGGCGGTGAGGATCGAAGAGGCTGCATGTCCGAGATAGCAAGCGACCTTTTTTGCGCTGGCGCTGCAACCGACGGCCTGCCACCAGTTCAGCGTAGCTGGGCCATGATCACTTATTCGATCGGGCTCAGCATGTCGGTGCTCGATGGCAACATCGCCAACACGGCATTGCCGGCGATAGCCAAACAACTCCACGCCAGCCCGGCCGACTCGATCTGGGTGGTTAACGCCTTCTTGCTGGCCGTTGCGATCTGCGTGGTGCCTCTTTCTTCGCTGGTCGATATCATCGGGTACAAGCGCGTTTATCAAGCGGGTCTGGCCATATTCACGATCGCGTCCGCCGGCTGCTCTCTTCCGCATTCGCTGCAGACGCTGGTTCTCGCGCGTATTCTGCAAGGGGTCGGAGCAGCTTGCATCTGGAGTGTGTCGGCGGCGGTGATGCGATATACCTACCCCCGCGCGCTGCTAGGGCACGGGATCGGATTGGGGGGTATCGTCGTTTTCACGTCCGCAGCCGCCGGCCCGAGTATCGCCTCCGGCATACTCGCGATCGCTTCGTGGCACTGGCTGTTCGCGATCAACATCCCTTTCGGCCTGCTTTCGCTGAGCCTGTCCGAGCGCCATCTGGCGCCTGCCGAGGGCACGCGTCATCGCTGGGATCTTTGGAGCGCAGCATTGAATGCAGTAACTGTGACGCTTTTGATCACTGGGATCGACGGTCTTGGCCGCACGGGAAACGGCAGAGCCGTGGCAACCGAACTTGTTGGCGCGCTGGTGGGAGGTGTCCTGCTAGTGTGCCGGCAAATTTCGCTTACGGTCCCGATGCTGGCGATTGATCTATTCAAGCGGCCGATCTTCGCACTATCCTCCGCTGCGTCGCTGTGCGCCTTCATGGGTCAAGGGCTCGCTTTTGTGGTACTGCCCTTTTATTTCATTGACGGCCTGGGGTTTTCCCAGGTGATGGCGGGCCTCCTACTGACGCCGTGGCCGATCGCCGCCGGCGCCATGTCCCATTTCTCGGGACGCCTTGCGGACCGTTATGCAGTCAGGCTTCTTGGACCGGTCGGCATGTGTGGAATGACGGCGGGTCTGCTTCTGCTTGCATGGGCGCCGGCGCATCCCACGACGTTCCAAATCGTATGGCGAGCGGCGCTGGGAGGGGCTGGGTTCGGCTTCTTCGGGGCACCCAACAACCGAGCGATGGTGGCGAGCGCATCGCGCGAGCGGAGCGGCGGGGCGGGCGGCATCAGCACGATGTCCCGGCTACTGGGGCAATCCATCGGGGTCTCCGTCGTGGCTGTGATCTTTGGTCTTTCCGCACACGGCGGAGCCACTCTCCACGACGCTCGAGTCGCCCTGATGTTCGGCGGCGTATTCACCATCCTGTCGGGCCTCATCAGCAGCGTCCCACAACCACACCTGCAACCGGAATAGTTCACCGGGCGATAGATGCGCTGTGTTTTTCGTCGGGAGGGCCGTGAGAGAGTCACGGCGCAACAAGGCGTTGATGCGTCTCGCTTGCTCTCAACTCACTTTTCGGGATAATGCGATTGGAACGGCCGGGAAACTAGGCTGAGGGACCCGAGCTTCCCGGCCTCTTCTCACCCATCTCCGCAGGGTCTGGGTAAGAACTCTTCAGGCGGCGCTTTCGCCGTTGCGCATGAACTCGTAGCGTTCGATGGCCGCCGCCACCCCCACCTCTCCGGCATTTTCCTGGCTGCTGCGCAGCACGCGCCCTAAGCAGCGGACGCGCACGGGGCCAGCCTGGGTCAACTCGTGAGGAAGGGTCATGACAATTTCGACGGGAGAACCGCTCTTGAGTCCTTTGGGCAGGTGGAAATAGACGCCACGCGAACTTACCTCGCGCGATTCGGTAGAGGCCTCGCCTACGACAGTCTCGTCCGTCCACCGAACGGTCAGAGGTAAGCGCATAAGAAAACGCCGTGATGCACGTCGCTCTTTCAAGGACACCGGATGACTCCTATTAGGTTCGTGCTAAGGATAGGTTTGGGCACGATTTGAACCAATAGAGCAGAAGGGCCAATTCTTGCGAGCGATTGTGGTACCGAAGTACTAGAAACTGAGAAGCCGAAACAGACCAGTCGGAGCGGGAAAATGGGGGAAAGCGCCGAGCATCAATCAGCGGCGGCCTTCTGGACCGCATGGAGAACATCGGGGAGCGTCAGTATGCCCTCCAAACGCCCCAAATCAGCACGGCTAACGACGGGTAATACCGGCCAATCCCCTACCCAGCGGAGGGCTTCCTCCAAAGGCTCATCCGGGAAAAGCATCGGCAAGGGTCCCCTCGAGGTGACCTGAGGGGCAGGGAGAGAAGTCGAAGCATCAGCGGCGGCGCGGCGGAGATCGTCGCGGTCCACAAGGCGCCACACGCCCACTCGCACGCGGATCAGCACGGGCACGTCCTTCTTTTCTGCGGCGCGGCGAGCCAAATTAGCCACGGTCTCATCCGGCCGCACGAGGATGACGTCGGCGGGACGCATGGCGTCTTCGATGGCAATCGCCACCTGTTCACGCCGCTCCTCAAGCGAAGGCAAGATCAGGCCATCCTGGCGGGAGAGCAGATCGAAAAGCGGAGTCTTTTGGTAGCGTCGCGAGATGAGGTAGGCGATCAGACTCGAGGCCATCACCGGCAAGGCGGCTGCGTAATTTCCGGAAACCTCAATGACCATGAAAATGGAGGTAATTGGGGCGCGCAGGAATCCGGCGAAGAACGTCCCCATGCCCACGAGAGCGAAAGTCCCAATGGTGCCTGTCAGCGATGGGAAGAAGTGGTGCTCGACTCCGCCTACGGCGCCTCCCAACATAGCTCCGATGAAGAGAGTCGGCGCGAACATGCCTCCCGGCGTTCCGCTGATAAATGATAATCCGGTCGCGAAAAGCTTTACGAGCGCCAAAACGAAGAGCAACCTCCACGCGAATTGCGCGTGAAGAGCCTGATCAATGATGGGGTAACCAGCACCCATCACTTGAGGCAAGCGAATTCCGATCACACCAATCACAAGGCCGGCGGCAGCGGGCTGAATGTAATGGGTCCATCTTGGCCATGCATGGGCGCGCGGGCGCACGTAGGCAAGCCACTTTAAAAACAATAGCGAGGTGGCGCCCCCTACAACCCCGAGAACTCCATAGGCCAGATACTCCGCAGGATGTGCGATGTGGATGGGAGGAACTCGAAACATGGGCGCCGGCCCCAGAAACCAGCGCATCGTGATGACGCTGGAAACCGCCGCCAGCACGATAGCCCCAAGCACGCCTGCGCTCCAGGTGCCGATCACTTCCTCGATGACGAAGATCACGGCGGAGATAGGGGCGTTGAACGCGGCCGCCAATCCCGCCGCAGCTCCAACCGGGGCGATCAAGCGGATCTTTCTTTGCGATAGGCGCAGCGCGCGTCCGATGGCGGAGGCAATCCCCGCTCCCATTTGCAGAGACGGATCTTCCGGGCCGAGGGACTGCCCGCTGCCGATCGCAAGCGCGCAAGTGAGGAATTTGCCGATCACGGTGTTGAACGGAATGTAACCGTTCGACACGTAGACTGCTGCCTTGGTTTGGTTAACCCCGCTGCCACGAGCCCGCGGAAACGCGTAAATCACAGCCAGAGCGACGCCAAGTCCGGCGATCGCTGGGACGAGCAAGAGCCGAATCGGCGACGGTTGCGGAGACGGTCCTAGCAGGGCGAATTGTGTCCACTCGATGGCGACGCGGAAGCACACCACCGAAAGACCTGAAAAAATGCCGATGATGATGGCGAGGAGGAGAAAAAGCCTTTCCTCACCTGTCGTAAAAATCTCACGGGTCCACAGATCCCAAAGGGCTCGCAGCCGTGCCCGCGTCTCCGGTGAGGTGGTACCGGGAGCGTCAGACGGGAGTGAAATGGGTGAGGGCAAGCCGCTCACTGGATACCGCCTCCGCGATTACGTGCGATCAGCATCAGGACATAATCCGCGCCCTCCTGAGGCATACCGCACTGCTTGGCCGCAGCATCTTCCACCTGGAAAACAAGCGACATCGCCGGCTCGATGCGGTTGGGGTAGCGTCTCAGATTTAGTGTGCTCCAATCGCGCTTCATTTTCTGCCGCTGGGCATGCAATTGTTGGAGCTCCGTCGCGGGCGCCGCTGTCGCGAGCGGCTGACCAACCTGCCGGGCACAGGCTGCCAGGCGGGAATCGGCTTGCGCGAGCGCGTTTGCAGTTCGACCAGCCTTTGCGGCGATCGAAAGGCTAGGACGAAATGGATCGGCAGCCTCGACCTGTTGCGACGTCGCCAACATTTTTGCGACAGCAGCCTCGGAGCGTTTTTCGCGCGGCAGCCGGCTCAGATAGTCGATTGCCAGCGCGTACTGTCCCATCTCAAACGCAGCGGTTCCTGCCCCGGTCAAAGCGCCCGCGTCATGCCGATCAGACGACAGCACAGATTGAAATTCCGTGAGAGCCCGGCTCGAAACTCCGGCGCGAAGCAGAAGTGACGCCGCATCCTTTCTTCGCTCGGTATCCTCCGGAGCTGTCTCGTCTGCCAGCGCGATCGCCTCGGGGACTGCCTGCGCTTTCGAGCCTGTACTGAGAAGGTAGACACAGAGTTCACGACGCACGCGCCAGCGCATATTGAGCGGGTCCTTTTCCCACACTCCGTAAATGGCCCCATGATAGTAACGAAGCGCGTCGGGTGCAGCCCCTTGGCGCGCGGCGATTCTGGCGAGCTCGAGATTGATCGCTCCGCTTCCTGGCGATTCAGCCAACAAATTCGTGAGGTAAGAGCGTGCCTCGTCCACACGCCCGACGGCGGCGAGCGCCTGCGCCAAATGAAGCTGAAAGACCGCATTGTCGGGAGAATAGACGAGCGCACTTCGGTAGTCGCCGAGCGCTCCCGTGACGTCGCCAGACTGAAACCTGCGCTCTCCCTCCGCGAACCATCGATCGGCCAGAGTGTGGATCTTCCTGTGATACTGGCGCGACACAAACGCAGTGATTCCGAATAATACGAGGAGCAAGATAATGCAAATCAGAAGCACTCTTTGGCGCGAATACGGGGACGACGCGTCTGTGGCAATTTCGTCAGAGTGGGTGGGCTGTGAATGTCTCTCTGCATCGTTTTTGGTCGAGGACGATCTCAGCATGCCAAATCCAAAGAAACATCATACCGCATGAACGACGCAAGATGCAGGACGGATTTCAGCCCGGCGAAGATTCCAAAATCAAGTCTGGTCGATGAGGCGGTGGCCCAGGGGGCCAGGGTCGCCGTGGGAGGGATTT
>OBLQ010000064.1_pt1 | contig 32906 bp, 27 predicted proteins | sample 1519881 | NCBI WGS metagenome assembly OBLQ01 (sample SAMN01911456, study PRJEB22533) | soil metagenome | biome: Soil | place: Malaysia | collected 2012-04-30 | depth DG_metagenome m | reverse complement strand
TTGCCTGTGCGCAGCTTCTGGCTGGTCTCGGGCGAGAGTTTGGCGAACAACGGAGCGTACATGTTGAAGACTTTCAGATACTTCTCCTGGCTCGAAGGCGCCACTTCGTCGGTTCCAAAGAGAAACCGGTCAGGATAGCGCTCGATCAACGCCGCGGTCTTTTCGATCGATTCGGGTGTGGCCACGATGTACTTCGCCGTTTCATCCCACGAGATGTCGATGCAGACGTGTGACAGCGTCGGGTCGGCCAGCGCCCGGTCGATGATCGCCAGCTGTTCATCCACAGGACGTACCACCCGGCCCAGGCCGCAGTGCGCCCAGATGATGGTGGTCCTGGGGTGACGGCGGAACAGCTCGCCCATCTGGGTGAGCTGGTAGGGCTCCTGGTCCGGCCGCGGGAAGGGTACGTCGGCGTCGTTGTGCAGCAGCACCACCAGTCCGGCTTCGCCGGCGAAGTCGAAGATGCGATCCAGCGCCGGGTCCGTCAGGCTCGCCGGTCCGCCGGCGATCTTGGAAGACACGAACTCCTTATGGATCGTGAACTCGCCGAGACCCTCGAACACGCCGGGGAACGTCTTCAACACGCGGCGGATGTGATCGACGGCATACATGTCGGCCGGATTGAAGCCGGTGATCATGGGGTCGAAGCGCGCCTGCTCGGCCTTCGTGAGCGATTTGTAGGCCATCGCGATGTAGGCGTCCGTGAACGAGTAGTAGTAGAGCGGTGCGTCAGTGGAAAGGTAGTACGTCGGCGCGTAGGCGCCGGTGAGTGCGGACGACCATTCCTGCTGCAGCGGAATCCCGAACAGCGTCGATCGCACCGCGCGGTCGCCCATGATTTTCAGGAACTGCTGCGGTGTGAGTCCTTCCTGAATGTAATTGGTAAGATGGAAGTGCGAATCACAGAACGTATCCGTACGGGGCGCCTTTTTCGCCGGCGCGGCAAAAGCGGCGGTGGTCAATGCGGCGGCCACCACCATGAACAGAATCCATGCGCGCGTCCTCATTGCATGTCCTCCTAGAAATTGACCTCGAGATTTGAATGGAATAGAAGTCCGTTGCCGCCCACAACGTACGGCAGACTCAATGCGCCGACCGGCGACTTGTCCAGCCAGATGAACTCGTTGTTCCAGCGCACCGATTTGTTGCGCCACGGATACCAGTTTCCGCCCACGCGCACATCCGACGGATTTCCGTACTCCCCGAATATGTGCGAACCCGATACGTAAAGTTGCATGGTTTCCGGTTTCACCATGGCCGACGCCTGCAGCTGGAAGCCGTCGTCCGTGAGCTGATCGAACGTCAGCTGGTCGACGTTGTCGCCGCGGATGCCGTTCACCCAGCGGTGATAGTATTCGCCTTCGAGCGACAGGCCGCGGTACTTCATACCCGCGTCCAGCGACAGCATGTGGTAGACGATGTCGATGATGTTGATCCCCGGTCCGAACAGACCGCGCGTGAACACAATGTTGCCGTCCGAGATGCGGATCTGCGAGTTCTCGGGCGCGTCTTCTCCCGGCTGGTTCTGGCGGTTCTCGGTGCTGTAGGTAAAGTGGCCGCCCACGCGCATGACGGCGTCGTCATGGTGCTCGTAGTCGCCGAACCCCTTTCCGTAATCCCCGCGCGGCGTCCACGCGACCTCGCCCGACCACGTATCCAGCTTGTTGTCGAGCTGGCCGGCGTCGACGCCCAGCTGGCTCAGGTTGTCACCGAGCATGAGCGAGTAGGTGAGATTGTCGCGCAGCTCGCCGTCGATCCATATGCCGCTCGTATATGACGGCCGGAAGTACTCGTCGGCAATCAATCGTTGATCGACGCCCAGCCAGTTGGGGAAGTTGCCACTGGTGCTGCGGACACCCGGTAGCGCGTTGATGCCGCCACCGAGCGTGATGTACTTGCTGAACGCGTAGCGCAGATTGCCCGCCACCACCACCTGTGCCGACAGCCCCTGGCTGGTGTTGGCGCTCCACACGTAGGTCAGATAGCGAAACTTGGGATCGAGAAACCACCCGTACCAGTACAACGTCACCTTGTTGAACTGGATGTCCTGGCGCAGATCGACGTTCTTTTCGGTGCCAAAGCTGTCGGTGTAGGTACCGTCCAGCGCCCGCTGGTTGAGATAGCGAATGTACGTATAGACACGAAAGTTGATTGCGCCACTGTCGCCGTCATAGAGCTTGAATCCGCTTCCGGGCGCGTGGTTCACGATGGGACTGGTGTCCGCGCGGGCGATTCCCGTTGCGGTCAGGGCAAACATGAGTGAAAGAAACAGCAATCTCATTCGGACTTACCTCCGTTTGAGCGGCGTAGTGGCATCACGTCGGACCAGTACTCTAATGGATCGGCGCGCAGGATTCCACCCGGCGCGTCCGCCAACTACAGCAGGATGTCGGCGCCCAGCGAAAGCGTCGTGCCGGTCTGTCCCGCCGTGTAGTAGCCGAACGAGGACCCCGTCGGGCACTCTTCGACGTGCAACAGATGCAGGTTCAACCGCAGTGTGCGGTTTCCGTACGGGTAGAAGCTCGCGCCGCCGCCCAGCTCCCACGGAAATCGATTGAACTCGTCGGAGATGTAGCTGCCGACGCCGTAGATTCCGAGCTTGCGCTTGACGACCATCTGCATGGCCTCGGCATAGAAACCATGGTCGATGATCTTGTCGTCGGGCAGGGGACCCGTGGCGTTGAAATTGGAAAGCTGGCGCAGCCCGTATTCGAACTGGAAGGAGAAGCCGCGGTACTTGAAGCCGGCGTCCACGGCCATCTCGTCGTAGTCGAGATCCTTGACGGTCACGGTGTCGGCGAGCGCGCCGGTCTCAAATGGATTCACGCCGTCGGAAAGCTTGATCTGCGCATGGCGGGGTGAATCCTCGACTCCCGCGTAACGCGATTCGCGCGCGTGACACGCAGAGATGCCGAAGCGGGTCGCCACCTGCTGGTGCTCCTCGAGATCGCCGAAGCCGCCGCGCGGCCCGAACTCGCCCGTGGTCGGCATCCAGCACAGGCTCCCGCTCCACGCGTAGTTGCGATTGTCCTGGGCCGCAGTAATACCGAGCTGGCTCAGGCTGCGGTTGACCGCCAGCGTGTAGGTGAGCTTGTTGACCGGTTCACCCGCTATGAAGAACGACGATGCGAACCCGCCGCGATAGAACTCCTCGCCCATCTGCCGGTCGCTGCCGGCCCAGAACGGCCACGAGCCCTGCATGGAACGCGCGGTCAATGACGGTCCGATGCCGGCGTTGAAGGATATCTGCCTGCACGGAAGATAACGCAGTAACCCGAACGCCAGCGTCTGTTCGGTGCTCGCCAGCGACCACACCGTAATCGTGTACCGGAACTGCGGCTGATAGAAGAAGCCGCTGAACCACACCATGGTGCGGTGCCAGTTGATATCGTTGCGCGTGGCGACAGGGCGTTGGCGGCCGAGATGGTCTGTGAACGTCTGGTTCGAAGGCATCTGGTCGATGAAGCGAAACAATCCATACACGCTGACATTCAGGCTTCCGCGATGCGTCTTGATGATGTCAAAGCCCTTGCTCGGCGTGAGCTCGCCCGCAATCTGGTTGGGATAGCTGGCGGGTTCGCCGGGAGCGGTGCTGCCTGCCACCGCTTTGGTGGTGTCGGGGATGGACGCCTCGTCCTGGGCGTACACCCCCCGCGGGGCGCTCACAAGAAACAATGCAGCGATGAGTGCAACAAGATACACGTAGCGAAACGCTTTCATGCCCGAGCTCCTCGTGTGGTGCTTTGGTTGCGGTGAGAACAGTGAAAAAAAAGAGGTCAGCCGGATCAGCCGGCTGACCTCCCGTGGATCAGCTACTTCTTCTTGGTCGCCATCGGCACCGCCGCCGCGTAGGGGTTGCCACCCAGCGCGTTGGAGATGTCGGTGATCGCCTTCTGCGCCTTGATGCTGTTGCCGGCGTCATCCAGCGGAGGCGAGACCACCGCGATGCCGAACTTGCCGGGCGCGACGGCGATGATACCGCCGCCCACGCCGCTCTTGGCGGGAAGACCGGTGGCGTAGAGCCACTTGCCGGAATCGTCGTAGAGACCGGCCGTCGCCATCACCGCGAGCACTTTCGGAATGATCTTCGTGTCATAGACCTGCTTCTTCGTCACCGGGTTCTGGCCGCCGAACGCCAGCGTTGCCGCCATCATGGCCAGATCCTGTGCGGTGACGCCCACAGAGCACTGCTCGGTATAGATGTCGACCGCCTGCAACGGCTCCGACTTGATGTACTCGTAGGCGTACATCAGCATGCCGATGGCCTGGTTGCGCTGGTTGGTGGCCGCTTCGGAGTCGTACACGTCCTTGAGTACGCTGAGCGGACGCCCCGCACAGTCGCCATAGTTGGCGAGGATCTTGTTCCAGATCTCGTCGCGCGACGCGCCCTTTACCATGCTGGTCGCGGTAATTGCACCCGGGTTGACGAGCGCGTTCATCTCCGGGCCACCCGCCAGCTTGTACGCCATCTCGATCGACACGATCGAGTTGAAGCGCATGCCGGTGGCGTCCACACCGATGGTATTGAGAATGGCATCCGGGCCCTGATCCTGCATCACGAGCGCCATCGTGAATACTTTGGAGATGGACTGAATCGACACCTCGGTGGTGAGGTCGCCGGCCGTGTACACCTTGCCGTCGCCGGTCACCACGGCGATACCGAACACATTCGGGTCCACCTTGGCGAGCGCGGGGATGTAGTCCGCGTTCTTGCCTTCATGCGTGTCCTTGTATTTTGCGTACGCCGCGTCAACCGCGGTCTGATACGGATTCGGCGCCTTGTCCTTGGCCTGGGCGCCGGTCGCGGCAACGGTGGCAAGCACCACCAGGGCGGCGACAATCATCTTGATCCTGTTCATGGGTTTCCTCCGTTACATGCTCTGCGAGAAGTTGTATTTGAACGACACCTGGATCTTGAAATCATCCGATTCCTTGAAGTTCCCGGCCGCCGGATCTTCCTTGAAGTTCTCGCGCTTTCCGTACTGGGCTTCGATGCCGCACGTGACGTTGGGCACCGGGTAGTAGAGCAGATTGACGATGGCGTACTGACCGCGATGGAACGCGGCGGGCAGCTGCGCTCCGGTGTTGTCGATGTTGACCATGGAATAGCCGAGTGATGTCGAGTACCGCTCGTTCCAGGTGTGGTCGAGAAACGCAACCACGCCGGTCACCGGCAGCGCCTTTGCCGAAATCGGTGCCGTCGAGCTGGGGTTCACCTTGTCGATGGCGACGTCTTCGGGGGCATCGTTCATGTAGTTTTCGATACCCTCGCCATACACAACTTCCAGGCGCGCGGTGTCGTTGCCCCCCATCTTGATGTTCGAGGTCAGATTCAGACCCCAGCCGGTCACGTTACCCGACACGTCGACGGAGTCGGTGCCGGCGTCGTCCCACTGGATGCGGCGCAGAATACCTGCGAGTTCGACATAGCCCCATTCGCGGCCCATGCGATATTCCGCCGAAAGGTCGGGAACCGGGAAGCGCGGCTGGATGTCCTGCAGCTCGACGCGATCGGCGTACGCGCCACCGTCACCGCTGGCGCCGGGACGCTCGAGCGCAATCGTGAAACGCGTGTCACCCTGGATCGGCATGAACCGCAGCTGAATGTTGCGGAAGAAGACCATGCCGCACGGTCCCCAGTACTCGAGTGTGTTGGGGAAGACATCGATGTCCATGAACGGGCTCCACGTCTGTCCGGCGCCGAACTTGCCCAGCTGTCCATATGCGTGGCGCAGTCGCAGCGTCGTCTGTCCCGCATCCACGCCGGTGCCGAACAGCTCCCACTCGAACAGCGTGGTCAGATTGCCGAGCTCGGTGGGAGTGCTGGTGCGCACTCCGAAACGCGTCTGGCGGACGCTCCAGTATGTGTTGCCGTCGGAGCCGAATTCCTTGTTCACCACCGGAAGCTTGGTGGGGCGCATGACGTCATACCAGTCGGGCGCAATCTGTTTGAAGTTGTAGCCGGCGTCCAGCATCACATGTCCGTAGACTTCGAATGTGGAATCGCCTGCGGCGGCGAACCCGGCCGCGCCGCACACGAGGAGAAGGGATAACACCGCGATCTTCATGGAGGCCTTCCTTTCACGCGTCCAACTGAGGTGATCCTGTCGAGAGTCGGCACATCGTCCGACGTGTCTCAACGGAGACGGTTGCAGTCTAGTGCCGCTGAGAAGAAGAAACAATAGTCTGAATCAGGTATTCGCGGCCTAACCAGCTAACATAAACGTCCGAAATGACATAGTGCGCTAGAACGTCCAGCCCAGGCTGGTGACCAGGCCGTAGTCATTCTTTTCGGCGTTGGCGCCGAGCGGCTGATTGTCAAAGGAGTCGTAGAAAGTGAACACGAGGGTGAGGTCCTTCACGATCTCCCGGCTGAAGCTGATGTCGATTTCCGAGCGTACGCGGCCCCACGTGGTGAGGTTGGGATACACGGTGACCTGCGCCGTGATGTCCGTCTTGGGGTAGTCGTAGCGGAATACCGAGTGCTCGAGCGAGAGAAACGCTTCCAGGTTGTATCCCCCGTTGTTGTTCTTGGACCATTCGCGGTTCACGCTGAGACCGGCGGCGGAAACCATTTCGTTGTGATTGCTCCGGATCAGGTTGAGGCCGGCACCCGCCGAGTAGTTGAGTCGCAGGTCAAGGCCCAGCTCGTCGTTTCCCTGTGCGCCCGCCCCGGTCGTTAAGAACCATCGTCCGGGAAACAGCCGGTTGTAGGTCAGGCTGATGTCCTCACGCTTCTGCGTGGCTTCATTGGACTGTGACGTCGCAATGTTGCTGGCATCGAGAACCAGCTGCCTCAACGGTGTGCGGTAACGAATGTTGAGGTCGCTGTTCATCTGCGCCAGGCTGTTGGCCTTGGTGTAGCTGAAACCGATGCTGATGGAGCCGTCGAGGCGTTGCCAGAACGAGGCTTCAAGGGGTGTGATGGCGACGACCAGCTGGTAGTGGAGCGTTTCCGCGCGCCCGCTCTGGATCACTTCCATCGTTCCGTCCCGGTGGAGGAACAGAGCACCGAAGTACTTCTGGCCGAACGCACTCTCCACCCGGAACTGATACACGCTGTTCAGCGAGTCGACGTCCTCCCACTCGATATTGAGCGTGCCGATGTTGTCGGTCTTGACCTGCAGGATGCCGCGGTCGAGCTGCTTGATTTCGCCAGTGACGCGGTCGCCGTTGCTGAGAAAGATGAGATCCGTCTTCTGGCGCGCAAGTCCACTGACCGGGATGAGTACGGTCAGCACCAACAAACCAACGAGAATGAAGGAAGCGCGCTTCACGTTCCCGGGTCGATCAGGATGTTGGAGTTCCGTCGCCGCGCCAACTTCGGATCAGACCGGTCAGACTGGCCCCGAAGATTGCGCCGCAGCCCAGCGCGGTGAGAAGGTCCACGGTGCGCATGTGATTGGCGATACGGATCACAAGGAAACACGCGATGAACAGCGGGACGACATACGAGATCCGCTTTCGTTGCGGACTGGCCATGGCTTTCCTCCGGAGAATGTTGAGTCCAGCTTCCCGGTGAAGCTTCTCCGGCGCACGTCTGCCCGTCAAGTACATATCCCTTTGCCAATTCCGCGATCATTCGCTACGGTACGAAGCCACACTACAGGGAGGCTGACGGTGACAACGCTCGCTCGAACCAGAAACTCAATTGCCATCGCATTGACCGCGATGTTCATGGTGATGCCGGCTGCGCGCGTGTTCGCGCAGGGCATTGCTCCCGATGTTCCCAGGGAAAAGAAGGACGAAAAGCGCGTGCTCGAAGTGGGGAAATGGTACCCGCACATCGAGACCGGACTCAACCTCACGCAATCCAGTTACAGCGACAACTGGAAGGGCGGAGAGACCGGCTCGATGTCGTGGACATCGTATCTCAACGGGACGGCCGAGCGCCAGATGAGCACGAGCCTCAACTGGCTCAACACGCTCAATCTCAAGTACGGTCAGACGAAGACCCAGAATGTCGATGCCGACGGCAACCGCCACTGGGGCGACCCCGAGAAGTCCGCAGATCAGATTGACTTTGAGGCGTTGTTCCGACTCACGAAGGGGTGGGCGGTGGATCCGTACCTCTCGCTGCGCTGGGAATCCCTGTTTCAGGACGTCACCGACCCATTCGGGCGTCACCTGTACTTCAACCCCAATACCGTCAAAGAATCGGCGGGTATTGCGCGCAAGTTGATCGACCACGAGGATCACCAGTTCCTGGCGCGCTTTGGTGTCACGGCGCGCGAGATGCACCGGCGATTCTTCGTCAATGACACGGGCGATGCGACCACCGGCGAATCATCGTGGGATTCCGGCGCGGAACTGGTGCTCGACTACATGCGCGCCTTCAATCCGCAGTTTTCCTACACCTCGCGCCTGTCGGTGTACCAGCCCTTCAACTGGTCGAAGAGCAATGTGTTCGACGCGCTCGGACCCGACTCGCTGGCGGCGGCAGGACTGGATAAGAACATCGCCGACTACACGACCACGGTCGATCTCGACTGGCAGAACACCTTCAGCGCCAAGGTCACCAAGGTGATCGCGGTGCAGCTCTACGTGGAACTGCTCTACGACAAATACGACAACACCATCGTGCCCGTCGTGGACGACAATGGCTCACTCACCAATCCCGGCGCGGTGGACTTTGCAGTGCGCAAGAAGGGTCAGTACAAGCAGACACTGGGCATCGGCCTGGTGTGGACGTTCGACTAGGCGCGCGAACGCCGGCCGGGGGTGCGTCCAGAACGACGCGCTGAACGCCAGCATGAATGAGGCGCCGCGATGGCGGGTGATGAGCAGGGTTCCGCCCCGGCGGTGAAAGGGCCTTGAAACGTTCCCGTATCCTGGTGCACGATGTAGCGAACCTCAACGCCGCAGAGAAACATATGAACACAAATCTCCCCTGGTTCAATCGTTTCCGAGGAATTCTTCTGACGGCCCTGTTTGTTCTCGCTTGCGCCGCCGCATCGCCGCCGCGCGTTTCCGCGCAGGAATCCAACTCCAGCAATTCACCCGGTGTCTCCGAGAAGGCACGCTGGGGCTTCTTCTTCAATCTGGGTATCGGCGACCAGACGGGTGATTTCGCCGACCAGTTGCATAAGGGCACCACCGGCGAGTTCGGACTGCTGCGCACGAAGAACGACGACTGGCGCTACGGACTCTCGCTGAGCTTCGGCTCCTGGGGCCTGGTAGCGCCCTACGATCACGAGCCGGAGTTTGGCTTCCAGCGCATCGACGTGCTCGCCCAGAAGATGTTCAACCAGGGCGGAGCCTTCCGTCCGTATCTGGAAGGACGCTTCGGCGTGGTGCGGCTGCATCCGCGCAGCGACCCGGAGACGCAGGAGTCATTGTTCAACGTGATCGATCCCAAGAATCCGCCACCGGACTACAAGATCGGCGACAGCACCACCAGGGCGTCGAACGGCGTGCACATCGGTGTCATGCCCGGCCTGGAGTGGGATCTCAACCACTCCATGGCGCTCGATCTGTCGCTGCTGCTCGATTACTACGTGGTGCAGAAGACCGACCTCACGCCCGTCGGGGGGCCGAGCGACGCATCGTCGGGTTTCGACTGGCAGGCGCGCATCGGGCTGCTGTGGTGGACCGACAGCGGCCCCGACGGCCCGCCGCCGGTGTACGACGCCTGGGGCGTGCGCAAGTCCTACGGGTGGGCGATGGGCGAGGCCATGGCCATCAACTTCGGCGCGTCCGCCTTCAACGAGTACGTGCGTAACGCCAACTTCAACCAGGTCTCGCCGCGCAGCTGGTGGGCCAACCTGCAGGAAGGGCTGACCTACGACGACAACCAGTTCAAGACCAACCAGCTCATCCATCCGTTCAACGGTGCGTGCTACTTCAACGCCGCGCGCGCCAACGGAGTCTCGTTCTGGCCGTCATACGCCATCGGCATTTTCGGTGCGCTGCAGTGGGAAGTGGCGGGCGAGACGCACCCCATCGCGTTCAACGACATCATCTCGACCGGCATCGGCGGTGCGGCCGTGGGTGAAACCCTGTACCGCTTCTCGTCCATGATTCTCGACAATTCGGCGACAGGATCCGGACGTTTCTTCCGCGAGGCGGGCGGTTTTCTGACCGATCCCGTGCGCGGATTCAACCGCATTGTGTCGGGACGGGCGTGGAAGGTCAGTCCCAACCCGGATGACGACATGGATCGCAGACCGCCCAACAGCATACACGACACCGCGATCGGGTGGCGTCGTACCGGTAATGGTGAATATCCGTCGATCGCGCACGACTACTCCGACTACACGTGGCTGCGTTACACGCACCAGCACGGAGACGTGTTCACCAATTCGCGCCACAAGCCCTGGGACTACTTCGACGGCTCCGTGGAGTTTGCGGCCAGGGAAAAGAATCCGCTCATCCGCCTGAACGTCGCGGGGAACTGGTGGACCACCACCGTCGGCGGGGAAGGGCATGGACCCCACCACATGGCGGCCTTCACGCAGCATTTCGAGTACGAGAATACCAACGCTTACGAATACGGCGGCCAGAGCATCGGCCCCACCTTCTTCTCGCAGTGGGGAACGTGGCATGACGTGTCGCTGTACACGCGCATGGACATTCTCGCCACCATTCTGGGTGCCGTGAACTCGGACTACTCCGACAGCCTGGCGGTGGTGGCCAATCAGGAGCGTTTCCGCGAATACGACTACGGCCCGGGTGCGGGTGCGCGCTTCGACCTGAACCTCAGGTATCACGGCGACCCGATTCTGACGGCGGGATACCGGCTGCACTTCATCTACGTGAAGAACGGTTCCATCTACGAAGGCGGCGAAGCGGGACCGGGTCTCAACGCGCGCCACTGGCTGCACGGCATCAACGTGCGGCTGGATTCACCCACGATCCACAACGGTTGGGGAATCGGCACCGAGTACAAGAGCTTCACGCGCGAAAGCCACTACAAGCTGTACTCCCAGAAGTATCAGAACATCTCGCTGACGCAGCTCATCAAGGGCACCACACCCGAATTCCTGGTCTACGTGCACTGGATGCCGGGAAAGAAATCGCGGACGGCGCAGGAGTAACGGCGCGACTACACGGTCATGTGCAAAAAAAGGGCCACCCGATTGGGTGGCCCTTCTCGTTTTGCGCGACCGGCGTGATCCGTTAGTGCTGCGTGGCGACGGAAACCGGTGGCAACCCCTTCTTGAAATCGATGATGGTGGTCACGGGCGGAAGCGAGCCGTAGTCCGTGAACGAATACTGGATGCTGTCGCCGGTCGGACTGACGGCGAGGCTGTCGGCCGCGAACCACCCGGGAAGTGGGGCGATGTCGCACTCCGGTTGGTCCCATCCCTCGCAGGTGAAACAGGTGGTAGCCTGGTCCTCCATTTTTCCATATCCGAACGCCTTGGCCGGTGAGCTGGTCCAGTCGATGAACAGAGCGCCCAGGTTCGGGTCGATGTCGGCGTCCAGCGGGGCCATGTTGATGAACGTACACGACGGACCATAGTCGGTTTCGGGCGTGTAGTGCACCGTGCCGCTCGGACGGTAGGCTTCGAGTCCCTGGTAGCTGGCGTACTGCGTCCATATGACCGTTGCTTCCGATTTCGCACCGCCCTGCTGGATGCTGACGGTGCCGTACCACAGACCGCCGATCGTAATGTTGGAAACCAGAATGGTGGTGCCCCGCCGGCCCTTTGCGTTCACGCTGACGGCCACGGGGTTTTGCGCCGGAGCCGCGGCCGGGGCGGTGTAGCGCGCCTGTCCGCCTGCGGAACTGGTCTTCACAACGGTACCCACGGTCGCATTGCCTCCCGCGATACCGTTGGCGGACCAGTTGGTGAAGGTGCCCAGGGGAGCGAGGTCGTCACCGCCGCAGGTGTAGACCAGCGCCACCAGGTCGGGGTCTCCGCTGACGGGCTGTTGCACGCAGTAATCCACCTTCAGGTTGACCTGGCCCAGCGTACCGATGCTCGCCGCCGCCGGTCTCAGTTGGATCCCCTCCACCATGGAATAGTCCGAGAAATGCGACGTCGTGCACGTGAGCGTGCGTGAGTCCCAGTCGATACTCCGGTTCTTCAGCACACCCCAGACACCGTCGTCGCGCTGGCGCGCAACGTCCACGAACAGGGTGTCGCTGCCCCACAGCAGGCTGTCCTCGAGCGAGAAATTGAGTTCGACGGGAGCGTTGAACACCAGTCCATCCGGAAGCAGGCGATAGGCCGCGCCGACACCGCCCCACGCGGAGTTGGTAATCGGCTGAATGGTGATCTCGGTGTCCAGCGCGGGCGACGATTTCGCCGCGGCGGGAAGGGCGCCCGGTGGAATGGTGATGCTGAACAGTCCGTCGGAGCTCGTGATGGTTCCTCCCGACGGGCCGATCGACTGCGTGGTGGGTGTACCGTTGGGAGTGCCCGGAGTCGTCGCGGTGGGCTGGGACGTGTTCCCGCCGCCACCGGCCGGGCCGGTACCGTTGTCACCGCCACCGCACGAGACCAGGAGGAGCGCAAACACAAGCCATGAAAGGGAGCGTTTCATGATGGTTCCTTTTCTCAGATCTTCGTGAATTCGACGCGGCGGTTGGCGGCGCGTCCCTCGGAGGTTTCGTTTTTGGCGATCGGTTTGGTATCGCCCATGCCGTCGGTGGTGAAGCGGTCCGCGGAGATCTTGAACTGTTCCGCGAGTACCTTTGCGACGGATGCGGCGCGCCGTTTGGAAAGATCCATGTTGCCGTCGGATGTGCCCTGGTTGTCGGTGTGACCGAGAATCTGAATTTTCACGGCGGCGTTCTTCTGCATGTAGCCCGCGATCTGGCGCAACACCGGTGCGGACTCCGGCTTGACCACATCCGAACCGCTGTCAAAGTAGATTCCGTAGGTGACCAGCTTGCCGCTGGCAAAGGGATCGTCGACGGGCTTGTTGCCTTCGGCGAAGCGCACGTTGCCGATCATCGGCTGCTCGTTGGACCACAGCCGCCACGAGATGTTCGTCACCGGTCCCGCGGCCACGTCGATCTCCGGGACGTTGGCCATGCGCTGGCGGTCGACGTACACCTTGAGCGCATTGCCGCGCGCCATGAACATGAGATGGTGCACCGCGCCCCACACCTGCGGGTCCCCTTCGAGCGGTGTGTTGGAGTTGACGTCACCGCTGGTAAATGCCAGGTTGCGGCCCGACATCGGAAACACCGCATTCCATACCTCCTTGTCGCCGTTCAATCCGCGGACCGTCCACACGTTGCCGGAGGGCTTCTCGCACAGCGCGTCGAACTCGAGCGTCCAGTATTCGGGCAGCTTGTCCATGGCGGGAAGTTTCATGCGGATGTCGCTGTCGGTGCTGGTGCAGCGCAACCAGCGCTGGCCGCGGCCCTCCGCGACCTCGAACGTGCCCGACTTGAGCTTCCAGTTGGCGGGAAACTCGCCCAGTTCGTCCTGGGTGAAGTCGTCGAAGAAGAGCACCATGTCGCCGGGGACGTAGTCGAACTTGGTCGACACACCGCCGACGTCGCCGCTGCCTTTGGGCGCGTCGCTCTTCTCGCCGGCGTCGGCCGGGGTCTCCCCGGAGGGTTTGGAGGTGTCGGTCTTTTCGTCGGCCTTGTTGATGGCCTTGTCGGCTTCCTTGTTGGCCTTGTCCTCGGCCTTCTTCTTGAGCTTGTCGCCCAGTCCGGCCCGGGTGACTCCGGTTCCGGTGAGTGCAAGTGCGCATACCATCAACAGCAACAGTGAGATTTTCCCGGCAGCCCTGAACATGAACGCGACCCCCTGTATTCGGTGTCTAGGTGCGAAATGGCCTTCCCATAGGACGGATGGCGGCCGGGTTTGTCACAAGCAGGGGGTCGGAAAACGCAAAAAGGCCCGCGGGCGTTTACCCGCGGGCCCGAACGCCTGCCGGATGCCCGGCTTGCTTACTTGCCCAGCGGGAAACGAAGAATCGCCGCCAGCGTCACGCTGTCCAGATCCTCTCCGGTCACTGTCTTGAGCTGTCCGCCATTCTGGAACTGATAGGTGGCATACGCGTCCAGCTTGAATGCCGCGAGAGGAAGATTGACGCCCGCGCGCAGCGCGTAGAACGGGTCGTCCTGCCAGTCGCCGTTGGAATAGCCGATGCCGATGCCGGCGCCGGCGTAGATGAGTCCGTGGGTCACGGCCCACGCGGACGGAGTCCACATGGAGTGATCGGTGCCCGCGTAGTTGAAGACGTATTCAACCTGGGCTTCCACGCTGACCAGCCCGAGACCGAACATGTAGGAGCCGAGGATGCTGAACGAATTCTTGTCCAGGGTCGTGTTCTTGTCGATATCCTTGACGGCGTGCAGATAGTGCAGTCCGCCGCCGATGCTCGAGCCTGCGCTGGAAACACTCACCACCGTGGTCATCGCCGTCGCGACCACCAGAAACAGCAGCAATATCTTCTTCATGGTATTTTTCCTTTCGGATGAACGAACTGTGATGACCCCGCCCGGCTGGCGCACTTGTACCAGATTACTGGTTAGGTGACAATCCGGAAAGGACGGGCACGAGAGGGGCTATTCGGGGGATCGTGACACGCCCGCCCCGGTGGGATACAATGCCGGTACGGCTGCACGTGAGGGCCGCCATCTGTTCCATAAGGAGTTCGCAATCATGACCAAATATCGAACCGAAAAAGATTCCATGGGTGAGATGCGGGTTCCCGAGAACGCCCTGTACGGGGCCCAGACCGCGCGCGCGGTCGAAAACTTTCCCGTCAGCGGAATCCCGTTTCCGCCGCGGTTCGTCCGCGCTCTCGGGATCATCAAGCGCGCCTGTGCGCGCGCCAACATGGAACTGGGGGATCTCGACCCGCGCGTGGGCGAGGCCATCGTGGAAGCCTGCACCGAAGTGATCGACGGCAAGCTCAACTCGGAGTTTCCGCTCGACATCTACCAGACGGGCAGCGGCACCTCGACCAACATGAACGCCAACGAGGTGATCGCCAATCGCGCGGCCGAAATCCTCGGGTTCGAACGCGGTCACAAATCGATCCATCCCAACGATCACGTCAACATGAGCCAGTCCTCCAACGATGTGATCCCCACGGCCATTCATCTCGCGGCCGCGATCGCACTGACCCAGGACCTCATGCCGGCGCTGGAACAGCTGGGCCTGGCGCTCGAGGCCAAGGCGGAGCAGTTCCAGGACGTGGTCAAGTCGGGACGCACGCACATGATGGACGCCACGCCGGTGCTGCTCGGCCAGGAATTCGCGGGCTACGCGCACCAGGTGGCCAACGCGGTGGAGCGCGCCACGCATGCGCGCGACGTCATGCTGGAGCTGGCGCTGGGTGGCACCGCCGTGGGCACCGGCATCAACCGCCGCGCCGATTTCCCGCGCACGGCCATCAAGTACATCAACGAAGACACCGGCCTCGGTTTCTACGAAGCCATCGAGCACTTCGAGGCGCAGGGCACCAAGGACGGGTGTGTGGAGGCGTCGGGCCAGATGAAGACCATTGCGGTCAGCCTGGCCAAGATTGCCAACGACATCCGCCTGCTGGCGTCGGGTCCGCGCACCAGCATCGCCGAGATCACGCTGCCGTCGATTCAGCCCGGCAGTTCCATCATGCCCGGCAAGATCAATCCGGTGGTGTGCGAAGCCGTGCACATGGTGAGCGCGCAGGTGATCGGCTATGACACCACCATCACGCTGGGCGGCCTGGGGAGTTTTCTCGAACTCAACGTGATGATGCCGGTGATCGCGTACGATCTGCTGGAGCAGATTCGCCTGCTGGCCAACGTGAGCCGTATTTTCGCCGACAAGTGCATTCAGGGAATCGAGGCCAACGAACTGCGCGCGCGCGATCTGCTGGAGATGAATCTCTCCACGTGCACGGCGTTGGCGCCGAAGATCGGCTACGACCAGACCGCGGCGCTGTCCAAAGAGGCGTTTGCCAGCGGACGCACGTTACGTGATCTCGCACGCGAACGGCAGGTGCTGCCGCAGGGCGAACTGGATGCGCTGCTCGACTACCGCAAAATGACGGAGCCGGATCAGTAGTGCCTACCTACTGGGAATATCTGAAACTCGACGAATTGCTGGAACTCCAGCAGCGCCTGGGTAAAGAGCACGACGAGATGCTCTTCATCGTGATCCATCAGTCCTATGAGCTGTGGTTCAAGGAAATGCTGCATGAAATCGACTACATGCAGACGCTGATGAACCAGACAGATCTGCCGCGCGTGTCGCACACCTTCAAGCGCGTCCTCACCATTCTCAAGATGATGGTCGCCAAGATCGACATCCTGGAAACCATGACGCCGCTCGAGTTCATCGCCTTCCGTGAGCGGCTGGAGTCGGGCAGCGGTTTCCAGTCCGCGCAGTTCCGCGAGCTGGAATTCGTGCTCGGATACAAGCGTCGCACCTCCGTCGATCACTACGCCAACGGCTCGGCGGCGCGCGCGCGCCTGGAGAAACGCTTCGCGGCGCCGACGTTGTGGGATTCGTTCGCCCACTTCCTGGCGGCGGCCGACTATGCCGTACCGGCCGAGGTGCTCACACGTGACGTCACGCAGCCGATCGCGGCCAATGCCGGTATGCAGAAGGCGTTGATGGACGTGTATCGCTCCAACCCGTCACTCGCGAGTCTGTGCGAGCGCATGGTCGACCTCGACGAGGGCGTGCAGGAGTGGCGTTATCGCCACGTGAAGATGGTGGAACGCACCATCGGCACCAAGATGGGAACGGGCGGCAGCACCGGCGCGGATTATCTCAAGACCACACTGATGCATCCGCTCTTCCCGGACCTGTGGGAAATCCGAACATCGTTCTAATGGGGAACGCGCGCGGGTGGCGGCCAGCGGGGCCGCCCCGGAGCGCGAGCCACCGAGTGCGAAGGCGCGAATGGCGAGCGCGAGAGGGGCTGCTGGCCGACAGGACCCGCGCGGCGACCCTATGACCACACTTCATCCATCCGATCTCCATCGTTCTCCCAACGCCATTGCGGCCGATTATTCGCGCTTTCGCGTGGGTGAGCGCCTGCTCTTTACCGGGCATTCGCATCAGGCGTGGCCCGACGTGGCGTTCGACGGCATGACGGAGGCGTTCAATGACGCCTCGCGTCTGGTCGACGACAAGTGGCCGCGCGCGTTCGAGAAGGCGGATGCGGTACGGCGCGGCTACGCGCGTCTGCTGGGATGTCCACCGGAGCAGGTGGCGCTGGCGGAAAACACGCACGAGCTGGTGATCAAGTGGCTCTCTGCGCTTCCACTGAAGGCGCGTCCGCGCATCGTCACCACCGACGGCGAGTACCATTCCATCCGACGCCAGCTCGACCGGCTCGCCGAGGAGAAGCTCATCGAGCTGGTCAGAGTTTCCGTGCAGTCCACGGACGACCTGGCCGCGCGCGTGACGGCGGCGATCGATGACCGCACGTCGGCGGTGATGATTTCGTCGGTGTTGTTCCGGACCGGACAGATTGTTCCCCACCTGGATGTCGTGGCGCGCGCGTGCGCGCAGCACGGCGCCGAAATCCTGATCGACGCCTATCACCAGATGAACATCGTGCCGTTTTCGCTCGAGGGTATCGAGAACGCGTACGTGACGGGAGCGGGCTACAAGTACTGTCAGTTGGGGGAGGGAAATGCGTTTCTGCGTCTTCCCGAACACTGCCGCATGCGTCCCGTGATTACGGGCTGGTATGCCGAGTTCGAGGCCAAGGAGCAGCCGCCCTCGCAGGGCGTGGCCTACGGGCGCGGGCCGTGGCGTTTCGCGGGCGCAACTTACGATCCGACAAGCAATTATCGCGCGGCAGCGGTGTTCGACTACTTCGCGAAGAAAGGGCTGACGCCGGCGTTGTTGCGCGAGGTGAGCCAGCATCAGATGCGGCTGATCGCGGAACGCTTCGACGCGCTCGGGCTCGATCCGGGAGTCATCACGCGCGACCGCTCGGCCTCCATCGAGAGCCGGGGCGGATTCATGGTGCTGCAATCGCCGCGCGCGGGGGACATTTGCCACCGGCTGCACGACGCCGGTGTCTACACCGACTACCGCGCGGACGCGTTGCGCTTCGGCCCCGCGCCGTACGTATCCGATGCGCAGATCGAGGACGCGCTGGCCCGGCTGAATACTGTGGTCCGCAAGCTCCCCGCATAACCGCCGCCACCAAAAGTGAAAGCCCCCCCGTTTCCGGGAGGGCTTTCGTGCTTCAGCGCCGAATCAAGACAGCGCCCGGGTAACTACATCTTGCTCTTCATCGTTCCCGGATCCATCGCCTTGGCCGCGGCTTCCAGCATTTCCGACGTATTCTTCATCGAAGTGGCATACTCATTGAGTGCCTTCTGGCCGGCGGGTGAGGTCCAGGTCGACACCGTGATGAATCCGGTGTGCGTCTTGAAGTGCTGAACCGAGACATCCTTTGTACTCATCAGGCCCATCCTGGCCTGGCACATCGGGCACAGCATGGCCTTCTGGTCCGCGGTCATGGACGGGACTCCCTCCATGCGCTTCTCGCAATCAACTGCGCAGGCATCCCATTTGTCCTGCTCCGCCGCGTTCGCATTCACGAACGATTCGATGGTGCCGGTCTTGGTGCTGAAGATGTCGTAGCGGATGTTCTGGGCCACGGGGTTCCATGCGGAGCACACCGGGCAGTTCATGACTTTGTCCATTACCTGCTGGGGCGTCATGTCACCGGCGGCAACCGCCAATCCGGCGAGCATGAGTACTGCAATTGTACACAGCAAAACGCGCTTCATACGCGTCATCCTCCTGACATTGGTGGTCCATTTGCCACGGAAAACACCGACAGAGTCGCCATGGGGGCGATGCGGCCTGCATTCCGATTGGCCATGATTTGAGCGCAACCGCCGGTCGCCGTCAAGCCCGCCCCGCCCGGGGAAATTTGGCTTCAGATCGAAATTATACTTGTCGCTCCGAAATAGGTGTGACACACTGCCGGGAACGACAGCTTCCTTGGCTATGAGTGTCTCCAGGTATCTCGCATCCACAGTCGTCCGAAAGTTCATCGCCGGTTTGACCGGCGTTCTCCTCATTCTATATCTGATCCTGCATCTGGCAGGAAATCTGACGCTGTTCGCCGGGCCCGATATCTTCAACTGGTATGCGGGCAAGCTGGAGTCGTTCGGTGCATTGCTGTGGGTGGTCGAGATCGCCCTGGCGCTCGTCTTTGTGTTTCACGCCATCATCGGCGTCCAGGTTTTCCTGGGAAAACGCCGCGCCCGTCCCAATGGTTACGCCGTGTCCGCGTCGCGGGGCGAACCCAGCCGGCAGACGCTGTCCTCCCGTTCCATGATCATCACCGGCATCGTGCTGGCGGTGTTCATTCCCGTGCATGTGTGGATGTTCAAGTTCCGTCCGACACCGTCGATCATGGTCGGCTCGCACGAGGTGCGCGATCTCTACGCACTGGTGATCACCGCCTTCAAGCAGCCGTTGATCGCATGGAGCTACGTGCTGGTGATGGGGCTTCTGGGCTTTCACCTGCGCCACGGTTTCTGGAGCGCGTTCCAGTCGATGGGCGCGCTCAATCCGCGGCTGCTGCCGCTCTTCTATTCGCTGGGCGTGGTGGTGGCGATTCTGCTGGCGGGCGGTTTTCTGGTGCTTCCGTTGTGGCTGCTCTACGGCGTGCAGGCGCCGGGAATGTAACGCATGAAGATCGACACCTCTATCACGCTGGATGCCAACGCGCCGTCGGGTCCCATCGACCAGAAGTGGGACAAGTACCGCTCGCAGGGCAAACTGGTCAATCCGGCCAATAAGCGCAAGTACACCATCATCGTGGTGGGCACCGGCCTGGCCGGCGGTGCGGCGGCCGCGTCGCTGGCGGAACTGGGCTACAACGTGCTCTCGTTCTGCATCCAGGACACGCCGCGACGCGCGCACAGCGTGGCGGCGCAGGGCGGCATCAACGCGGCCAAGAACTACCAGAACGACGGCGACAGCGTGTGGCGCCTGTTCGTCGACACCGTCAAGGGCGGCGACTTCCGTTCGCGCGAGGCCAACGTCTACCGCCTGTCGCAGCTTTCCGTAAACATCATCGACCAGTGCGTGTCGCAGGGCGTTCCGTTTGCGCGTGAGTACGGCGGCACGCTGTCCAACCGCTCCTTCGGCGGTGCGCAGGTCTCGCGCACCTTCTACGCGCGCGGGCAGACCGGCCAGCAGCTGCTGCTGGGGTGCTATTCGGCGCTCATGCGCCAGACCGGCGCGGGCCGTGTGAAGATCTCCCCGCGCCGCGAGATGCTGGACGTGGTGGTGGTCGACGGCAAGGCGCGCGGCATCACCTGCCGCAACCTGGTGACGGGTGAAGTCGAGAGCTACGCGGGTGACGCCGTGGTGCTGGCGACCGGCGGATACTCCACCGTGTTCTTCCTCTCCACCAACGCCGTCAACAGCAACGCGACCGCGGTGTGGCGCTGCTACAAGAAGGGCGCACTGTTTGCCAATCCGTGCTTCACACAGATTCATCCCACGTGCGTCCCGCTGCAGGGAGAAACCCAGTCCAAGCTGACACTCATGAGCGAGAGTCTGCGCAACGACGGGCGCGTGTGGGTGCCGAAGGAGAAGGGCGACAAGCGCCCCGCGCATCAGATCCCCGAAGGAGAACGCGACTACTTTCTGGAGCGCATGTACCCGGCGTTCGGAAACCTGGTGCCGCGCGACATCGCGTCGCGTGCGTCCAAGCGCATGTGCGATTCCGGGCACGGCGTGGGCCCGACCGGATACGCGGTCTATCTCGACTTCGCCGACGCCGTCAAACGTCTGGGCAAGGACGTGGTGCGCGACCGTTACGGCAACCTCTTTCAGATGTATCACGAGATCATGGCCGACGATCCCTACGAGCGGCCGATGCAGATTTATCCCGCACCGCACTACACCATGGGCGGTCTGTGGGTGGATTACGGGCTGCAGAGCACCATTCCCGGATTGCACGTGCTCGGGGAAGCCAACTTCTCCGACCACGGCTCCAACCGTCTGGGCGCGAGCGCGCTCATGCAGGGTCTGGCCGACGGATATTTCGTGATCCCGTACGCCATCGGCAACTACCTGGCGACGTCCGAGGTGCTCAAGACAAAAGTCACGACCGATCATCCGGCCTTCAAAGAATCCGTGGCGTCAGTGGCGGCCGGCACCAAAAAACTGCTCTCCATCAAAGGCAAGAAGACAGTGCGCGACTTCCACTGGCGCCTGGGGCGGGTGATGTGGGATGACGTTGGCATGAGCCGCAGCCAGGACAGCCTCACACGCGCGATCGAACAGATTCGCGCCCTGCGGGCTGAGTTCTGGGAAGATGTCAACGTCGTGGGTGGCGGAGATTTCAACAAGGAGCTGGAGTTCGCCGGCCGTGTGGCCGACTATCTCGAGCTCGGCGAACTGCTGGCGACGGATGCGCTGACGCGCAATGAATCGTGCGGCGGCCATTTCCGCGAGGAATACCAGTACCCGGATGGCGAGGCCATGCGCGACGACGACAACTTTGCGCATGTGGCGGCCTGGAAATTCAACGGCGACGGGCAGGAGCCCTCGCTGGTCAGGGAACCGCTGGTGTTCGAACACGTGAAACCGACGAAGCGCAGCTACAAGTAGCGACCATGCGATTCAAACTGAAAATCTGGCGGCAGAGCGGGCCCAACGTGTCCGGCGGCTTCAAGGAGTACGAAGTCGAGGGAGTCATTCCCGAGATGTCATTCCTGGAGATGCTCGATCATCTGAACGAGCAGCTCGTGAAACGCAACGAGGAGCCGGTGGCATTCGACAGCGACTGCCGCGAGGGCATCTGCGGAACGTGCGGCCTGGTGATCAACGGCATGGCGCACGGCTCGCGGCATGAGTGCACCACCTGCGAACTGCGCATGCGCCAGTACAGAGACGGCGCCACCATCACCGTGGAGCCGTGGCGGGCGCGCGCGTTTCCCATCATCAAGGACCTGGTGGTGGACCGCAGCGCCTTCGACCGCATCATTCAGAAGGGCGGCTTCATCTCCACCAACGCCGGCTCCGCGCCGGACGCCAACGCCATTTTGATTCCCAAGGATGTGCAGGAAGAAGCCATGGACGCCGCCGCCTGCATCGGCTGCGGTGCGTGCGTGGCGGCGTGTCCCAATGCGTCGGCCTCGCTGTTCGTGAGTGCCAAGATCGCACACCTGGGATTGCTTCCGCAGGGACAGCCCGAACGCGACTCGCGCGCACTGGGCATGATCCAGCAGATGGACGCGGAAGGCTTCGGCAACTGTTCCAACCACGGCGAGTGCGAAGCCGTGTGCCCCAAGGGTATCTCCATCCTCAACATCACCCGCATGCGCCGCGACTACATGGGCGCCGCGCGGCGCGTCAATCCCCGCAAGAGCGGCGAATAGCCAACCCGATATCGAGAACGCGTCAGCGTGTGGAAACGGTTGCGGGCGGAGCGTCGACGGCGACCGAGAAGAAACCTTCTTTGATCTGCCGTGAACCGGCGGGGTCGCCGGTGTTCACATTGACCATGTCGAAGCGGACGCTGCTCATGGTGCCCGCGGCCACCTTGTCGTCGTTGAAGGTCAGCTTGAAGGAACCGCCCAGGATCACGCTGGACATAATGGGCGTGCCGCCGTCGGGGATTTCTTCATAGGACACATAGACGGCGCCGGGATCGCTGGTGGCTTCGGTCACGGTATTCACCAGGCGCAGGTCCACGGGCGCATCGGGACGCTGCGTGAACACCATGTGCAGTTGCACCACGGTCTTGTCGTCCAGCTGGCTCTGCGCAAGCACGTCGTAATGTGACGACGAGGTCAGCAGAACGGTGACGTCCTGGTCGGATATACAGACGTCCACCGGCGCCGCGCGTCCTTCCACCCGCAGGCCCACGCCCGACTCCCCCGGACACAGCACATTCTCGGTGGCCGCGGGGTTGTTCTTCCCGCAGGCCAGCAGGGCCATGGCGATGGCAAAGGGAGCAAGACGCAGATTGGTAAAAGAGCCGCGGTGGATTATCATTGAGACAAGATATGCGGGCTGTCTGGCCCGCGCAATGCATCTGTTCTGATCCGAGGAGCAAACGAGTGCGAAACGGGAAATTCATGGTATGGGCGGCGTTGTTGCTGGTTGTGGGGTGTGGTTCCAAGAAGTCGGCCGAGACGCAGGGGACCACGTCGTATTCCGAACTGGGGGCGCCGCCGGCCAGGCCCCGGGTCTCGATGCCCTACGTGATCGCCGAGGCCGGCGTCCGGCTGAACCCGCCCGCCAGCTGGGATCCGGACCGCGTCGAGGTCCGCACGGTCTCCGGCAAGGACGCGGACGCCATGGTGCCGGGGGCGGACTACTCCGTCACCTTTGACTACCGCGCGGAACAGCCCGCCCACCACGACGAGCCCCTGCTCACGCTCCTGGTGATGCACAAAACCGCATGGGAGAAGGCGTCGTCGTCCGTGCACGGCGAGGCCATAGACAGCACCGGTGACTGGGTGTTCGTGGCGTCGACGCCCGACGTGAATCCCTACCGGCGCGACCTCCTGGACGCCGACCAGTTCGAGGCCATGCGCCTCTCCATGGACGACATTCGCACTGCCTTCTCGGTGGAAGACGGCGGTCCGGCGGATTCCTCGTTGCGTGCGGAGTCGAACCGGAGGTAGTCCGTGCACCGCTCCCGCGATGTCGCCGCCATTGCATTCGCGGCGCTTGCGATGGCAGCCGGGTGCGGGAAGGGTGCGGACACGAACGACGACATGACCGAGCAACGCAACCGCATGGTTCGTGAACAGGTGCAGGCGCGGGGGATCAGCGACCCGCGTGTGCTGCAGGCGATGCACGACGTGAAGCGCCACCTGTTTGTATCGCGCGAATACGCCGACGATGCCTACGAAGACCATCCGCTTCCCATCGGCAACGACCAGACCATCTCCCAACCGTACATTGTGGCGCTCATGACCGAGCTGCTCGCCATCAAGCCGACGGATCGTGTGCTCGAAATCGGCACCGGCTCCGGTTACCAGGCCGCCGTGCTCTCGCTGCTGGCGGATTCCGTGTACTCCATGGAGATCATTCCCGCACTGGGGGAAGCCGCGCGCCAGCGCCTGGATCTGCTGGGCTACGAGAATGTGCACGTGCGCATCGGCGACGGCTATAAAGGATGGCCGGAGGAGGCGCCCTTCAACGGAATCATTGTGACCGCGGCGCCGCCCGAGATTCCGCAGGCGCTCCTCGACCAGCTCGCCGACGGCGGGCGCATGGTGGTTCCCGTGGGAACCGGCTACCAGGAACTGATGTTGCTGGAGAAGAAGCAGGGCGTGATATCGAAGCGGGTCATCACCGCGGTGCGCTTCGTGCCCATGGTGAAGGGAAAAGAGACCAACCCGCAGCCCTGACGGCTACACCGCCGCCGACGCCCCGTGTCGCACCGTTACCACGGTGTGAATTCCGCCCCGCACCAGGAAATCTCCCACCACTTCAATGAAGCGCGGCTTCGTGGCCGCGACGATGTCGTCCAGAATGCGATTGGTCACCGCTTCGTGGAAGGCGCCCTCATTGCGATAGGACCACAGGTACAGCTTGAGCGACTTCAGCTCCACGCACTCGCGGTCGGGCACGTAGCGGATGTGAATGGTCGCGAAATCCGGCTGGCCGGTGCGCGGGCACAGGCAGGTGAACTCCGGGCACTCGAACGAGATCACGTAGTCCCGCTCCGGATGCGGATTGGGAAAGACTTCCAACTCTCGGGATGGTTGTGTCGACATGGGCGCATTCTAGCACACATCGTGCTAGTGCCCGTCCCAGGGGGTGATGGTGACCTCGCCCACGGTCACCCCTTCGAAGATGTCGTCGTCGAAAAAGTAATCGCGCAGCTCGTGGTTGGGCTGGTTGGCGACGCGCAGCATCTTCGCCTCCACGCGATAGCGGCCCGGCGCCATGTCGGTGGGCAGGCGCACGCGCACGTTGTCCTGCACGATATCGTCCGACCCCCACGCATCCGGTCCGAACAATCCACCGAATATCATGTGATCGGCACGGAAGCGATAGCGCACGTGACGCACCTTCTCCATTACCTTGCGCGTGATCTTGGGGAAGGGGCGCCCGTCGAACGGCAGTGACATCGTCTTGCGGTCGAAACGCACCGAGACCACGTACGTGCCCGGGGGAAGCACGCTGTGCCGCGACCAGTACACGTCGAGGTCGAGCACGCCGCCCGGCGGCAGAATCCCCGCGCCGTGGAGGGTGGCCCCGTTGATGAAGGTTTCACCCGACTGCTGGTTGATGGGCAGGGCGTCCGCGGGCAGTGCCCGCACCACCGGCCGGGGCACCGGGCGTGGCAGCGTGCTCAGGCGTTCTTCGTTGCGCCAGCGGAAGGCGGTGAGGCCGTCGTCAAAGTCCATGGCCTCGAATTCGTAGTGCAGGGACCGGAACATGTCCTCGGTGTCCTGCGCGGTGCGCGGTTCCAGCGTCCAGTAGTTGAGAATCAATCCCTGGGGCAGGGCGCGATTGATCCCCACGTGGGTCACCCGCCACGCCCGAATCAGCCGCTCCTTTTCGCGCACCGTGGTGTAAGGGCTCACAATGTCGCGCGCGGCGGTCATGCGCGCTTCGACACGCAGGTCGTTGGGCGGAGCATGCTGGTCGAGCGTGCACACCACGTAATGGGGCGTGAAGGCGGCAATCAGATATGAGGTCACCGGATCGCTGGCAATGACCGACTGCGGCGGAAGCATTTCCGCCAGCTGATACAGTCCGCGCGCCCAGCGGTCGGGACCGTTGCGGCGTTCGGCGGCCAGCACCGCGGGTGTAAACGCATTCTGGCGCAGCACGGGGACGACAATCGCCACTGCCGTCGCCACCAGCACCGCCTTGGTGAGGCGCGCGCCGTGCGGTTTCCATGTGGTGATGAAGAACGCAGGCAGCAGGTACACCGGCACCAGGGCATCCAACCGGAACACCAGATACTTGAGCACGGCATACAGCGGAGTGAGCACGAAGGGATTGAACTCGATGAACAGGAAGGTGAGGTACGCCGCAATCACGTAGCCCACGCCGGGCACGTTCTTGCGCCGGCCCCACAGCGGCCGGATGCAGAACAGCGCCGCGATTCCCAGCGTCCCGAGGTCCTTCCAGATCTGCGCGGGGTCGGCGATAAACCAGTGCGGCGTCACGAACACCGCGTCCTGCACCTGGTTGTGCAGTGGATTGGTTTGATAGGCGGTAAAGAACCGGTACATTCCGTAGGGAAGCGCTCCCGCCACCGCCGCCAGCAGCACACGCAACGTGCGCCCAATGTGTTCGTCCCAGTTGCACGGGGAACACGTCTTCCACAGCAGGATCACTCCCGCCGCACCGGCGCACAGCACCGCAAACTGGATGTGAACCGCCGTCGCCGCGAACGCGTACACCGCACACCAGCGCAGCGCGATCTTGGGACCGCGATGCGTGTACTCGAGCGCGGATGCGATGAACATCAGCAGGAACGCATCGCCGAAACGGTTGGGATAAAACGTGGCGCGCACCATCGACGAGCCGATGCCCCAGTTGCTTCCCACCAGGAACAGGACCGCAGCCAGCACGGCGCCCACGCGGTGCCGCAGCATGCTGTGCGCGGAGGTGTACACCGCGAAGGTCATGGTCAGGAGCAGGAACGCGCCCACCACCGCGAACACATCGATGGGCGATACGCCGGTGTGGCGCGCCATCAGCCCGTAAACGGCGTGCAGCAATCCCTTGCGAAAATCGCCGCCGTCCGCGCCCGGCGAGAGATAGATGGCGGTGGTGGGAAAGGGATGGCCGGTGCGCACGATCTCCGCCACGTAACCGGCATGATCGATGGAATCGCTGGTGATGTTGAGGGGCGGACCGGTGATGGCGACGCCCACGGCGGGGGCGATGGTCAGCGCCGCAAACAGCACCAGCAGGTACTTCTCATAGTCGCGCAGCCGGGGGCGGATCACCTCGACGCGGGTGCGGTCCGTCGGGGGCACGGCGGCGCACAGGGCCACCACGAGCACGGGCAGGGCCGCGCGGAAGGCGTCCAGCGACACGCCTGTCAGGGTCCACGCAAAGCACAGCGCGAGCAGGAACATGAGCCCGTTCAGCAGGATGCGCGTGGTGCTCTCGATGGCGTCGTCTCCCAGCCGCCGGGCCAGCCGGGACAGCGCCAGCCCCGGAACCACCACACACAGAAACCACACCACCGGAATCCCGACCCACTCCGCCGCCGCACCCTTGAGGAACGGAACCGCGGCGTACCCGCAGGCGGCAAGCAGTGAGAGACCAAACAGCGACCGATGGATGCGCATCCACCCTCCGGGGAGTAATAACGACCTAAGGTTTTGTGTTTATAGCAGATGTCGCTGCATGCTAGAATCATATTCTTGAGGTTGGCCCGTGCCGGACCTCGAGGACGCATGGTCAGAACGTCTGCCCTGTAGTTGCCGATTTCTCCGAACCAAGACTTGTTTCCCAGCCTCCACAGGCTCCGGATATGTGCGGAATAACCGGTTTCTTCTCACACGACGGTGACATTGACGGTCTCGCGCGCGACCTCGCGCGCGCGGTCGAGTGTCTGCGTCATCGCGGGCCCGATGATGACGGGATGTGGGTGAGTCCCGGCGGAGCCGGTCTGGGTCACCGCCGCCTTTCCATCATCGATCTTTCCGAACGCGCTCATCAGCCCATGAAGTCGCAGGACGGACGCCTCTACATGGTGTTCAACGGAGAGATCTACAACTATGCCGAGATCCGCGAGTCGCTGCTTGCACTCGGCCACCCCCTGCACGGCGCCGGAGACACCGAGGTGATTCTGGCGTCGTTTCAAGAGTGGGGAGTTGAGGCCATCGAGCGTTTCATCGGAATGTTCGCGATCGCCGTCTGGGACGAGCGCGACCGGATCCTTCACCTGATCCGTGATCGCGTGGGTGTGAAGCCCCTCTACTATGGATGGGACGGGCATACGCTCTGGTTCGGCTCCGAACTCAAGGCGCTGCGCGAGTTCCATCACTGGCAGCCTCGCATCGACCGCGAGTCGCTGGGCGAGTTCCTGCAGTACGGTTACATTTCGGCGCCGCGCAGCATTTACCACAACGTGCGCAGCGTGCCGCCCGGATGCCGGATTGAATTACGGGCCGGAGAGGCGCCCCGCGTCGTCCCCTACTGGAGTCTGGTGGAGCGGGCGGGGGAACCGTTGCCGGGCGACGACGCCACGCTGGAGGCGGAACTGGAGTCACTTCTCACCAGCGCGTTCCGGTACCGCATGGTCGCCGATGTTCCCGTGGGAGTGTTCCTGTCCGGCGGCGTGGATTCGTCGCTCGTCACCGCCATCCTCGCGCGTGAATCGTCACAACCGTTGCGCACATTTACCATCGGCTTCAACGACGCGCATCGCGACGAATCCGGGTGGGCGCGCAAGGTTGCCGAGCACCTGGGAACGCAACATACCGAATACATCCTCGAGGTTGAAGAAGCGCTGAAACTGGCGCGCGACTGGGGATCGCTGTTTGACGAGCCCTTTGCCGATCCCTCCGGGCTTCCCACGCTGCTGGTATCGAGACTGGCACGGGCCGACGTCAAGGTGGCGCTCTCCGCGGACGGCGGCGACGAGTTGTTCATGGGATACAGCGTGTACGACGACGTGCTCAGGCGCCTCGACACGCTGGCCCGGGTGCCGGGCTGGGGAAAGACCGCGTCGGCGTACCTGCTGGCGCACGCGCGCACCGACGCCGTGGATGCCGCGCTGTCACGGCTGGGCGGTTCCGCCGCGGTGCGCGGCCAGGTCACCCGTCGTATCCGTCGCACGCGCGCGATCATGCCCCGGGCCAGCGTGTCCGGTGTCTATGATGCCGCCATTTCGTACTGGTTGCCGGAGGAGGTGGCCGAACTGATCGGCGGCTACTCGAATCCGCGGCAGGGCCTGGACGCCTACCGCGGCGAGCCTCTCGAAGAGATGTGCCTGTGGGACTTTCACAATTACCTGCCCGGCGACGTGCTGACCAAAGTGGATCGAACCACCATGGCTGTCAGTCTGGAGGGACGCGAACCGATGCTGGATCATCGTCTCGTCGAGTTTGCGTTCCGTCTTCCATCCCGTCTGCGCCGGGGACCGCTCGGGTCCAAGCATGTTCTGAAAAAGATTCTGTACCGGCGCGTGCCCCGCGCTCTGGTCGATCGTCCCAAGCAGGGGTTCGCGATTCCACTGGAGCGTTGGTTGCGCGGAGATCTGCGCGATCTGGTCAACGACCACCTGGACGAGTCACGAATCCGGAGCGCGGGAATCTTCGATCCCGGCATCGTGCGCCGTCTCGTCGACGATTTCTACCTGGGCAACGGCCGCAGCGCCGAGCAACTGTGGTTTCTGCTCGCATTCGAACTGTGGCGTGAGACGTGGGGTGCGGGTGCGGGTGAATAGGACGGCCCTAAGGTTTTGCATTCATGTCAGATGGCGCACCGTGCTAAAATAAAACGCCAGCCATGCCGTATCGCATTCTCATCCTCGACACCGAGTTCGAAATGGGCGGGAAGGAGAAGAAACTCTTCGACTTCATCCGCCGCACTGACCGTGCTCGTTACCAGATCTCGATCTGCTGTCTCAAGCAGGGCGGTTACTTCAAGCCCCGGATCGAGGGACTCGGAGTGCGTTTCTACGACGGCCTGCTGCGCCACAAGTACGACGCCCTGTCGTTCCGGCGGCTTCGCACCATCCTCAAGGCCGAACGGACGCAGATCATCTACACCTTTTCGCACCCGTCGACAGTGATTTTCTCGTTCATGGCGCGGGCTCTCGGGCTCGTCGACCGCGTGGTGGTTTCGTACCACGCCACCGGGCGCGAAGACGGCGGCCGCATGGTGGCGGGCTACCTGCTGCCCATGTTGCGCCGCGCCGACATGCTGCTGGCGGTGGCCGAGATGCAGAAGCGCCAGTTGGTGGACGTCGAGCATCTCCCGGCCGGCATCATCCAGGTCATCCACAACGGCGTGGACATCGACGCCTATCATGCAGCCGAAGGGAACGAGCGCGCACGCGCCCGCGACGCCCTGGGATTGCCGCGCGAGGGTGTGGTGCTGGTGACGGTGGCATCGCTCAAGTCAGCCAAGAACATCGACGTCCTGTTGCGCGCCAGTGCCGGGTGGTTGCGTTCCGGCGCCGACGCGCGCCTGGTGCTGGTCGGCGGCGGACCCGACCGCGCTGCGCTGGAATCACTCGCGGAACAGCTCGGCGTACGCGACCGCGTGCTCTTTACGGGGGTGCGCGACGATATCCCCGACATCCTGCGCGCCGCCGACGCGCTGGTGCTGCCGTCGAAGTGGGGGACGGAGACATTCCCGAACGTGGTGCTGGAAGCGATGGCGAGCGGACTCGCCGTCATCACTACCGACGTGGGCAGCGTGCGCGAGATGGTTGAAGTGAACGCCAGTGCGCTGGTGGTTCCGCCCGACGACGAAGCGGCGCTGAAGGATGCCATCGAGCGCGTGGCCGGCGATGCCGCGCTGCGAAGTTCGATGGGCCGTCGCGGGCGCGCCATCGTGGAGGCGCGCTTCAGCCTGGACGCCATGTGCCGCCGCCGCGAGGCGGTCTTCGAAACGCTGCTGGCCCCCCATCCCGCCGCCGGGGCCCGCCTTTCCGGGAACGACCAATGAACGTCATGAAGTTCGTGCTCGGGCATCGCGGCCCGGCCAATCTCGTCAAACGCAGCGTGCAGATCGCCACGCGTTTCGGCCCCGGTCCGGAGCGCATGGGCGGGCGCTTCGAGCGCTTCATGGATATTCTCGACGAGTTCGCCATTCGTCCCACGTTTCCCATCACCGCGCTTCCCATGAGCCGCAATCCGAAATTCGCGCGCCGCCTCATCGACCGCGGCGCCGAACTCGCGGTGCACGCGTGGTCGCACATCGATCTCTCGGCGCTGAATCTGGCGGACCAGCGCGAGCACATGGGGCGCGCCGTGCAACTGTTCCGCGAGTGTTCGATTCCGTTCACGGGATTTCGCGCGCCCTATCTGCACTGGAACGAAGACACCATGCGCGTGGTGGGCGAATTCCAGTTCCGCTACAGCTCCAACCAGACGGTGTGGTGGGACGTCATCGATCCCGCGCCGCTCCCGGCAAGTGCCCGCGAGGGCCTGGCGCGCGGCCAGGCGTTCTATCGCCCGCTTCCCGCGAACGAGTACCGTGTGCTTCCGTTCCGTCGCGACGGGTTCATCGAAATTCCGGTCTCGCTGCCCGACGACGAGATTCCGCTCGATCGCATGTACCTGCACGATGTCGAGTATCTGGCCGGCATGTGGCGCCGCATCTTCGACCTCGCGTACACGCGCGGCGAGCTGTTCACGCTGCAGTTGCACCCGGAACGCATTGATTTCTTCGGCGACGCGTTGCGCGGCCTGCTGACGCATGCGCGCGCCTGCAAACCCGAGGTGTGGATCGCCACCCTGGACGAGGTGGCGCGCTGGTGGGAGGAGAAGGCGCGCAACCGCGCGCAGTTCGTGCGCGACGGCGACCACTTCAACGTGGAAATGCAGGCCTGTCCCGGTAGCGTGGTGATCGTGCGCGAGGGCGGCGGCGAACGCAGCATGGAGCCGCGCTCCTTCACGGTGGAAACCACGGCGCGCCCGTGCGTGTCGGTGGCGCCGGGTTCGAGCCGCGAGGCGATCACCGTGCTCGCCGACCTCGGTTACATCGTGGAAACCGGAGAACGGTCGGACGGCTATGCGGTCCACCTGGGCCGCGTCGAAAATTCCTCTTTTGCCACCATCGACGCCTGCCGCCGCGTCATCGACGAATCGAAGAAACCGCTGGTTCGCTTCGGCGTGTGGCCGAACGGATGCCGCAGCGCATTTGCCGTGACCGGCGACATCGACGCGCTCACCATCTGGGATTTTGTACAGCGCTTCCGCGGAATGTGAGGTGAAGCGGGTTCACCCACGAATGAAGCCTCGCATCGTGATTGTTTCTGAAGACCTCGTCGAACCCTGGGACGAGGGCATCAAGAAGTTTGCCTTTTCCATCGGGCACGCTCTCTCCGCGGACCATCCCGTGCGCATCATCAATGTGGACCGCGGCGGGGCGGTCTTCGGCAACGGCGCGCAGGCACCGGCCGGCTCGCGGGACGCGGGAGTCATCCATGACGTTCCCGGCACCCGCACCTTCGTTCAGCCGGCGCTGCGACACGAGATCGCGTCGTTTCTTCCCGAGATCATCATCTACGTGCCCTCTCCGTCGGACACCGTGGGCAGTTTCATGCGCGCGTTCATGCTGCGCCGTCACTGGCGCCACGCGCGCATCGGCATGGTGGCGCTGATTCCGCGCCGTCATCCCGCGAGCAAGCGCGTGCTGCTGTCGGCGACCGCACCCGACGTGATCTTTGTGCCGTCGTATGCATCGCTGCTGCACCTGAGCGACCTCTCGTTGCGCGGCCAGCTGGTGCCCGTGGGCGTGGACCTGGCGCAGTTCCGGCGGCCGCAGGACGGCGAGCGCGACGCGTTGCGGCACAAGTACGGAGTGCCCGCCGATGCCACCGTGTATCTCCATGTCGGACATCTTTCACTCAAGCGCAACGTGGGCGCGCTGGCGCGGCTAGCGGACGAAGCCAACGCGCACGTCATCGTCATCGGCAGCACCAGCACGCCCGAAGACGCGTCGTTGCGCGCGGGGTTGGAAGCGAAGGGCGTGCGCGTCATCCGCGAATTCGTCGCCGTCGAGGAGTTCTACCGTCTGGCCGACGGCTATGTGTTTCCCGTCATCGACAGCGAAGGGTGTGTGGAAATTCCGTTGTCGGTGATCGAGGCGCTGGCCAGCGGGCTGCCCGTCATCAGCCGGCCCTTCGGCGGGATGCGCGACGTGCTGCCGGCGGGCGACGACGTGCGCTACTTCGAGAACGAAGACGACATGGTCACGCAGGCGCGGGCACTGCGCGCGCAGCCGCCGGCCGGCACGCGCGACATGAGCACGTTTGCATGGCGTGCCGTTGCCGACCGGATACTGGAGCGGCTCCTGCAGCCCGCGGAGGCGGCGCGATGATCGACGCCATGC
>OBLQ010000063.1_pt1 | contig 33011 bp, 27 predicted proteins | sample 1519881 | NCBI WGS metagenome assembly OBLQ01 (sample SAMN01911456, study PRJEB22533) | soil metagenome | biome: Soil | place: Malaysia | collected 2012-04-30 | depth DG_metagenome m | reverse complement strand
CCGACGACGAGCATGAAGAACGGGGACCGTGAGATCACCCTGCGCTGGGTGTTCGGGCACATCATCCAGCACGAGGCGTATCACGGCGGTCAGGCCCTGCTCCTGCAAGAACTCTGGAAGCGCCTCTGACCGGGCTGTCTAGGAACCAGCCTCCTCTTCCATCTTCAACAGGCGAGTGTAGTAGTCGGGGATCTCGTTGAGGTGCGCCCAAGCGATCTTGCCCGAAAGCAGAGGGTCGTCGTCCGTCACATTCGTGCGCGGATCCTCTGTGCCGTGCTCAAGTTCGACCGTCAGACCGATCCTGAACTGCTCGAGGTCGGTAATCGACCAATTGACTCCGATGATGTCCCCTATTGCCCTTGCTTCTTGGGGCGAATACGTCTTCTTCGTCACCATTACCCGAGTGTAGGCGGGGGCGAGGTCATAATTCCGTCATCAGTTCTGTCTACACGCTGTACACCGAGGTCGAGCCCTTCTATCGCGCTCTGCTGCAAGGACTGAGCGGGGCGAAGCGGCGCGTATCGCTCATGTACTTCTCAGTGAACCACGGCGAGTGGGCGAACAAGGTCTCGATGCAGTTGGAGGAGTGCCTCGCGAGGGGCGTGAAGGTGCGCTTGATGGTCGACTCGTTCGGGCTTGCGCTCGACCAACCGAGGAACGCGCTCAACAACCGCCTGCTGTTGCAGGACCTCGAAGAAGAAGGTGTCGAGGTGTGCGTCTTCGATCCCAAGGGACACCGGCTCAACCGGATGAACCGGATGCACATGAAGGTCTGTGCAGTTGACGACACGTTCGCTTTCATCGGTGGATCGAACATCGGCGATAACTACCTCGAGTGGTCCGACCACAACCTCTCCGTCGTCGGGAGCCTCGGACCGGTTTTCCACGACGTGTACGACTACATCGAACGGTTCACGGGCCTGGCCAGCGCGAAGCGGCTGAACCTCTCGCAACTGTTCGCCGACGACGCGCAGGTGTGGCTGACCGTACCGAAGCAGAGGAGGGACATCCGGCGCGCGCTCTTGGGGCTGATTCTGAACGCTGAGAGGGAGGTCTCGATCCGCAGTTGGTACTTCGTGCCGGACGCGGAGATCATGGACGCGCTGCACTCGCAGGCAACGGCGGGGGTGGACGTGAAGATCCTGCTTTCGGACAAGACGAAGATCAGACTCGTCGACTATGCGAACCCGATCATCGCCGAAGAACTGACCAAGGCCGGCGTCGGCGTCTATAGGTACACGGCACGGTTCATGCACGCCAAGGCTGCGTGGAACGACAAAGGCGACGTGCTCTTCGGGTCGGCGAACATCGACGGCAAGGCGCTCGGCAGCAACTTCGAGTGCAGCATAGCGGTGCGCAGCCAACAACTGGCAGGCGACCTGCGCAACGCCTTCTACTCCGACTGTAATGGCGCCCGGCTTCACAAGGCGGGGGACTTTTCCAATCGGTCTCTCACCTCACGCACTCTGGCCCAACTCGCCAAGTTGGCGACGCCGTGGCTCTAGGCTGTGATCGAGCCGAGACGGTAGGCTAGCCGCATGAGTAGAGTCTGGTTTGTCACTGGTTCGTCCACGGGGCTCGGCCGCGAACTGTGCGAAGAACTCCTGCGCCACGGTGAGCAGGTCGTCGCGACCGCGCGAAGGATGGAATCGATCGAAGACCTCACGTCTGATTCGTGCCTTACGGCCGTTCTCGACGTGACCAAGCCCGAGACCATTAAGAACGCGGTGCGACAGGCGATGGAGAGGTTCGGGCGCATCGACGTGCTGGTGAACAACGCGGGCTATGGGGAGATGGGCGTGATCGAAGAGTTCGAGGACGAGCGAGCCAGGAAGCAGTTCGACGTCAACGTCTTCGGAGTCCTTAACGTGCAGCGGGAGGTCCTGCCGATCATGCGGAAGCAGAGGGGCGGACACGTCCTGCAACTATCGTCGATTTCAGGGATCGCCTCGTACCCCTTCGTCGGGATGTACTGCGCAACCAAGCACGCGCTGGAGGCGATCGGCGAGGCGTTGGCCCAGGAGGTCGCTCAGTTCGGAATTAGAGTGACGCTTGTTGAACCAGGGCGGTTCCGCACGGACTTTGCTGGTCGGTCGCTCGGACTACCGACCGTGTTCGAAGGCGACTACAAAGAACTGACAGAAAAGCGCATCGCCACATATGCCGAGATCGACGGCAAGCAGGCTGGCGATCCGCGCAAGGCGGTCAAGGCGATGATCAAAGTCGTCGAGGCAGACGATCCACCGCTACGGCTGTTGCTGGGCAAGGACGCGTACGAGTGGGCGAACGAGGAACTGGAGTCTATGAAGCGCGACTTCGAGGCGTGGAAGGACGTCACATTGAGCACGGACTTCGAGGAGAGCAGGGTCTAGGATCGAAGGCGACGGGGCCACCGTCCGTGGGGGCCAAGCCACATTGTTGCAGATAATTTGAACCTGAGAGACTCCCAGGGCTGTCAGACTATTGAACGGCCACTGGACGCTTAGGCTGTCCTGTGGGCTCTGGGAGCCAATATGGGGTTTATTCGAGCGTTCGTCATGCTCTGGGGTTCTGCGACCGCGCCGCATTTCTCTGCACAACCGCAGTATCACCTGACGGTCGTGCCCCTGTTCGAAAACGCGTTTGGGAACTCCGCGCGCGCGATTAACGACCTCGGCCAGGTAACGGGTTCCTCCACAGTTACCACGACGACGACGAGGGCTTACCTCTACTCGGCGGGAACGTTGACGAACCTTGGCACGCTCAACGACGACAACACTTCAACTGGCCGTTCGATCAACAAGTTCGGCCACGTCGCTGGCTTTGCCGGAGTTCTCAGCGCAGCCAACGGCTTCCTTTATAACGGTAGTTCGTTGACCGACATCGGCAGCCTGATCGGGCACTCAGTCATCGTTCAGGGAATGAACGACTCAGATACGATCGTCGGTTTCGACGAGGTCGTCAACTATCATCCCCGCGCCTTTCTCTACAAGAACGGCTCAATGACCGACATCTCCGATGGCCACGACTACTCGATCGCGAGCGCCGTCAACAATGCAGGGACGGTCGTCGGCTATTTTGGTGACGGGGGTTACCTCGTCGGCAGTTTCTACTACGACAACGGGACGTATACGCTCTTTGGCAACACAAACGGCCAAGTTGGGACACGAGCGTATGACATCAACAACAATGGATGGATCACCGGCGAAACAGACTACAACAAGCGACGCCGAGCCTTCCTGTACCACGACGGAACGATGCAGACGCTCGGTGGACTGGGTGACGTCTCGCAAGGGAACGCCATCAATGACTCTGGCGTGATCGTTGGGACATATTTGCTGGCAGGAAACGAAGGTGCCGTAGACGCTAGGGCGTTCGTTTGGATCGACGGAACGATGTACAACCTGAACGATTTGATGGACAGTTCTGGCGCGGGTTACACGATCCAGCAAGGTCGGGACATAAACAACTCGGGCGTGATCGTCGGCGACGCAGTCGATTCAAACGGGGTAACGCGAGGGGTCATCTTGACTCCCAATCCGTAGCCCAGAATTGCGGATAGTCGCGGACAATTAGAACAGTGCATCTGGACCGACGGGCTCGACTGCTTCGGGCGACTTGAAGCGCGGGTTGGACACGGCTTTGGCAACCGGGTGCATCTCCATCTCATCGGACGGGTACGGGGCCAGGAGCGCAACGGGCCCATCGGCCTTGGGGTCGAGCCAGGCATCGAAGTCGTCCGGGGGTATCAGTACTGGCATGCGAGTGTGCAGGTCGGACACCATCTCGTTGGCATCGGTTGTCACGATCGTACAGGTCGCGAGCGCGCCGTCGATCGTCTCCCATTCCTCCCACAATCCGGCCAAAGCGAACGTCTGCTTTGAGCGCAGGTGGATGAAGTACGGCTGCTTGTGCCCTTTTTCGCCCTTCCACTCGTAAAAGCCGTCTGCAGGAAGCAGGCAGCGCCGCCTCTTGAACGCCGCCTTGAAACTCGGCTTTTCGGCCAGCGTCTCTGCGCGTGCGTTGATCAGTTTCTGGCCGATGGAAGGATCCTTGGCCCAAGACGGTACGAGGCCCCACTGGAAGAACTCCAATTGGCGTCCTTGGCCGCGGTCTGTGACGGCGGCGACGACGTCCGTCGGGGCGATGTTGTACTGCGGCTCGATGCCGTCGGGATCTAGGCCGAAGACCAGTTGGAACCGTTCACGCTTGAAGAACGCGAAGCGTGCGCACATCGACTTCCCCTAGTGCAGCACCATCACGCGCGCCGAGCGCCTACCGACGCGCCTTCGGCCGTCAAACGCCTCGACGCTGAATGTATGCCAGCCCTCTGTCAAGCGCGAGGTGCCGATCGTAACGAACCACTTGTCGCTGCCCAACCCCTCGTAGAGCAGATTCCCGTCGATCTTGAACCGCATCATGACGTGCGTGCTGATGGTGCGGAACCAGGCGGAGATATCGAGTTTGCCCTGCACCGTCTGTCCGTCCACGAACGGCATCGGAGAAAGCGGCACCGTCGCCATGGGGTTTGTACTGCCATCAACACGACCGTAGTTCAGAGCGGTGAGGTCGAAGTACTCGGGCAGTTCGCTCGCGTCCTTGAGGTAGTAGTCCGGCTCGATGACTTTGCGGTACGCATCGAGCACTGCGGCGTTCTGGGTCACCGCGTAGTTGTTGTTCAAGCGGTGCGCAAGTTCGAGGTTGTTCCCGTTGAAGTAGTCGATGCACTTGACGCGGGGGTAGCGCCGCGGGAGACCCGCATAGAGGGCATAGAGGTTGCGCTCTGCGAATCCAGGGATGCTCTTGCTCTCAAGGGCTGAAAAGTGAGTCGTACCGTACTCGCCGATCATGATCGGCTTTCTTTCGCTGTACCGGTCATAGACGTAGTCCAGCATCTCCATCGGATGCACCTGCCGCGCGGGCTTCTTCGGATCCTGGTCGTAATAGGTGACGCTGTACATGTTGACGCCGACCCAGTCGACATAGTCGTCGCCTGGATAGTAGGACGAGATCGGGTTGATCGGCGTGGCATAGGGGCACCAGACCATCGCGACGTTCGGCGCGTACTGTTTCATCTTTTGCGCGACGAGGCGGAACTTCTGCTTGTAGAGTTCGGGGTCTTTGCCGTAGTCGACCCAGGCGCCGTTCATTTCGCTGCCGAAGCGCAGGAAGATCTTCGCATTGGTCTTGCCCATGTCCTTCGCCAGGTTCTCGAGGTACTCGTCGTCGAGGACGTACTGGATGCCGCGATTGGGCTCGAGGGCTATGTGGACGATCTTTCCCTGCATAGCAAGGAGGCTGACCCAGTCGGTGGGAAGCGGCCGGCCATAGCCGAGATAGAAGAAATAGGTCGCGTGCGGCGTTCCGACGATGCTCTCGAACGCCTGAGGAAGCCTTCTGGTGCGGCCGATCGAGTCCTTGTACGTCTGAGTGAGGCTCGAGTCGAGGTCGATGTACGCGCCGAGGTAGCAGCCGTAGAGCGGCTCGTACTTCGCGCCCGTGTAACAAGACTTGACCTCGTCGACGGTCGGCTTTCTGTCCAGATAGAAGCCCAGTTGTGGTCGTCCGTTGGCAAACGCCGGGGCGCACGCCGTGCAGGCGACGAGAAACGGGAGGAGTCTGGCGAAGCGACGGGCCATTGGGGCCGATGTTACCTTCACTCCTCTTCCGCTCCGACGACCGCGAACGGCCTCGTCCTGCTGATGAGGATCGCGCCGACGATTCCTGAAAGCGTCGATCCGAGGAGGATGCCGAGTTTCGCCGCCGTATCGAGCGTCGACGAGCCGAACGCGAGCCCCGCAATGAACAGCGACATCGTGAATCCGATCCCGCCCAGGAACGCGACCCCGACGACGTGGCGCCAACTTACGCGCGCGGGAAGGATGGCGATACCGATCTTGACCGAGAGCCACGAGAACAGGGAGATGCCGACGACCTTGCCGATCAGTAGCCCGAGCACGATGCCAAGCGTGACGTGCTCAGAGAGTTGCCCGAAGCCCACGCCGTGTAGGACCACGCCGGCATTGGCGAGCGCGAAGAGGGGCATGATCAGGTAGTTGACCGGCGTGTGAAGGTTGTGCTCGAGCCGTTGCAGCGGCATCTGGACGCCTTCACAGGACTTTTCGATCGCGTGCAGGGCGTTCTGGCGCTCCTCGCTGAGGAGCGCGTTGGACTCGTCCGTGGTGCGGCCTTCCTCGAACCGCTTGAGGAGGTCACGGCCCTTGTCGAGGAACTCGTCGGCGTTCATCCGGACGCGGGTCGGGATCGTGAGGGCCAGAACGACGCCTGCGATCGTCGCGTGGATGCCAGAGGAGAGCAGCGCCAGCCAGAGGCCCACTCCGACGACCATATAGGGCACAAGGTTCCGTACGCCCACAGCGTTCAGGAGCACAAGGATGAGGAACAGGAGCCCTGCGGTCTGGAGGGCACCCATGTTCAGGCTGCCTGAATAGAAGAGCGCAATGACGATGACGGCGCCGAGGTCGTCCACGATGGCGAGCGCGGTCAGGAACACCTTGAGGCTCAGGGGCGCGCGCTTTCCTAGGAGCGCGAGGATGCCGAGGCTGAAGGCGATGTCGGTCGCCATCGGGACCGCCCAGCCGCTGCTCCCTTCACCACCGCGGTTGATTCCGAAATAGATCAATGCCGGGACGACCATGCCGCCGAGCGCCGCCATGATCGGCAGCGACGCGTTCTTGAGAGTGGAGAGTTCGCCGACCAGTATCTCGCGCTTGATCTCCAGCCCAACGAGCAGGAAGAAGAGCGCCATCAGAGCGTCATTGATCCATGCGTGCAGCGGCAGTGAGAACGCGGGCCCGCCGAACTGGACGGAAACCTCGGTCTCCCACAAGTGCTGGTAGGTGTCGCCGTAAGGAGAGTTCGCCCAGACGAGCGCGATCACGGTGCACGCGAGAAGGATGATGCCGCCGGAGGCTTGCGACTCGATAAACCTCGCCACCGGGCGAATGACGTTGCGGTGGACGATCTGGCGGACCTTCTCGTGCGGCAACGACATCGGGTCAGCAAACACTCCCGAGCGCCGCTTTCGTGCGCACGACGATCTCCTCGATGAGGGGCGCGTCTGCTATGAGCGGCGGTGCAAACCTGAACGTCCTGCTCCTCGTCTCCTTGGTCAAGACGCCGTTTTCGATGAACGCCTTTTGGAGCGCCTTGGAGTCGACCGATGCGTCGACCTCCATGCCTACAAGGAGGCCGCGTCCGCGGACGTCAATTACGGCGGAGCACTTGATCGCCTTGAGCGCCGCCTTCAATGTCTCTCCAAGACGTGCACTGTTTCCGGCATAGTCCTTGGTCTCCATCTCCGCGAGCGCCGCTAGGGCGGTGACGGCGGCGAGCGGGTTGCCGCCGAAGGTGCTACCGTGGGTGCCGGGCGTGAAGACGTCCATCACTTCCCTACGGCCGACGGCCGCAGAGACGGGCAGCACTCCGCCGCCGAGCGGCTTGCCGACGGCCACGAGGTCGGGCTTTGCGCCCTCTTCCATCCATGCGAACTTCTTGCCGGTCCGACAGAACCCAGTCTGCACTTCGTCCCAGACCAGCAGAACGTTCTCCTTGGTGCAGAGGTCGCGCACCTCGCGCAACCAGCCGTCCGGGGGTACGAGGATGCCGCCTTCGGCCTGGATCGGCTCGGCCAGGAAGGCGACAGTGTTCGGCGTGATCGCGGCCCGCAGTGCGTCGATGTCACCAAAAGGAACCATGCGAAACCCGGGTGTGAACGGGCCGAAGCCTTCGCGATACGTCTGCTCGGAGGAAAAACCGACGATGGTTGTCGTGCGACCGTGGAAGTTGTCCTCGCAGACAATGATCTCGGCCCTGCCGTCCTCGACCTTCTTTTTGTCGTAGCCCCACTTCCGCGCGAGTTTTATGCAGGTCTCTACGGCTTCGGTGCCTGTGTTCATGGGGCAGACGACGTCGAGTTCGCAATACTGCGCGAGCAGTTTCATGAAGAGCCCGAGTTCGGAGGTGTAGTAAGCCCGGCTAGTGAGGGCGACCTTCTTCAACTGGCTCTCGATCGTGCGAACGATCGCGGGGTTGAGATGGCCATGGGCGACCGCTGAATACGCCCCTACGCAGTCGATGTACTCCTTGCCACTGCCGTCCCAGACGCGAGCGCCCTCGCCTCGGACGATGTTGACGGGCATGGGGGCATAGTTGTGGGTGCCGTACTCGTTGGCGAGGTCGATCGATTCGGCATCGCTGATCGCCTCAACCAGGCTCAAAACCCCCTTCTCCGCTATCTGGGCCCATACGTCGGTCGCCACACGCTCCATGTCCATCATTCTAATGGACGTAGGAGGGTGCGGACCGGGACGCGCTCAATAAATGTCCTTTCGGACGGAGAACATAGGCCGCTTGAGTTGCGCGAACGTAACGCTCTTGGCGTGACCGTCGCCCCAGAGGGTCGTGGATCGGTCGCGGTGCAGGAAATTGAAGTGGTCCCTCAGGGACTTCGACTCGGTCGGTGGATTTTCGAACCAGTCTATGCCCTGCAGGAAGTTACAGAGTGGAACGCGCGCGTCGTGCTCCCAGGTCACGAGCGTGTTCGAGCGGTCCTCCATTTCGGAGTCGTTGATCGCGACATCGTTCACCAGGCCGAGCGCATCGACAAAAATGGAGCGTGATCCCGGGCCGTACTCCTTGTCACGCGCGGCCGGGTTGCGGTCGTAGTAGGGCGATTCAAATCCAGGATGGAACCAGTTGTACGCGATGGCCAACTGGTACTGCTTGGGCTGGCTGGGGCAAGCCTTGATGCGCTCGCTCCTGAGGTAGGGGTCGATGGCCCCGGGCCGCGGCCTGTTGATGGCCGGCTGGTTCACGAAACCTGTCAGGCCGCCGATGTTCGGCCCGTTGTTGTTGTCATAGCCGATCCACATCTGTTGGTCCGAGAACCCTGCCATTGGCGCGGTAATGACTGCAGGCGGCCACATGTCGTCGTAATCCATCCGGTACATCATCATGGCGAGGCCGATTTCGTGAGTGTGGACGATGCACACGGTCTGCTTCGCCGTCGCCTTGGCTTCGGCGAAAACCGGGAAGAGCAAGCCGGCCAGGATCGATATGATGGCGATCACGACCAGCAGTTCTATCAGGGTGAAGCCTTTAGCACGCATAGAAACGCCTGGCCCAGAAACTCATTCTTAGCATACGTGAAAACTCAGGCGAGCGCGCGGATGTTCCTTGATCTTTTCCAAAAACCGGACAGAACAATCAGTTCAGCGGCCACCTGGATGGTCATTCCGAAGCCAGCGACGACGATTCCGTCGAGCCTAAGGGAAACACCTAGGGACAGCGTCAACGCAAGCGAGACGATCGCGACGATGATCGCGTAGAGCCTGATCTTCGTCTCTCTGTGGGCGGCGAGCAGACCTCTGAAGAGGGCGCCTCGGGCGTTAACGACGGGCACCAGTACTGTCACGAGCAGGGCGAGGGCCGACAAGACGACGATCTCGGGCTTGCCGTCCAGCACGACGAGGAAGAACCAGTTCGCTGCACCGCTGAAATAGGCCAGCAAGACCGCAACCCCGCACACGATCCCCACCCGCGTACAAAACTCCGACAGCCGCGCTCGCGTCTCAGTGTCGCGATAGAGGGCTACAACCGTCTCGGGAAGAGCGAAGGTGACTGACCGGAACAGGAACATCGTGCCCTGCGCGAGGCCCCATGCCGCCAGCATTCTGACGCTGTCCGGCGAGCGCGCAAGCGCCGCGGAGATCAGCGGCATCGACAGGATCATCGTCATCGTCGCCAGGGTGAGCGGATAGTGGAAGTGCCACAGTTCGTTCATGGGCAGCCCCTTATCCTCGTCCGTTCCGACCATCGGATCGAGGCACCGGCGGATCGTGGGACGGCTGACGAGGTGGATAAACAGAGTCTCGCACGAGACGCCCGCAACCATCGCGATCGCTGCGACAGTCAAACCTGGAATGCTCGTCCACTCATAGAGTCCGAGACAGAACCCGACGATCGATATGACGCGCACCGATGTTCCTATCCCGACGGGCTTGGTGTTGTCGAACCGGATCAGTACGCCGTGCAGAAACCGACGCCATCCGACCATCGCCGCCCACGGAATCATCACGATCATCGCTGGGCGCAATACGACAGCGACGTCGTGCTCGGCTCCGATGACGCGCTCGATGAGAACCCAGTAGAACGGAGTCAGGCTCACGAGCGCTTGGATCGATGCCACCCACAACATCAGCATGGCTGTGAAGCGTCTGATCTGCAAGTAGGCGGCGTGCGTGCGCGAAAGCGTCGTCGAAGTGGTCAGGAGGTCGATCACCGGCGACTCGATGAAGATCGCAAGCGAGACCAAGAGCGCCAGGCCAGCGAGCCCCGCCTGTTCCCCACCCCGGCGCGTGATGATTCCTGCCGTCACCGGCCCCTCGACGGACATGAAGATCCATGAGACCGCGAGTGGGATGAAGAACAGCAGAATCCTCCGCTGCGTGAGCGAAGATTGGCCCAGTTCGGTTTCGCTCAACGTGGAGGACAAAGCGGAGAAATGGTACCGCCCAAACTAGTCGCGCCAACGAGCAGGGCCCATAATGCGTTTTACGATCATGCCGTCGCTGCTTCTTGCCTACCTTCTCCTTTGCCCTCAAGCCGCCGCTCCGAACTTCGACTCTATAACGGTTGACACACTGAAGACACACGAGCGTTTCCTTGCCAGCGATGCTCTTGAGGGGCGAGGTACGCCCTCGTTCGGGCTGGACATGGCGGCGGACTATATCGCGAACCAGTTCAAAAAGGCGGGACTGGAGCCAGGGGTCGACGGAACTTACTTCCAGGTCGCGACAGACTCGTCGCTCAACGAGGCTGGCTTCCCAACAGTCAAGAACGTGGTCGGCATCCTGCGAGGCTCCGATCCAGCGCTCAAGGACACCTACGTCATGTTGACGGCGCACTACGACCACCTGGGAATCAGCGAACGCAGGGCGAAAGGCGACGACAAGATCATGAACGGCGCGAACGACGATGCCAGCGGCACGACGGCGGTCATGGAGATCGCGCGCGTACTGGGGGCGATGCAGCAACGGCCGAAGCGGTCACTGATCTTCGTCGCGCTGTTCGGCGAAGAGCGCGGGCTCTTCGGCTCCCGCTACTACGGCGACCACCCAGTTGTCCCGCTCAAGGACACGGTCGCGGACTTCAACATCGAGATGATCGGACGAACGATCAAGGACGACGGCAACTGGTCGGGGAGGCTCGGGCTGACGGGCTATGACTATACGGACATGGCGGACGTGCTCAAGCCGGCGTTGGCGCAGTTCGGGATCGAACTGGTCTTCGACAAGGAGGCGAGCGACCCGTTCTTCATGCGATCCGACAACGCTGCGCTCGCCGCTGCTGGAATCCCGGCGCACACCGTCAGTACTGGCTACGAAGACCCGTGGTACCACCAGGCGAACGACAACTGGGACAGCCTCGACTACGACAACATGCTCAAGACAGTGCGAGGGCTCGCTAACGCGGCGCTAGCGCTTGCGAACAGCGAGAAGGCGCCGCAGTGGAACCCGAACAACCCGCGTGCGGCAAAGTATTTGGAGACCTGGAAGCGGCTGCACAACGGCGGCTAGCGAGCTACTTCTTGCGCTTGTAGTTTAGTCGCCACTCGAGTTCCCAGGTCTTGCCGCCGTCGGTCGAGCGCTCCCAGTCCCAGACGAACGAGTCCTTCTCGACGTCGTGAAAGACCATGCGTGTCGTCGCCCCTCCGGTCGCCGACGCCGGAAGGGTCGACTTAAAGACGAAGCCCTCGTCGGTCTTACCACCCTCGAACGGCAAGTAGTTGCCGCTGTCGTCGACCCAGGTCTGACGCCATCCCTTCAGACGCACGCTGTAGACGGAGACGCTCTTGCCGGTGAACCCCTCCATCTTGAAGTTCTCCTCGATGACCTTTTCACCAAGGATGTGGTGCACCGAGTTCGCTGCATTCGTCTCTGTCCATTCGTCCTTTCCGAACCCGGTCCTGGAACGCCCGCTGCAGTTCCACTCTCCGACCCAGAAGTCGAGGTCGTGGGACGGGTCGGGAGCGGCCTGCGTCTGCGTTGAGACGGCCAGAGCCAATATGAGTCCTAACACCATTGCTACCCCTATATCGTGCGTGCTCGAACGATAGTTCCCCCTCTGTATCGATTACGATAACGCCTCGCCCGGCCCAACGGGTAAAAACCACGAAACAGATGAACCAAAAGAATCTAACCATCAGATTTCTGGCGCTCGCCCTGGCGGTCGCGACCGCCGGAGCCGCGCTTGGGCAGGCGCCCAACCCGGCGCTTTACGGCTCTCTTAAGTGGCGCGAGATCGGTCCGTTCCGCGGTGGCAGATCGAACGCCGTCGTGGGAGTTCCGGGCCGGGCCGACGAGTTCTACATGGGCACGTGCGGAGGGGGCCTCTGGAAGACCACAAACGGCGGCGTCGACTGGAACTGTGTCTCGGACGGATTCTTCAAGACAGGATCGGTCGGCGGCATCGGCGTCAGCGCCTCCAACCCGGACATCGTTTATGTGGGAATGGGGGAGACGGAACTGCGCGGCAACGTCAGCAACGGCGACGGCGTCTACAAGACGACGGACGGCGGCAAGACCTGGACCAACGTCGGCCTTGAGGAGACGCACCACATCGCGCGAGTCCGCGTTCATCCGACTAACCCGAACATCGTGTGGGTCGCGGCGCTCGGCCACGTTTACGGTCCGAACCCTGAGCGCGGCGTCTACAAGACGACGGACGGCGGCAAGACGTGGCGGCAGGTGCTGTTCGTCAGCGATCGGAGCGGCGCGGTCGACCTCAACGTCGACCCCAACAACCCGGACGTGCTCTTTGCGAGCACATGGGAGGCATGGCGCACGCCGTACAGCCTCAACTCGGGCGGGCCAGGCTCACGGCTCTTCAAGTCCACGGACGGTGGCGAGACTTGGACCGACATCTCGCGCAATCCCGGCCTCCCGACAGGGATCCTCGGCAAGATCGGCGTCAGCGTCTCTGGCGCGGACTCGAACAGGGTCTACGCGGTGGTCGAGGCTCAGGACGGCGGAATCTTCCGCAGCGACGACGCGGGCGCGACCTGGACCTTGGTCAACGACGACCGAAACTACCGGCAGAGGGCGTTCTACTACACGCGCATCTACGCCGACCCCAAGGACAAGGACTCGGTCTATGTGACGAACGTCGGTATGGGGCACTCGACGGACGGTGGCAAGACCTTCCGCGGGCTGAGGACGCCACACAGCGACAACCACGACTTCTGGATCAGTCCGGACGACAACAAGATCCTCATCAACGCGAACGACGGCGGGGGCAACGTTTCGAAGGACGGGGGCAGGACATGGACCAACCAGGACTTTGCGACGGGCCAGTTCTATCACGTCACGACGGACAACGCGTTCCCTTATCGCATCTACGGCGCACAGCAGGACAACAGCACTGTACGGATCGCGAGCCGCGCGCCCGGTGGGATATCGACTGAAGACTGGCAGGCGACGGTCGGCGGCGAGAGCGGCTATGTCGCCGTCAAGCCGGACGACCCGAACGTCATGATCGGCGCCAACTATAGCGGCTCGATGGAGATCATGGACTATAACACCGGGCTTGGGCGAAGCATCGACCCGTGGCCGGACAACCCGATGGGGCACGGCGCGATCGACCTCGTGCAGAGGTTCCAGTGGACGTTCCCGATCCTTTTCAGTTCGCACAACCCGAACGTGATCTACTGCTGCTCGCAGTACGTGCTGAGGAGCAACGACCTCGGGACGACTTGGGACAAGATCAGCCCCGACCTGACTAGGAACGACCCTAAGACCCTGCAGTCCAGCGGGGGGCCGATCACGAAGGACAACACTGGAGTCGAGTACTACGCGACGGTGTTCACGCTCGCCGAGTCTCCGATCACGAAGGACGTTCTGTGGGCCGGATCGGACGACGGGCTCGTGCACGTCACGCGCAACGGCGGCAAGAACTGGACGAGCATCACGCCGAAGGGCATGCCCGATTGGGGCAGGTGCAGCATGATCGACGCGTCGCCATTCAACGCCGGCACGGCGTATTTGGCAGTCGACAACCACCAGAACGACGACTTCCAGCCTCACATCTACATCACGGACGACTTTGGCAAGACCTGGCGCTCCGCGGTCGACGGGATTCCGGACGGGGCGTTCGTTCGCGTCGTACGGGAAGACCCGCACCGCAAGGGGCTGCTCTACGCCGGAACGGAGACCGGCATCTACGTCAGTTTCGACGGCGGCTTCCACTGGTCTTCTTTCCAAATGAATCTGCCGATCGTGCCGATCCACGACCTGACGATCAAGGACGACGACCTGGTCGTTGCGACGCACGGGCGTGGGTTCTGGGTGCTCGACGACATTTCGCCCGTACGCGAGGCGATGGGTCAGTCCAACTCAGATCCCGTGTTGTTCCAGCCTGATCCCGCGAACAGGATGCGAACGGGATTCTCTGGTCGACGCGGCGGTCGGCGCGGACCAGTCGCCGACACCAGCGGCGAACGGGAGCCCGTCGGAGAAAACCCGCCGGACGGCGTCGTGGTGGACTACTACCTTCCGAGTACCGCCAAAGACGTCAAACTCGAGTTCCTCGACAAACACGGCACGGTCCTCGCAACGCAGACACCGAACAAGTCCGAGGGCGCCCACAGAGTCTCGCAGTGGCTGCAGTACGCGACGTACAAGAATCCGCCCAAGATGCTCATGTGGGGCGCGTTCCCCGCTCCGATCACGGCCCCTCCCGGCGACTACACGGTCCGGATGACGGTAGACGGGAAGACGTTGGAGCGGACGTTCCGGTGGAACAAAGACCCGCGCAGCCCGGCGACCGACAAAGAACTGAACGCGGCGTTCGACCTGGCGATGAAGATCTCTCAACGGACCGACGAGGCGAACGACATCGTCGTGAAGATCCGTAGCATCCGCGAGCAGGTCGGCCAGGCGGTCGAAAAACACGCGGACATGAAGTCCGACGCCGACGCGATGATGGCTAAGTTCGAAGACGTCGAGACCGCCGTGTACCAGACAAAGGCGCAGGCGGGACAAGACCTGTTGAACTATCCGATCAGGCTCAACAACCGCATGGCGGCGCTACTGGGAATGGTCGCGAGGAGCGAGTTCGGCCCGACTGAATCGACATACGAAGTCTTCGACATGCTCTCGAAGTTGCTGGACGTGCAGGTCGCGAAAATGAAGAACCTCGAGGACAACGACCTCAAGGCTTTCAACGCGAAACTGAAACAGATGGGTGAAGACCCGATCGTGCCGAAAGGCATGTCGGGGCCCTAGCCTGCCTTTGGAGGACCCGCCCCTTCTCCCCCTTGGGAGGAGGGGCTTTACTTTTTGGCTACCGCGTCGACATTGCAAGCCGAAGGCCGAAGGCGGCGATCGCAAGGCCCGAGGTGATTTCGACCCAGCGCCTGACCGCCGGGGCGCGCAGCCACGTTTGCGCCGCACCGACGAAGAAGGAGACGAGACAGAGCCAAACGAGCGACGCACCGACGTGGATCGCTCCCAACTTAAGTGCGGTGGCCGCGACGGGGTCGCCGGGCGCGATGAACTGTGGAAGCACAGCGACATAGAAGAGCACGACCTTCGGATTGAGCAGATTGGATAGGAACCCTTCGGCGAGACACTGCATCCGACTCTTCTGTCTCCCGTTGTCTGATGTGACGGACTTATTGCTGTTACGCACGGCGCGCACTATGCCTATCGCTCCAAGCGCGACGAGGTAAGCAGCGCCAAGCACTTTCAGCACCGTGTAGAAGCCTGAGTACTGAAGAAGCAAGGCAGCAACGCCCACGCTTGCCAGCGTCGCGTGCACCGCGGTACCTATCTTGATGCCGACTGTCGTCGCGAGGCCCGCGGTCGTACCTTGCGAGGCAGCATTGCGCAAGACGACCATCGTGTCCGCCCCAGGCGTCACGGCGAGGACGACCGCAAGGATCACAAACTCGCTGATCGAGGCTGCAGGCATTCAGGCGAGCCTCTTTTCGATCAGCGTGAGCCACTTGAGCCGCGCTTCCTCGCTTGCCAAGACGCCTTCAACGGCAGCGATGTCGCACTCGGTCAATTCATCGCCATCCTTCAGCATCCGTTTAATGTCGTCGATATGCGCCGCGACTTGCTGCCTCGCCGACACGAAGAACTTTTTCCTATCTGCCTTGGGGAAGGAACTGAGGAGGCTGACCCTGGTCCGTATCAGGTCGACGAGGAAGGCGACGTCGTCCTTCGGGTCGATCGTCAAGGTCCATCGCCGGAACTGGGCCATGCCCTCCTTGGTCACGGAGTAGGTCTTGCGCTCCCTCTTGCCGTGCCTCTTCTTTTCGACCGAGACCAGCCCCTCGGCCGCCAATCGCCTCAGGAGCGGATAGATGGCGCCAGCGCTGCCGGAATAGTAGGACGAACCCGAGGTCTGGAACGCCATCATGACCCGATACGCCGAACAGGGCTCGAACTGGGCCACGACTCCGAGGGCGATGTAACCAAGGTGGCTAAGCCGCTTCACGCGGCGTATTTACCCTAATGGGCCCGGTCGGGAATTGTGCCGGACTGCCGGGACCTGATACAGTAGGGAGGGTTTCTCACCCAACGACATCGGAACCACAAGCCAAAATGCAGACCACCCAGTACAGAGAAGCGCTCAGAAAGGCCTTCCAGTCTCAGTACAAACGGATCGAAGAGAACTTCATGGACCTGACGCCGGAGCAACTCCAATACCGGCCCGACGAGAAGACCTGGAGCCTCGGGCAAGTCTTCCTCCACATTTGGCTAGCGAACGACAAGTACCTCGTCAAGATGTCGGACGTGGTGCTCCACACGGAGAAGAAGGAGAAGGAGAACCAGGAGTACAAGCCCGGCTTTTTCGGATCGCGGTTCATCCAGATGGTCGGCCCGACTGGGGGCAAGAACACTCCCGTGCCGAAGATTTTGGAGCCCGACTACAAGAAAGTCCCGGACGACATCGTCCAACGCGTCCTAGACCAACTGACTGCCATCGAGGAGTTTCTCGATGCAAGCGAGGGCAAGGACATCGTCAAGACGAGAATAACTTCGCCGGTGGCCAAGGCGCTCAAACTCAGGCTAGGAGACGTCTTCAAGCTGCTCGAGCAGCACAACGAGCGTCATATCAACCAGGCTATGCGGTTCAAACGCGTCGCGACTGCGTCCTAAAGGTAAGGAACTCGTCACGTAGCCTAGAACGTAACCGAAAACAACAGAGGACACCAATGTTAACTGGACTAATCCTATCGATCGCCCTCTCGGGAGGAGCCGGGACAAAACTCGTCATGATGCCCAGCGGCGCCATGCCGGTCATGGGCGGCTATCAGCCACAAAGACTACAACTGACCGACAAGAAGCCCGAGGGCCTTCGCAAGGCGCCATCAATGAAATCGCCGATGTACGGTGTGCTCGAGTTTGGTGCCGCTAACGGCAAGAAGTCGTTCATTATCGCGGTCGACGGTTCAAACTTCTACGCCGACACGAACGGGGACGGCGATCTGACAAACGACTCCGGCAACGAGTGGAAGGCCACGAACAACGAAGGGCAGGGCAACGCGAAGTACATTGGTTCGTTCGCTCTGATGCATCCGCAACTCAACCAAAAACTGAGTTTCGGCGTGTATATGTTCGACCCGGACGACCCGAGCCGCGCCGCGATCAAGAACGTCCTTCTTTACTACCCGGACTACGCCTTGACTGGCTCGTCACAATTTGCCGACGGCCCGCACAAGGTGCTCGTCGCAGACCGGAGCGGCACGGGGGACTTCACGAGCATGAACGTTTGGGTCATGGTGGACCGGGACGACGACGGCAAGTTCGACGGCAGGTATGAGCACTATCTGGTCAGCAAGCCGTTCAACATTGGAGGTACCTCTTACCAACTCGATGTCAGCGCCTTAGCGAACAATTTGCTCTCGATCAGCAAGTCCGCGACAGAGGTTGCCGCAGTGACGATTCCGCCGAACCTGTCGGTAGGAAGGAAGATTCCTCCGTTCGAAGCGGACACCACGGACGGAACGCACATCAAGTTCCCAGAGTCGTTCAAAGGCAAACTTGTGATGCTCGACTTCTGGGCGACCTGGTGCGGCCCGTGCGTCGGAGAACTGCCGAACGTGACGAAGGCGTACGAGCAGTTCCACCCGAAGGGCTTTGAGATCCTTAGCATAAGCCTCGACCAAAAGGACCAGTTAGATCACCTCAACCAGTTCACCAAAGACCACAACATGCCTTGGCGACAGGTGTACGACGGCAAGTATTGGAGCGCACGCGTCGCCCAGTTGTACGGAATCCAGGCGATCCCCGCCGAATTCCTCGTGGACGGTGACACTGGCGAGATCCTCGCTGACGCGCACACGCTGCGCGGTGAGACAATCTTCAAGACGCTGGGGACCCAGCTCGACAAGAAGTTCGGCAACTAGCCAGGGCACGTGTCCTTAATGTGGGCCGCGGCAGGCTTGCTGCGGCCCACATTGCGTGTAGACTCGCCCGCATGACGTGGACCGCCGCCCTGTTGGCCCTCACCATAGCGCCAGCGAACATCGACCAGGCGTATTCCGCCAAGATCAAGGAGTACACGACCGAGCCGTTCTTCCTGACCGACTGGGTGGACACCCTACCTTCAAGCAAGTCAGTTCCGACGCCCTCCGATGTGCTGGGGCACATCGTCGGTGCGCCAGACGTGCTCGACTACAGCAAAGACATCTACGCCTACATGGATAAGTTGGCCGCCGCCTCGCCGCGCGTGAAGGTCGAGCGGATCGGCAAGAGCGAGGAGGGCAAGGACATCATCGTAGTCTACGTCAGCAGCGAGGAGAACATAAGGGATCTCGACTACCTGAAAGACATCAACGCGCGGCTCGGCGACCCGCGCAAAACGACGGACAAGGAGGCGGAGGCGCTCATCAAGCAAGCGCGGCCGTTCTATTGGTTCACAGCGGGCATGCACGCTCCAGAGAGCGGCCCGCCCGAGATGGTGATGGAACTGGCGTACCGGCTTGCCACTTCGGACGACCCGCGAGTTGAGGCGATCCGCGACGGCGCGGTCACGATGATCACGCCGGCGCTGGACGTCGACGGGCGCGACCGGGTGGTGGACCTGTATCGCTATCGCAAGGCGCACCCTGACAAGCCCGAGATCCCGCTCGTCTATTGGGGCGACTATGTCGGACACGACGACAACCGCGACGGGATGCTGCTCTCGCTCCAACTGAGCAAGGCGATCACGCAGCGTTGGCTCGAGGACAAGCCGCTGGTGTTCCACGACCTGCACGAGTCAGTGCCTTATCTTTACATTTCGACCGGCACGGGCCCCTACAACCCGTGGCTCGATCCGATCGTCGTAGACGAGTGGCACGAACTGGCTTACAACGAGGTCGGGCAGATGACTGCCATGGGGGTGCCTGGCGTGTGGACGCACGGGTTCTTCGACGGCTGGGCCGCGAACTATGGGATGACCGTCGCACACGGCCACAACGGGATCGGGCGGTTCTATGAGACGTTTGGTGGCAACGGTGCGGACACAGGGATCAGGAGCGCCAGTGGCGATACTTCGCGCCAGTGGTACCGCCCCAACCCGCCGTTTCCGCAGGTCAAGTGGTCGATCCGAGACAACACCAACCTGATGGAGACGGGAGCGCTGATCGGACTGAACAAAGTTGCGACCGAGCGCGAGAAGTTCATGCGGAACTTCTGGATCAAGTCGAAGCACTCGGTGATGAAGCCGCAAAACGAGGGGCCGGCGGCGTATGTTTTCCCAGCCGACGAGAAGAACCTCCAGAACCAGGTAGCACTGCGCGACGCCCTCTGGCGCCAAGGAGTCGAAATTAGAGCGCTGAGCGCGGACTTCAAGGTCGGGAATAGAACGCTGCCGGAGGGTTCGGTCGTTGTACGCATGGACCAGCCGTACTCACGCATGGCCGATATGATGCTCGATAAGGAGTATTACAATCCGGACGATCCGCGCTCCTATGACGACACAGGCTGGCAACTTGGTCCCCTATTCAACGTCGACGTCGTTCGCGTGACCGACAGCAAGATTCTCCAGGTCGCGAATGCCGATAAGGTTGAGATGTTTACGTCCACACCTGACGAATCGAAGCGAATCGCTAATGGCTTTGGCATGATTCTATTGGGGAGGAAGTTTTCTCTGACTGGCAAGGCGCGTCTGGCGCTCGTGCACACATGGACGTCGACGCAGGAAGAGGGGTGGGCGCGCATTGCGCTCGACGAACTCGGCGTCAAATACGACTACGTCTCGGTGCACGCGTTGCGCGACACGCCGGACCTCAAGGCGAAGTACGACGTCATCCTGATGCCGCAGACGCGCGGCACGGCGCAATCGATCGTCGCCGGGAGGCCGATGGCCGGCGACCCAATCCCTTGGAAGAAGACCGACGAGACGCCCAACCTGGGTGCTCCCGACAGCACCGACGACATCCGCGGGGGAATCGAACTCGAGGGCGTTCTGCACCTGCGGGACTTCGTCGACCAGGGCGGCCTTCTCGTCTGCGTCGGCAACATGTGCCGTGTTCCGATCGACTATGGGATCGTGCACGGCGTGTCCGTCCGCGAACCGGACCAGATCAATGCGCCGGGAGGCGTGTTCCTGACGGAGAACGCGGAGAAGGACTCGCCGGTGCTGTCCGGCTACGGCGACACGCTGGCCGTGTACTTTAATGCGAACTCGCTACCGATCCTGAGCATGGGTCGAAGCGGGTTCCGCAGATTCGGCGGCCCCGAGGGCCGACCGAGCGGCCGCGGGGACCTTACTGACGCAGACGTCGTGCAAGGCCGGGCCGCATATGACCCGGGCAAGGACGACAACCCGACTCCGCGCAACAACAACGCTTCCCTTCCCTCTCCCAAAGTGCTCTTGCGCTACGCGGCAGAGAAGGACCTGCTCGTATCCGGCATGCTCAAAGGCGGCGACGAACTGGCGGGCCAGGCTGCGCTCGTCGACTGCCAGGTCGGAAAGGGGCACGTGCTTCTGTTCTCGTTCAACCCGTTCTGGCGTGGCGAGACCGTGGGATCGTACGCGTTGTTCTTCAACGCGGCTGCCAACTGGAACAAACTGACAGAAGAGAAGGAGGGCAAGTCGAAGGGCGGCGATGGGGCTTCGTGAGAACCTCGGGTGCTCGGGCTGCTGGCCGCTGCTCGTGTTAGCCGTGCTCGGTGCCGTATTCTGGTTGCTACAACACGGAGGACACTTCTAGCGTGTCCCAACGCACGACCGCGGTGACGCACCACCTCCGGTAGAATCGGCGGCACTATCATGGGCAACCCGATCACGATGACTCCCCAGGGCCTCACTGTGCCCGACGACCCGATCGTTCCTTTCATCGAAGGGGACGGGATCGGACCCGACATCTGGCACGCGGCGGTGCGCGTCCTGGACGCGGCGGTCGAGAAGGCGTACGGCGGAGGGCGCAAGATCGAGTGGAAGGAGGTGCTGGCAGGGCAAAAGGCTTTTGACGCGACGGGGAGTTGGCTGCCGGAAGAGACGCTTGAGGCGTTCCGCACTTACCTGGTCGGAATCAAGGGCCCGTTGACGACACCCGTCGGGGGTGGAATTCGGTCGCTGAACGTCGCTTTGCGGCAGACTCTCGACCTCTACGTCTGTCTGCGGCCCGTTCGGTGGTTCCCTGGCGTACCGTCGCCCGTCAAGCGTCCTCAGGACGTCGATATGGTGATCTTCCGCGAGAACACGGAGGACATCTATGCGGGGATCGAGTTCGAGGCTGGCACCGAGGACAATGGGAAGTTCCTTTCGCTCTTTGCCCAGAACTTCCCCGAGCGCTTTGCGAAGATGCGGTTTGGAACCGCCGAGAAGTGCGCAGAGTGGGGAAAGGTTCTCGAAGGGATCGGCGCGCCGCACCGCGACCTCGCGGTCGAGATGGGGGTCGGAATCAAGCCTGTCTCGTACCTCGGTACTGAGCGGCTGGTGCACAGCGCGATCCAGTATGCGCTTGGGCACAAACTGCCGTCCGTGACGCTTGTCCACAAGGGCAACATCATGAAGTACACCGAAGGTTCGTTTGCGGACTGGGGGTACAGAGTGGCGCGCGACTTCTATGGCGCCGTGCCGCTCGACGGCGGCCCATGGCACACGATCCCCGAGGGCAGACCGGGTGCGGGGCTCGTGATCAAGGACGTGATCGCCGACGCCATGCTGCAGCAGATCCTGCTACGGCCCAAGGAGTACGGCGTCATCGCGACGCTGAACCTTAACGGCGACTACATTTCGGACGCGCTGGCGGCGCAGGTCGGTGGGATCGGAATCGCCCCAGGCGGCAACATCAACTACATCAGCGGCCACGCGATCTTCGAGGCGACGCACGGCACCGCGCCGAAGTACGCCGGACAGGACAAGGTCAATCCGTCCTCGGTGATCCTGAGCGGCGAGATGATGCTGCGCTACATGAGGTGGAACGAGGCGGCGGACCTGGTAGTCAAGGGCGTCGAGGGCGCGATCGCCTCCAAAAAGGTGACCTACGACTTTGCACGCCAGATGGACGGTGCGACCGAGATCAAGTGCAGCGCGTTCGGCGACAACATCGTCGCCCACATGTAGTTGGGTTAGTTTGTCGCCACGTCGGCCGTCTTTCGGCTGGCGATGTACCAGGTCGCGAAGGCGGCTAGCGCGAGTATCAGCGCCTGCACCCAGGTCTGCCGCACGAGGAACAGCGAAACGCCGCAGAATGCCCACATCGTGCTGATGGCGACCAACTTCGTCCTTTTCTTGATGGATCGGTTCGCGTCCCAGTCACGAAGTGTCGGGCCGAAGCGGGGGTGGTCCAATAGCCAGTTCTCCAGCCTCTCGCTCCCTCGCTTGAAACAGAAAAGAGCCATGATGAGCCAGACGGTCGTCGGAAGGCCGGGCATGAAGATTCCGACGAAGCCGATTCCCACCAAGAGGAGCCCGGTCGCCGTATAGACTCTGCGCGCACCCTTCGTCATATTGGGCGCGATTCTTCCACGGCTCAGCGGTGGGCCTGCAACCACATCTGATGGACAGTTGACGAAACTGACGGCGATTCTAGGCCAGGGTTTCCGCAGGGAGCGATTCTAGAGTTTTGCGTGCGTCGACGGGCGTATGAACCCGGTCGTCTGTCTCGACCTTGCCGTCCCGGAAGTGGATGATGCGGCCGCAGTGCTCGGCGATCTCCCTTTCGTGCGTGACGATCACGATGGTCTTCCCTTGTTTGTTCAGTTCTTGGAAGAGCGCCATGATCTCGTGCGAGGTGCGCGTGTCGAGGTTGCCCGTCGGTTCGTCGGCGAGGATGAGCACCGGATCGTTGACGATCGCGCGCGCTATCGCGACCCGCTGTTGCTGACCGCCCGAGAGTTCATTCGGCTTGTGGTCCATGCGCGACTCAAGGCCGACGCGGACGAGCGCGCTCTTGGCGCGCTCCCTCCGATCGCGGACTCCGGCGTACATGAGCGGGAGTTCGACGTTCTGGATGGCAGTCGTACGGGGCAGGAGGTTGAAGGACTGGAAGACGAACCCAAGGTAGTGGTTTCGGAGTTCGGCCAGTTCATCGTCGGACATCGTCGAAATAGCCTTTCCCGACACAAAGACCTCGCCGGACGTCGGCCGATCGAGGCAACCGACCATGTTCATGAACGTCGACTTGCCGGAGCCCGAGGGCCCCATGACCGCTACGAACTCTCCGGGCTCGATGGTGGTGTCCACGCCCCGCAAGGCGTGGACGACCATATCGCCCATCACATAGTCCTTACCCAAGTCTTTCGTCACGATCACCGACATCAGTCGTCCTCCCCGGGCAGGGACTGCCCGGTCACAAGTCGAAGCCGTACGCGGCTGATGAGCGTGTCGTAGTACGCCTGGATGTAGTTGGACTCGGCCGTCGCGAGGCTCACAGCAGCCGTCAAGACTTCGATCAGGTCGCTGGCGCCCTCTTTGCGGGAGTCGGAGGCGGCCGCATAGTTGATCTGGGCGGCGTCTAGCGCGGCCTTGGAAGCGTCGAGGCGCTCACGGTTTTGAGAGAACTCCTTGTAGGCCGACTCGATCTCAGCCATCGCATCGCGCTCGCTCTGCGTGAGGGTCGCCTTCTCCGCGTCGAGGGAGAGTTGGTTCGAGCGAACGATCTCGCGCGTGCGGAACCCGTCGTACAACGGGATCGAAACCTGGAACACCAAGGCGGACTGGTCGAACGGGTCGGGGCCGAAGCCGCGCGTGTGCCTCGCGTCGAGCGTCCAGGTGAAGCCCTGGTCGATCTTGGCCAGTCGAACCGACTGGCCTTGTGCCTTCACGCGAAGTTTTTGTGCGAGAAGGTCTGGCCGATGGTCTAGTCCGTCCTGGATCGCCTGTTCGAGGGTGTAGTCCGTAGCCGGGATTTCTGTCTCTTCCGGGCTCTGCAGGTCACCGAGGGTCTGCCCTTCCTGCACGCCGAGCACGGCCTTGAGGTCCGCACGCGCAGTCGAAACATCGTTCCTCGCGGTGAGTTCTGCCGCCTTTGCGTTGAGTTTGTCGGCCGTGGCCTGGAGGACGTCCTTCTTGGGGCCAGCGCCAGTGTCGGCGAACTCCTTGGTCTGGTTCTCGATCTCCACGGCGCGGTCGAGTTGCTTTTGGCGGACCTTGAGGATCTCCTCTGCGCGCAGGGCGTCGTAGAAATTCTGGTGGACGCTGAAGAGGACGTTCCGGAGCGACTGGAGGGAGTTCTGCTCGCTCACGTCGCGGAAGTACGCGCTGCGCTTGTAAGAGGCGTCTCGCGTGCCGCTGTCCAGGAGCAGCCAGGAGGCCCTCACGGCCGAGGTGCCCGTCGTGGAATCGAAGAGCCCTTTGCTGAAGCCGGTGAAGGTCTCCGTGCGGTCGACGTCGTACTCGAACGAGGGAGTGACCGACGGGAAATAGGCCGCAAAGGCGGAGCGGGCGTCGGCGCGGCTCGCCTGGTATTGGAGCAACGCGGCCCGGACGGTGCCGTTGTTCGCCTTCGCCATGGCCAGCGCCTGGTCTATGGTCAGGCCCTGCGCACCGGCAGTCGAGGCTGCCGCTGCTCCAGCGAGGAGGAGCAACGCCGAGTTCGGTCTGAGTCCTAGCATCTCCGGTTCCCACACGGACGGGAGTCCGTCCAGTGGTTTATACACCCGCCCGGCAGTCCTGGTTTCGGGACTGGCCCCTAAGGGCCAATCGTGCCACAATCAGATCGCCCGCCTGGGAGGTGGATCTGACATGTCTGACATCAACGCGATCATCGGGGCTCTCGGCGACGATGCGAAGCCCCTCTTGGAGCACAAGTGCGGCACGATCGACAAGGAGCGGCTACACCTGCCTGGGCCGGACTTTGTAGACCGCGTCTATTCAGCGACCGACAGGAACACTCCGACGCTACGCAACCTCCAGGCCCTCTTTGAGCATGGAAGGCTGGGCGGCACAGGCTATCTCAGTATTCTGCCTGTGGACCAGGGAGTCGAGCACAGTGGCGGTGCGAGCTTCGCGAAGAACCCGGACTACTTCGATCCCGAGAAGATCGTCGAACTGGCCGTCGAGGGGGGCTGCAACGCCGTGGCGTCGACCTTGGGCGTTCTGGGCGCGTGCAGCCGCAAGTGGGCGCACAAGATTCCCTTCATCGTCAAGATCAACCACAACGAACTTCTCACCTACCCCAACAAGTTCGACCAGGTGATGTTCGCGCACGTGGAGCAGGCTTGGAACATGGGCGCCGCAGCCGTCGGCGCGACGATCTACTTTGGCAGCGAAGAGAGCAGCCGGCAGATCGTCGAAGTCTCGCAGGCGTTCGCGCAGGCGCACGAACTTGGCCTGGCGACGGTCCTGTGGTGCTACTTGCGCAACAATGAGTTCAAGAAGGACAAGGACTATCACCTCTCCGCGGACTTGACGGGCCAAGCCAACCACCTCGGCGTCACGCTCGAGGCCGACATCATCAAGCAGAAACTCCCCGAGTGCAACGGCGGCTACAAGGCTCTAAACACGGGCGGCTCGTCATACGGAAAACTCGACGAGAGGATCTACACGGAACTCACGACGGATCACCCGATCGACCTGACTCGCTACCAGGTGGCCAACTGCTACATGGGTCGGGCGGGGCTGATCAACTCAGGCGGTGCGAGCGGCTCGAACGACCTGCACGACGCGGTCAAGACTGCCGTCATCAACAAACGCGCAGGTGGGACGGGACTGATCTCTGGGCGCAAGGCGTTCCAGAAGCCGATGAAGGACGGCGTCATGCTGCTCAACGCGATCCAGGACGTCTACCTCTGCCAAGGCGTCACGATCGCCTAGGTGCTACCCACCGTGGTCGGTAATGGCCTTGTCGGCCTGCCGGATCTGCTCCGGGCTGGTCGCAAACCCCTTCGCATGGCGGTACGCCTCGCGCGCCCTATCGTCAAGGCCGCGGTTTCCTAGCGCGTCTCCGACAATCACATACTTGTTCCAGGCGCGCACCATTATGTCCGTCTTGATCGGAGCCGTTGTTGCCGCCTCGATCGCCCTACCAAAGAGGTCGTCCGCCTTTGTCCACATCTCTTGACGCATTGCAGGCGAGTCACTTATGGCCGCCGCGTCCACAGCGTCATCGGCTTCCTTGATGATCATTTCGAGATCGACTGGAGTGTTGTTGGTTGTGGCGCGAGGCACAGTCGAGGGCTCTGTCCTGAACGATCGCGGCAGGCTGCTTTGATCGACCGTCGACGGAGGGGTCTGTGTCTTTGCGTTTGTCTGCCCCGGTTGGTTCGTTGCCACCGTGTCGCTCTTCGCAGGCGGAGACGTCTCGGCTGTGCTCGGCTTCATCATGGCGTTGAGGACGAGGATCAGAAAGCCGATCGTCGCACCGATCAGTAGCACTGTGATGAAGAACTTGGCGATGCCCTGCTTCGTCTCCGGCTTGAGCAGCGGAGTGCGTGGCGGCGGCGGGTAGTAGACCGGCACTTGGCCCGGCGGGGGTGCCTGATAGGGCTGGTACGGCTGCTGGTACGGCTGGGAATACGCTTGTGGGTACGGTTGCTGATAGGCGGTGGGCATCGGCGTCCCGTAAGGCGTCCTCATCGGAGCCTGCGGTTGAAGCGGCTGCGGCATTGCGCCCGGCAGATACGGGTTGTACACCGGCGGCGGGCCAGGAATGACACCGGCGGCGGTAAAGGGCACTTGGGGCTGGATCGGGTCGAGAACGACACTTCCCGACTCCATGTCCTTCAGAACCTTTTTCAGGTCGTTCGCCATCTCTCCCGCGCTCTTGTAGCGCATGTCGGGCGTTTTTTCAAGTGCCTTTTGGATCACCTGCCATAGCGAGTAGTTCGCCTGCTGCGGCTGGTCGGGCTGCTTGTTCATGATCGCGTAGGTGATGCTGACCACGCTATCGCCCTGGAACGGCTTCTTACCGCTGACCATTTCGTACAGCACGACTCCGACGCCGAAGATGTCCGAGCGTGCGTCGATCTCTTTCCCGTTAATCTGCTCCGGCGACATGTAACTGGGTGTGCCGAAGACCTGACCGTCCATCGTGATGTTGGGCTCAAAGGTCAGGCGAGCGATCCCGAAGTCGGTGAGTTTGACCTGGCCGTCCTCCAGCAGTTGGACGTTGTCCGGCTTAATGTCGCGGTGGATGACGCCGTGCTCGTGCGCGAACTGCAACCCTTCGAGGACCTCGATGGCGATGTGGACCGCCTCCTTGGGCTCGATGAAGCCGTTCTTGTCGATCTCCTTGCGCAGGTTACGGCCCGTCAGGTACTCCATCGCGATGAAGTTCTTGTCGCCGTCGGTGCCGACCTCGTAGACCGTCACGATGTTGGGGTGGACGAGCGAGCCCGCTGCTCGGGCTTCCCTTTCAAACCTCTTGAGCCTGTCTTCCCTTTGTTGCTTGCTCGCCCCGGTGGGCATGGCGAGCTCCTTGATGGCGACACGGCGGTTCATCCGCGGATCGTAGGCCTCGTAGACAATGTCGTTCGACCTGGCGATCTCACGGATGATCTGGTACTTGCCGATCGTCGTGGGGATGTTTTCGCCCATTTCCCGCCCCTTTAGACGTTTTGCCCGTAGGGTTCTGTTGCTCCTTTCCTATTTTAGGCTGGTTTGCACCCTATCCTGCGATTCGGAGCCGTTTCTGGCGCCGTCAAGGGCGAAGACGGCCTAAAAACCATCAGCCTACGAGACTTGAGGGCTTATGGTCGCTCTTTCGAAGTGCGCGGACAGCATCTACTTCCGACTTTGGCCCAGCGGAACGATCCAACTGACGGAGTCAACCGGCTCGAAAACTCCGATCGACGTTTCGGCCTTGAACACAACGGTCACCTTTTCTCCGACTACGTCCACGACGCAGTAGCCGATCCTTTCTTCCACGTGTTTGATTCGGCTTATCTTCCAGTCTCGGTCGGTCGTCGTCAACTGCTTGCTCTTATAGAACGGCGCGCCCGCCGTTCCGACCACGAACTGGTGCATCTCGTCCTTCCAGCCCGGGAGCGAAACTGCCGCGTGGTCGTAGAGATGATCGTGGCCGAAGAAGACCGCCCGGCAGCCCGCGCTGTGCAGGCTCTTCATCAGTGCGTCGCGCTTGTCGGGCGTCGTGAAGAGCCCGTCGGTGTGCGCACCGGAGAAGAACGCCATCTTGTGTGCAAAGGCAAAGACGTGCAGTGCGTGCTCTTTGGCCAGCAGGGCATCAAGCCACTTCTGATCGACCCCTGGCGAGTTGGTGCCGAACTGGTCGAGGGCGATGAACGTCACGTTCTTGACTGTGTAGGCGTAGGTCATTCCCTCCTCGCCAGCGGGGCCCTCGCCCGGACTCGCGTATCTCCCGGACATTGCACTCTTCCAATCTTCTGTCGAATGAGGGGCGCGCATCTCATGGTTGCCGCGGCAAGCGAGCACTTTGATGCCGGCATCGTAGATGGGACCCATGGCCTTCTGCCAAGTCTTGAACTGGCTCAGTTCCTCTTTGTCCGTGCTCGCGCCAGCAACGAGGTCGCCGCTGTAGAGCAGGGCGTCCGGCTTCTCGGCCACGATCGCCTTGACGAGCCGACCAAGCGCCGCCGCGTTGACTCCGTTGTCGCTTCCCCGCCCGTCTCCGGTGACGATGAACCGGACGTGATCTTCTGCGCCAGCAAGCGCGGCGAAGGCTAGCAGGAAGAGCGCGAGGAACCGTCTCATACAGGGGTCAACGCTATTTTCCTCTATCGGCGGCTAGTTGTCGCTACTTCGGACACTCGCACCAATGGCGCCCGACCAGGTTGGTCGCAAGCGGCCAATCGGAAATCGGCGAGCAGACCCCATCTGCACGCAAGCACATCGCATCGATCTAGGCTGGCCGGACTCCCGTCCTCTCACAGCGCTAGATCTCTCCCCGCCGCTATCGTTGCTAGGATGATTCGCTCGTTATGCGCGGCGGGTCTTGCGACGCCGCAGGAGCGCGAGCAGCCCAAGGCTGAGCACGGCCAGCGAGCCTGGCTCCGGCACGGGATTGAGGAAGTCGTAGCCGACTGCGTCGAGCAGTCTGGTCTCCGACGGGCCCAAATCGATCTTGACCCCGCTCGTACCTGCCCAGTCCTGCACCTGCGGGTTCGGGCTGTGGATGATCCAGTCGCCCCAGTCGCCCGTCGTGCGGCCGTGTTGGTTGTACTCGACGATATTTGTCGTCGAATCGAGCGAGAAGAACGCGGAGGTCAGTGTGTTTGTGGTGAAGGAACGGCCGCCAGAGCCGTCATAGCGGTACATGTCAGCCGAAAACGGGTCCGTGCCGCCGACACCGGAGATCGTACCGAGCGCCTCGTCCACCTCATGGCACGCTACGGCGAAGTAGTCGACTTTGCCGGCGATCGGGTTGTTGTGGTCTAAGAAGCAGCTGCTGCTGTTTATGCTGATCGTGGAGTCGGTCGAGACGCTTGCGGCAAATCCGAGCGCACGGGCGTTGGCACTGCTCAACACGACGCTCGTCGTGCCGTTGACCGGGTTGTTCGTCTGGACGGGCAGGTGCGCGAGCGCCGTCGCATCGTCTGCGGTCGTCGCGTCGGCTTGGAGGGCGTTGCGGAAGTTCGTGTATGAAACGGTTCCGATGGCCGTGACGCTTTGGCCCAACCCACTAGGCATGTCCTTGAACGTGAGGTTCACCGTAATGTTGTCGGCGAAAGTAGCGTTATAAAGGCTGCAGACGGAGTTTATGGCAGCCTCCAACTGTGCTGCGTTCCCTTTGCTCGTGATCGTCGAGTCGAACGTAGGGATGATCGTCAAATTGGCAGAGGCGACGCAAGCAAGTGCAACGAGCGGTACAACGAGGAACCGTTTTCTGATATTCATTTTCCCTCCAAGGAGTTAACAACAGCCCGCAATCGCAGGCCAAAAGTAACCAATTATGCCACGCGGGAGGCGCTCTATGATCGTCCCGAGCCCCTCTCAAGCCCCGCAAATGTACTTGATTTGGCCGCTTAAACGCTCTCACACTCGCGCCAAAGGCGCTGGACGAGTTCGCTCGCCGTCGGGACGTCTTCTATCTCGGCGCAACCCGTACCGGCATACAAACACATTGCCTCAATGTCGCCGGAGTAGCCCTCGCGCGGAGCCGTGGTCTCGTACCGGAAGATCTCTTCCCCGCCTGCTGTCTTGGCCACGACGTCGCCTTCGCCCGGACGAGCGCCTACTGTGGGGCACCCGGCGGCCTCCCACGTCTCCAGAGTGCTGTTGCGCAGGACGCGGTGCGCAGAGTATGGCCAGCCGCCCTCGAAGCAGACCGTGAGCGACGTCGCGCCCTTCGTCTGGACGAGTTGCCGCTTGTACTCGTCGTGCGCTCGACTCTCCTGCGAGGCAACGAACCTTGTGCCGAGCATGGCGCCTTTTGCACCCATTGACAGAATCTTCGCGATATCCTTGCCGCCAGCGATCCCGCCCGCCGCGATTACAGGAACCCCGCCTGCGGCGGCGGCGACCTCCGGCAGCAGTTCCATAAGGGGTGTAGTGGACTGGACGTGGCCGCCCGCTTCGAGGCCCTGGCAGACGAGGAAATCCGCGCCGAGGTCGATGGCGCGGCGCACACCGGCCACGCTCGTCACCTGGATACCGACCATGGCGCCCGCCTTGCGCACCTTGGGCAAGTGCGGCTCGGGGTCGCCCCACGAGAATGTGACGATGGGTACGCCCGCCTCGAGTGCGGCGTCGAGCGACTCAGGCGGAAACGACAGCGCATAGTTCACTTGGAACGGGTTCTCAGTGTGTGAGAGGACGTACCGAACGTTTTCAGCAGCGGCTTCGGGAGGAGTCCAGGTCAGTCCCATCGAGCCCACGCCCCCTGCCTGGGAGACGGCTGCGGCCAGTTCGGGGCCGGCAAGGCTCGCGGTCGGAGCCTGCCAGATCGGGTATTTCAGCGCGTCTAGAACTGATCCGAAGGTCTTTTCACTCACGCGGCGATGTTATCCCAGTCGTGGTTTCGGGGGCACTTGCGGGAGGGAGACTTGCTCTAGAACCCAGCGCCTGGCGCCCCAGGGAAGAACGGGAAGGGAGGTTCCTTCCAGCCGTTCTGCTCCCAAACAAGTCGCGTCTGCCTCACCTTTTCTATTAGGCCCGGCACCTGGTGCGGCGCTTTCTTCGGCTCCGACAAGAACGCCTTTTCGAACACGTCCCAGTACTGGTCGATGTTGTGTGAAAGGTCAAAGACCATCACCCCTTGGGTGGTCGCTGCGGCGGCCTGCAGTGCCCGGCCCAACTGGCGGGTGTCGCCCTTGTAGTCGTCGAGCATCAATCCCGCGTACGTCCAGCACTGGTCTTCCGCGACGCGGTTAGTGATCACGCCCGCGGCCTCGACGGTCCGGCCGATCGGCGCTGAGACCTTCATCGCGTCGATAATCGTCGCTAAATTGTAGTAGCAGCCCGTGATGAGCACGTCAAGGTACTTGGCGAACCCCGTTTCACGGTAGTGACGCGTCAGGAACGGAAACCCGGCCTGCAACTCGTCAGACCCGTAGTTGCTGCCGTACTGGGCATAGGCGCCGTACCACGAGCCAGCATAGATGCCGAACGTCTTCCCTTTCGGGATGTGGGCGCGCACGCCCTTGACCCAGTCGGTGAGGTTCTGTGCCCGGAAGATCAACCAGGCGTCGAAGTACGGACCCGGGTCGATTCCAGTGCGCAGATGTTCGTCGTAGGTGACGCGGTAAACGTCGTCGGGCCATTTGATCGGATGGCCGACCACTTGTTCAAACGCGCTGCGGGAGTACTCGGAGAAGTCCGCGTCCAAGCCAGCAAAGCGCAATCGGTCGTCGAAGAGCAGGCCGTCGACGTCGTAATTTGCGAAGACTTCGTCCACGAAGGCATACGTTCGCTCCTGCACCTCAGGGTGGAGCGGGTTCATCATGAGCGGGATCTGGTCTTGGTCCTCCGCGAGCGGGACAAACCGCGTGGCAGCCGAGAAGACCGCAAGCGCACCGACCGGAAAGTCGTTCTTCACCCTTTCGACCGGCCCGTCGTCGGCAACCGCAATGAAGGACTCGCCATCGGTCGGGCGATCCTTTGATGAGGCCAGCACGGCCCCGTCGGCGTCCAAGGCGACGTACCAAGACACCTTGGGCAGAGACGACTTCGACGTATAGAGACCGACGCCTTCCTCCATCGTATTGGGCTTCGACGGCAGAGTGACCCCTTCCCCACCTCCTGCCGGGGTGACGACGGGCGACGTTCTCAGCACCCAAGTCTGCAGTAACGGATGCTGGTAGCCCCAGCCTGCCTGCCCGAACTTGGTGTCAGGGTCGTTTTCGTATCGCTTCGCGTAGGAGTGGCCCTCACTGAAGGCGTTCATGCTCACGAGGAGAGAGAGACCGTTGGCGTGCGCCTCGCGCACCATGGCGGCCAAAGGATCGAATTCCAGCGGCATCGTCTGGCCCTTCCACTCAGTGAGTTTGTCCGCCAGTTTGCTCGGGTATAGGGTTCTGCCGACGATCGGCTTGACGTCGTAGACGACTGTGTTGAAGCCGACGTTGGCCACCTTCTTCATCAGATCGGCGACCTTCTCGTCGGAGTTGCACCTGTCGAGGTTGGCGGTGCCGTCGATCCAGAGGACG
>OBLQ010000062.1_pt1 | contig 33520 bp, 23 predicted proteins | sample 1519881 | NCBI WGS metagenome assembly OBLQ01 (sample SAMN01911456, study PRJEB22533) | soil metagenome | biome: Soil | place: Malaysia | collected 2012-04-30 | depth DG_metagenome m | reverse complement strand
GCCAAAGTGTTGTCTTCCGTTCGTTCGACCTGTCAACTCAAAAAAGCTCTAAGACGCGCCCAAAACTCTTCTCCGAGCCTCTATTTATGCGGGCTTCGTGGGCCTGCTGTGTGTTCGGCAAATTGCATCCCTTTTGTGACTTTACGCCCTAAAAAGAGAGTTCTGCCGGCACGAGTGACACCGCGGGAAGTGACACCGAAGGACAAGTGAAATGGAGGATTCTTCAGGCAGCGGAGGCCCTGCAGGGACTGCAGTGGCCATTGGGTTTTGGCGTTCCATGCCATAAAGCGCGCCGCAAGGCGGGGTGAGCCGCCAGGAGGCACCGGTCACACTGATTCATCCCGAAGTGTCAGTTCGCCCCCTCGGCCGACAAGCTCTCACAAGGCTCCGAGCGGGCAGTCCTGGTGATTCTGCAAAGGACCTCGTGACAGGTCATCCGGGTTCCACTGCCACTCACCAAGACTCCATGACCGCAGGCGCCGTGGCAAGTGTGGCAGGCCGTGGGGAGATAATCAACTCTTGGCCAGACGCTTTGGCTATGAAGCCTTTGCACGGGGGGCAAGAACTCGTGAGAAGGGAGAGCCCAGTATGGACAAAAGCACCTCAGCGTAAGAGTTGGGTGGCAGACTGCGATGTCGCGGCCGATAAGTGACCTATAACCGGCATTCCGGGCATATGAGGGCATTCCCCCAAGATTGCCAATCACTTACGTCTGGCAGCCTTCGTTATTCCCGGTAGGGTCCAACTCCCCTCGAATCACTGGGAACGTCGAAGACTGCTAGTGGCTTTGAACTAATGGCGTCCATCGTAGGGATGCGGACCTTGGTCGGCAATGCTTGAGTAGATCAAGAACTGCACGAGCAGGCAATATTGGATCCAAATCCGGTGGGCGTGCAGAAGAACTGTGCCAAGGGGAGGCATCCTTCCGGAAGCAAATCGAAATGACGCGGTTTCTTGAAACCTGGCAAATTGGGTTCAACCTAAGCGGGCTTTCCCTATCAACAAGTTATGAAATCCGTTTCACAAGACACCATCACTTGACATATCCGCTAGCGGTAGGGGATAATTCTGGGCATGGATAACCAAATTAGGCGATTTCGTGAAGCGGCCCGCCTCCTCGGCAAGCGGGGTGGTACGAAAACCCTAGAAAGATACGGGCGTGATCAGTTGAAGGTATGGGGGCAGCTCGGCGCAGAGTTTGGCAAATTAGGCGGCCGGCCACCGAAGAAAGGAAATGCGAATGACCAAGCAAGAGTTCAGCGTCCTGGATCAACCGATTAACCCGCTTGGGGAAACCATCGTCACATGGCCCGCTAAGGATAAATACGACAAGCCGCGCCAGGGACGGAATGTGCTGACCCTACCTGTGAACCATGCTAGGGGGAACGAGGGGAAAAGGACCAGGAGCAAGCAACCGACGCCAAGCCGGAGAGAGCGGGGTATCTTTGAGAAAATTAGAGGCTCTGGTATATGGTGGGTGCGCTACGCCGATGCAGCCGGCCGCGAACACCGTGAGAAGGCAGGAACCAAAGGCATGGCACAGAAGCTCTACCTGAAGCGTAAGATCGAAGTCTTGCAAGGGAAGAAACTGCCTGAAACCATCCGGCGAAAACAAATTCTTGTGTCAGATTTATTGGACGCCGCCGCCGATCACGTCCAAAGCCGGTACCGAGTCCATCGTCTTGGGGCTGATAAAAAGGACTACCGCTATGCAGCGCTTAAGAACGCGCTTGGCAACCATCCGGCAGAAACCGTCACGCCGCGTGAAATTGAACGCGGCTTATCAGCACTCGCCAACGATAGGGAATGGAAACCGGCATCATTCAATCGACATAAGGCATTTCTGTCACTGGCCTTTCGACTTGGAATTGAGGATGACAAGGTCACATCAAACCCCGCCCGCCTTGTTCATCGTCGCCGTGAAGATAATCGTCGCCGTGAAGATAACGGGCGCATCCGATGGCTTTCCGCTGGCGAAGAAACGAAGCTCCGGGCCGTTATCGAAGCCGACTACCCCACTGAACTGCCCTCCTTTGATTTGGCCTTGCACACCGGCATGAGGATGTCGGAGCAATACGGCTTGAATTGGAACTGCGTTGACCTTGAGCGCCGCCAGATTACCATTCCGCGCAGCAAACACGGCGATATCCGGTATATTCCCCTGGATAATACGGCCCGATGTGCGCTGCGAACTCTCCGCAGCCGTGGCACCGGCACTGGACCGGTGATGGTAAGCGGCGTATCGGGCCACGGCCACCGGGCTGGTCACCCACTAAAAACTCCGAAGGAATGGTTTGTGGCCGCCTGCCAAAAGGCCGGGATCAGGGACTTCACCTGGCACTGTCTCAGGCATACTTTCGCCAGCCGACTGGTCATGGCTGATGTCAGCCTGCGGAAAGTTCAGGATCTCATGGGTCACAAGACCATTGCTATGACCTGCCGATACGCACATCTGGCGCCAAAACACCAATTGGATGCGGTGCTCCTGCTGGACGGGTGGGGGAAAGAATCGCAAGAGCGAACCGGTACCAGAACCGGCACCGGCACTTTCGAACGGTCCAACGGCAACTCGTTTGACTCCTCGCAAGTGGCCGTGGGATAATCACTTGCTCAATTTTGCTGGAGTGGCGGAACTGGCAGACGCACCAGACTCAAAATCTGGCGCTCCAAAAGAGCGTGGGGGTTCGACTCCCCCCTCCAGCACCAATCACGTGACAGAATCCACCCATTGAAACGCCGTCTTCGCGGTTCGCACACTTCACAAAGAGTGCGATGTGTAAGTCACCCACGGGCGGCTTAACCATTCATGATGGCCGGGTAGACCTTGTTGATGGCGGCCGCGATGTCCTGCGTATCCTGCTCCGTGAACTTTGGATCGATTGGTACGGCTGCGAAGCGATGCAGGATATCGATAGTTCGCGGGCAGGCTTCGGCGCCATATCGGATCTCGCGTCCGCGCGGCGTGCTGAACGAAGGCCACGCCGGGTGGGCTGTGACTTTGTTCTTCACCTGCGGAACAATGGGAAGGATCGCCGAACCGCTGGGCGGACCGGCAGGAATGTTCTCCGCCCGCATCGCTTTCATGTACTTGTCACGATGCTTTTGGGTGGGGAAGCCGAGGAAAATCCTTTCCTTCAGGTCGCCGTCCGGGTCGGGGGAGTGGCGGTAGTGAGGATCCTTCAGCTCGCTGAGACCTTCGTAGACACGCCGGCCATTTTCCCTGAGAGCGGCCACAATCGTGTCGAGCTTGGCCAGCTGGGCGTCCATCACTCCACCGGTGAACTCGCTCATGCGGAAGTTTGTGCCCACAAAAGCCGGAACCCGCTCGCCGCCAATTTGCTTCTTCAGGTCAGGCCGCAGCGGCCCCAGGTCGTGAAAGCGGCAGGCACGCTCAAACAGGATGGGATCGTCAGTGACCACGGCGCCGCCTTCTCCTGACGTGATGGTCTTGCAGAACTGGAAACTGTAAATGGCGATGTCGCCGATCGAGCCCACCGGCCTGCCCTTGTAATCCGCCCCCAGGCTCTGCGCGCAGTCTTCCAGCACCTTCAGCCCGTGGTTGCGGGCGATGGGCAGGATTCGATCGAGGTCAGCCGGGCAGCCTTCAAGGTGTACAGCCATGATCGCCTTCGTCTGCGGCGTAATGCGGTGTTCGATGTCATCGGGATCGATGCCCAGTGACTCATCAATTTCCGCGAAGACTGGCAGCGCCCCCGCCAGCACGATGGCGTTGTAGCACGAATACCAGGTCCATGCCGGAAGGATCATTTCATCGCCGGGGCCGAGTCCAAGCGCTGCCATGGCGCACTGCAACGCGGCCGTTCCGGAAGTAACCCCCAGCACGAATCGGCGCCGCATTCGCCGGCCGAACGCCTTCTCAAAGTTTGCGCATTGCATGGGCGGATTGGGTCCGGGACCGTACCAGCGGAAGGGGCTGCGCGACGCGATCACGTCGTCCACGCGGGCGCGTTCCTCGCCACCATAAAACTGAGTCCCCATGCCGCAGTCGGCCACCTGCAACAACTTTTCGCGCACCGGCTTTCCGCCGTTGATGGCCAGAGCGGCAGGGCCGGCCGCTGGTGGGCTTAGTAATCCAGGTGATGACGTGCCTGCCAGTGATCCCGCCGGCGACGACGCGACCGATGCCGCAGCCATTGAAGCTAAAAACTCTCTTCGATTGACCATGTCACCCTCCCTTAAAAGGCGTGTTGTCCAGCGGTATTCTATTCACCGTGGTCGGGTAAACTCAAGCTCGAACGCAACAAAATTGAACGGCCCCGATTTCCGGCTAAGGACCCATTTCGAAGCCGCGTAACCTGGTATAACATAGGACGCATGCTTTTCGGCGCGCGCAGGCTACGCCATGCTGAACGGGAGGTCGTGAACATGTTACGCCGCACAATGAGCATTCTGGCCCTGAGCTTTGCTGTTGTCCTGATTTGCGGACCACTTCGTGGAGAGGACCTCCCGCCGACGCTGGCCATTGGCTCCCCGGCGCCGGACTTCTGCCTTCCGGGCATTGACGGTGCGACCCATTGCCTGAAGGACTACGCCTCCGCCAAAGTCCTGGTGGTGATTTTCACCTGCAATCATTGCCCCACGGCGCAACTTTATGAAACGCGCATCAAGCAGCTGGTCGATGACTACAAGGGACAAAGCGTGGCGTTTGTCGCCATCCAGCCCAACAATCCCAAAGCTGTCCAGCTTGACGAGCTCGGCTATACGGACCTGAGCGATTCGTTTGCCGAGATGAAGATTCGCGCCGCTTACCGGCACTTCAATTTCCCTTACCTTTATGACGGCGAGACGCAGTCAGTGTCCCGCGCTTACGGGCCGGTGGCCACTCCCCACGTCTATGTTTTTGGACCGGAGCGGAAGCTGCTTTACGACGGCCGGATTGATAATAATCCCAGGCCGCAATACGTCACGCGGCAGGATGCGCGAATCGCCATTGACGAGGTGCTGGCCGGCAAGCCTGTCGAGGTGCCCGTAACAGCCGCGGTCGGATGTTCCACCAAATGGATGTACAAGGAGGCAGCGAGCGAAGAAGAAATGACCCGCATTAAGAGCCGGCCCGTAACAGTGAGGCCGGTTATGGCCGCTGACCTGAGTGCCCTGCGCAAGAACGCCACCGGCAAGCTGCTGCTGGTTGATTTCTGGGCCACGTGGTGCGGCCCCTGCGTTCGAGAACTTCCCCTATTCCAAACCATGTACCGCATGTACGGGCACCGGCCGTTCCAGCTTGTGACGGTGAGCATCAACTACCCTGACGAAAAGGCGGGAGTCCTGCGCGAGCTCGAGGAGCAGCACGCCACCAGCGAAAACCTGATTTTCGGCGCGCCGCAGATTTACGATTTGATGGCGGCGTTCAATCCCGAGTGGAAAGGCGCTGTCCCCTACACCATTCTTATTGGCCCCAAGGGCGAGGTGCTTTACGAACGCCAGGGTCCCATCGATGCGCTGGAGCTTCGTCGCCTGATTATTGCCAACCTGCCGGATGACGATTACATCGGCCACACGGCCTACTGGCATGAAGCGGTTTCCCCCCGGTGAATCGCGGCGGACTGTACACTCCCCCATTGCGGAATGAAGCCGCACGGCCGCGCCTTTATTTCGGCGCCTCAGACCCTTCGTATCTCTTGAAAGGAACCAGCATGGTAACTCGCTGCCGGTATCGTTCGTAGGCATCCCCGTGGAGCTTCACCAGGTCGTGCTCTTCCAGCTGAATGGCGACGAGGACGTAGCTGGTTGTGACCACCGCGAACAGCAGGTGACCGAACGTCATGTCCGGTGTCGCCCAGAAAGCAATAATGAAGCCCAGCATGATGGGATGGCGGAGGTACTTGTAAAAGCCGGGTATTCTGAATCCCAGCGGAGCGTACGGCTGCCCGCGCAGGTGGAAGACAACCTGCCGCAGTCCAAAAAGGTCGAAGTGATTGATCAAGAAAGTTGAAACCAGCACGAGGAGCCAGCCCAGCCAGAAGATACCCCACAGGATCAGCCGGCCGGCAGGGTTCTCGACCTGCCAGACGATGCCGGGAAGGGGGCGCCATTGCCAGTATAGGAGCAGAAGAATCAGGCTGGCCAAAAGGACGAACGTGCTTCGCTCGATCGATTCAGGGATTATCCTGGTCCACCATTTCTTGAATCCCGGGCGGGCCATGCCGCTGTGCTGAATCGCAAATAGACTTAGCAGCACTAAGTCGATCAAGAGGACCGAGCCGAGGCCCTCTGCAGTCCCGGAATCAATCGACTTGGGAACCACCAGGTTCCCGACAAACCCAATGGCGTAGACAAACGCTACCAGAAAAAGCACGTAGGCAATGACCCCGTAGAGGAATACCAGAAACCTGCCCATAGCACAGTTCCTCCTTCACATTGAATTCCCTCGGTTAACCTTGTGTGAGCGCCGACTCCGACCAGTGCTTGGGATGGATGTTACGTCCAGTGCAGACAGATTTCAACTGGTATTTTGGATTAACCAGATGCGTCGGAATCTGGCACGGCCCGCCTTTGAACCAGGCATTGGCCGCAACAAGGATTGGATGTAGAATCATCCGCAGCCTGCGGGCCAGGAAGAGCAATCTGCTTCAAAGACCCGAATCCTCATTTGAGAGGGAAGCTCATGAGTTTACGGAATGCGGTTCTTCTTTTTGCCACCTTTTATTCTGTGGCGGGATTGTTCCCATCACCAGGCGTGGCCAGGCAATCCTGCGAGAGCCTGGCGCAACTGAAGCTGCCGCAAACCACCATCAGCACGGCCGTCTCGGTCCCTGCGGGAGCATTCCAAAGGCCGGATGCGCCCCCGGCAAATGGCCCATCCCTGAACCTCCCGGCCTTCTGCCGGGTCACCGGCGTCATCAGGCCGAGTGCGGACTCGGACATCAAATTCGAGGTCTGGATGCCCAGCCAGAACTGGAACGGCAAATTTAACGGCGTCGGCAATGGCGGATTTGCGGGGTCCATTAATTATGGCGGTCTGGCCGCCGCACTGCGCGCAGGCTATGCCGCGGCTTCCACGGATACGGGTCATGCCGCAGGTGGCACGGATGCACGCTGGGCGCTTGACCATCCTGAAAAGATTGTTGATTTCGCCTATCGCGCGATTCATTTGACGGCGGAAACAGGCAAGGCGATTGTCCAAAACTTTTATGGCGACGCTCCGCGCTGGTCATATTTCGCAGGCTGCTCGAATGGCGGCCGCCAGGCGTTGATGGAAGCGCAACGGTTTCCTGACGACTACAACGGCATCATCGCAGGCGCGCCCGCCAACTACTGGACACACCTGTTGGCAGTAGCGGTCTGGAACACTCAGGCTACGGCAGGCAGCCCTGCCAATTACATCCCATCCACCAAGCTGTCCGCCATCAGCCAGGCGGTGCTCGCTGCCTGTGACGCCCGTGACGGAGTAAAGGACGGCATCCTGAACGACCCCAGGCAATGCCAATTCAACCCTGAAACGCTTTTGTGCCAGGGCCCTGATTCTCCCGCGTGTCTCACTGCGCCCCAGGTGGCCGCACTCAAAAAGATCTATGCCGGGCCCGTCAACGGAAGGGGACAAAAAGTCTTTCCAGGTTTTATGCCGGGCGCAGAACTCGGGCCAGGCGGATGGGCGCCTTGGATTACCGGGTCGGCTCCGCAAAAGAGCCTCGATTTTGCTTTTGGCACCCAGTTTTTTTCCAATATGGTGTTCAATGATGCCTCCTGGGATTTTCGGAAGCTGAACTATGACGCCGACATGGTTTTGACCGATCAGAGACTGGGTCCCATCCTCAACGCCACTGACCCGGACCTGGCTAAATTCAACGCCCACGGCGGCAAGCTGATCCTCTATCACGGCTGGAACGACGCCGCCATCCCCGCCCTCAACACAGTGGACTACTACAGGAGCGTGGTGCTCCGAATGGGCCTGCGAAAAGCCGAGCGATTTGTGCGCCTCTACATGGTTCCGGGGGTGCAGCATTGCGACGGCGGGCCGGGGCCGGACTCGTTTGGAGCGGGCCCGTCAGCGGACGCCGATCCGGAGCACAGCATGTTCAGCGCGCTGGAACGATGGGTGGAACACGGCAAGGCGCCCAAGTCGATCATCGCCAGCAAGCAAGGCAGCGGCAAGGAAATGACGCGTCCGTTGTGCCCCTACCCGGAGGAAGCAAAGTATAAAGGAAGCGGCGATACCAATACAGCCGCCAATTTTGTTTGCGCCGCCGCGCCAAACCGTTAGGCGCACAAATTTGTCGCATATTTCGCGCAATCCGCGATTTATGCATCACATGCCAGAGTTGTACCACTCGGAAGCAGATTTCAACTGACTCTTTCGTTTTCCTGCCTACTATTGGGGCAAAAGAAATCGGCTGGCCTTCCAATCAGCGACTGCTAGAATAGGTCAGATTTATCGGGGGTGAAGATAATGGAACCCTTGCGGCAGGGCCTGCTCGACAGAATTCGACGGCGCGCTTCGAATCCCGATACAAGAAACGAATTGCCACCGTCGGCGCGAGGCAAAACCGTAGAGACCAGATGGGTCTCCGTGGCGCCGGTTAATCTAGGTGGAACACCGCGCGACAATGACAGTGTAAGCGACACCCTCGCAAGCCCCGCTGACGATGCAACTGTCAGAGACGCTGAAACCAAACTGGGCTTTCAACTGCCGGAGCCTGTCAGACAGCTCTATACCCAGATTGCCAACGGAGGATTCGGGCCCTATTCCGGACTCCTGCCTATTCAGGAGGTGGTTACAACCTACCTCAGCCTGCGTGAAGATCCGCCCGGCCCACGCGACCAGGAATGGCCTGAAAAATTATTGCCATTGACGTCCGATGACTCCGGGCACTGCTGCATTAATCGAAACAGCGGCGCGCTCGTTTTTTGGGACATAGAAGAACTGGCCAGCGGTGGGAGCGACAAGGTTTGGAAAAAATCTTTCAAGGCTGAGGCCCCTGATCTCTCAGCGTGGCTGGAAGATTGGCTCGGCCGCCCTTCGCCGGAAGAGAAAACAAAAGACCTGATTCAGCAAGGCATGAACAGCGCCATCAAGCAGAGCCTGGATTACTGGCGCTCCAAAACTCCCGAGGAACGCGCCAAGTATGGATTGCCAGAAACCGGGTGGGAAGAAAAGCTGTTCGGCCATCTTGGGATTGATCTCAAGAAATTGTGAACCCTGGCCTGCCGCAGGGGTTCCAATCGATCAGAGCGATCGTACGAAGCGAAATCTGGTTGCGGAAAACTTGCGACACGAAGTCCGCGTTTCTTCTTCCCCACATCGAAACCCACGCCTGCTAAAACACAAACGCGGCAGACCGCAACCACAAGCGTTTGCGTTCCCTGCTACTCTTTGCGGAGGTCAGGGCCTGACAATTCTGTTGTCCCAATTCCGCCCTTGCGCTGGCCCCTCCGCTCCTATTCTCTCCCGATTGGAGGAGGCAGCACTGCGCTCCTCATTATGGGATGCCCTTCGACAATCTCATAGATGGCGTCCGCGGCGACATTTGAAAACTCCTGCCTGAGCCCGCTGGGCCATTGGACCGTGACCATAGTGATCACGGCGTCGCGGCCCAGCCCGAAATGGAGGCGCGAATCATTCGTTGAGTTGTAGCTTCCTCCCGCGCGGACTTCGTCAATCTGAGTCATGCTGGGCGTGTAGGCGGTGACGCGTGCACCAACCGCAGCACGGTTGCTCCTGGTGCCCACCAGACTAAACAGGACGGAATGGTTGGAGTTGCGCGTTTCGTTGAGAAACAGGGAAGGCGGGCCGTTGGTATTGAAAATGACCACATCAATATTTCCGTCGTTGTTGACATCGCCAAACGCCGTGCCGCGGCGCGACTGCAGGGGGCCATCATTCAGGCCGCTGGGATCCGAAATTTCGTCGAAAGTTCCGTCCCCCAGATTGCGGAATAATAGTATCGGCTCGCGATATTTGGGTGTGTTATCGAGTGTGTCCATCAAGGAAGAAAAGTTGCCGCTGGCAATGAGGATGTCGGGCCAGCCATCGTCGTCGAAATCGCCGAAACCCACGCCCCACTTCACAAGCAGGAAGGTCGGATAGGTAATCCGGGCGGCCGTGGCCATTTCCGTAAACATGCTGTACCCATCATTTCGATAAAGGTTCGCGTGCTGTTTGCTGTAGTTGGACACGACCAGGTCGAGTCTGCCATCGCGATTGAAGTCGGCGAAATCCGCGGCCATGTTCCCCCAGAGCTCTCCATTGGTTCCCACCGCGGTGCCCGAGATGAGCCCGATTTCTTCAAATGTGCCGTCGTGTTTATTGTGATAGAGAAAGTTGGGGGCGCCGTCGTTGGTGACGAAGAGGTCGGGCCAGCCATCATTGTCGTAATCGCCCCAGACAACTCCCATACCATGAAGCGTTGGCACATCGTAGACGCCCGCTCTTAGCGACACATCCTCGAAGCTACCGTCTCCACGATTGCGGAACAGATAATCAGTTTCACCTCGCAAGTCGGTGGGGACCTGTAAGAATGACTCGTAGCCACTCGCGCGGCGATCAAACTGGGGCAAGTGATGAACATCGAAGTAAACGTAGCGAGCCACAAAGAGGTCGAGATGGCCATCACGGTCATAGTCAGCCCAGGCCGCGCTGACGCTGAACCCGCCGACTTTGAGGCCGGCCTCTTCAGTTACGTCCTTGAATTTGCAGCCACCGAGATTGCGGTACAGCACGTTGTGGCCGTAGCCGGTGACATAAATGTCCTGTAAACCGTCGTCATCGTAGTCACCCACAGCGACGCCCATTCCCCAACCGCGTGTCGTGAGGCCGGCCGACGCAGTCACGTCGGTGAAGTGAATATTCCCCACATGCGAATCCTGATGGTAAAGAGTGATCATGGGGTCGCCGCCGCGAAGATAACGCTCAATGGTGGAGTCGTTCACCACTGCTATTTCAAGCTTCCCATCATTGTCACAATCGAAAAGCGCGATACCGCCGCCACCCATGGTTTCCACTACGTAGCGGCGCTCAGACGACGACTGTGGAACGGTCCGTAGTCCAGCTTGTCTGGAAATGTCACGAAAGTGCATCGGAACCCTGGAGGGTGTGACGAGGGCCACCTGAATGCTTAACCCTAGCAGGGCTGCGGAGGAACCCAGAAAGTTACGGCGAGAGAATTTCATCCCGGAATTACGGTAACCGCGCAAACGATTGCCCGCTTTATCGGTTCACGGACCCGAAAAATGACCAGCCCAGGATACACGTACTTGGTGCCGCGATTATAACACATCAATAGTGCGGCTTCTCAGAGGAGCAACCGCCCGCAAGCAATCGCGAAACTATGACAGCATGACGGACTGGCGTAGGCGCTGCTCTTGTGTGTTTGCGATCTGGCGAAGCGAGGGATTCGTTTCCGTGTGACCGCGGGTGGAACGGTCACGTTCCCCGCACACATCGCAAACACCGCGACGTGTGCGCGACCCTCCCAAAAACAAAATTACCTCTCTCAAAGAAAGAGGATAGATGCACGAGCTGCCGGGCCAGGGGTCGGTTCACGCCGCCAAACAACGCACCAGGAAATATCCCTTCTTCCGCCGCCCTGCTATTCTAGGAGCAACGCAAGCAGAGAGATGAGGACGCCATGAAGGATTTCAGGGGCAAAGTCGCGGTGATTACGGGAGCGGCCAGCGGCATCGGGCGCGGGACCGCCGGGCGCTGCGTGAATGAGGGAATGAAGCTGGTGATTGCCGACGTCGATGAAGCGAGCCTCGCCACGGCCGAAGCTGAATTGAAAGCCCTGGGCGCAACCGTCCTCGCCGTGCCAACAGACGTCTCCAAACGCAGTGACGTGGAGCGGCTCGCGCAGCAGACGCTCGATGCCTTCGGCCAGGTGCATCTGCTGGTTAACAACGCTGGCATCGGGGCCGGCGGCTCCCCTTGGGAAGCAACGTGGAATGACTGGGAATGGGTGATTGGCGTCAACCTGTGGGGCGTCATCCATGGCGTCAAGGTGTTCACGCCTCTCATGCTCGCTCAGAACACAGACTGCCACATCGTCAATACGGCATCTGCCGCGGGTCTCGTGGTGGGGGGAGCATCCGCGCCTTACTCGGTGACCAAGCACGGAGTGGTGGCGCTTTCCGAAAGCCTCTACTTCGCGCTTCAACGACGAAAGGCCCTCGTCAAGGTATCGGTTCTCTGCCCTGGCCTTGTTCGGACCGATATCGTCCATTCCGAGCGGCACAGGCCACCGGCTCTCAAGAACGAACTCGTTGAGTTCAACGCGCAACTACAGGCCGGATTGAGTGCCTTGAAGGCTGCCATCGAGGCGGCGATGCCTCCCAGCCAGGTGGCCGAAATTGTCTTCGACGCCATCAAGAGGGAGCAGTTCTACATCCTCACCCATCCCGATTGGATGGAAGTGGTTCGAATGCGAACTGACAGCCTGCTCCGGCTGGAAAATCCCCAGGACCCCGGCCCGGTCCTCATGAAACTCATCCAGTCCGGCAAGTAATTGTGCTCGTTCAAAATGATAGTTGACACTCCGTGTAGAGCCTCCGCAATCTACTGGACGAGTTCAACATATTTACACGTCCTCATCAAATCTGGTAATATGCGCGGCGCACGTCGCTAGCGCCTATCAGAACACGTGGGGGGCAATTAATCTGCGCAGACATTTCTTTAATATTGGATTTCTAACCACCGTCTTAACAATTGGAGCCGCCGCCTTCGGCCAGCAGCCGGCCGCCAAGGCACCTGCGAATTCTCCGACGCCGGCCCAGCGCAGACGCGGTCATCGTCCTCCGGCTTACCCGCCGCGCCCCCCTGCTCCTCCGGCGCAAGTTGCGCACGGCAAGCAACTGTTTGAAGCCAACTGCAGCTTTTGCCATGGCTCAGACGCCCGAGGCGGAGAAACGGGACCGAATCTTGTTCGCGCGCAGGTTGTGCTGGACGATCAAAATGGCGAGCTCATCACCCCCATCGTCCGCAGCGGCGTTCCTGACAAAGGTATGCCCAAATTTGATTTGAGCGGTCCGGACATTGCCGCCATCGCGGCCTTTGTGCACAGCCAGCCGCTTGCCAACCGGGGCGCTCCCAGCAAGCTTGATATTCTGGTGGGGAACGCCAGGGACGGCCAGGCCTACTTCGATCAGCATTGCACCTCGTGCCATTCCGTCACCGGCGACCTTGCAGCCATCGGGGCAAAATTCGATCCCAAGACGGTCCAGAACCTGATTGTGTCGGGCGGGGGCCGCGGGTTTCACCAGCGGGGCGCCGAGCCGCCAAAAGTTCCTCCCACCACGGTCACCGTAACTCTGCCTTCAGGCAAGACGGTAACCGGCAAGCTCGCCCATCTCTCCGCCTTTGTGGTTGCGCTGACGGAGGAAGATGGCACTTACCGCAGCTTTTTGCGGAACGGCGACTCGCCCAAAGTTGTGGTCCATAATCCCTTGCAGTGGCACCTGGATATGCTGCCCAGGTGGGACGACACTGACATCCACAATCTGACCTCCTATCTGGTCACGCTGAAATGACGAAAACCATCAAACTTTTTCTTGTTACTTCCCTGCTGTTCCTGCCGGCGATGTTTCTCGGCCAGGGCCTCGACCCGTCCTCGCTTTTGAAGCCGGCCATCGACTCCTGGCCCACTTATGCCGGCGACTATTCCCAGCGGCGCTACAGCCTGTTAACGCAGATCGATCAAACAAACGTCCACGCCCTCACGCTGGCGTGGGTCAGCCCGCTGACGGCCGGCCCGGGCGACAGCGGCGGGAGATTTTTCCGCGGACCCGGCGTTCCAACCACGATAGGCGGCGTGACGGACGATCCGGTCACAATCCCGGGGTCCAGCAGCGGTTCTCCGCGCCTTGCCGGATCCATCTTGCAGGTGAACGGCATCCTCTACATTTCATCTCCGGATAACGCCTGGGCGCTGGATGCCGTGGATGGAAGAATCCTCTGGCATTACTGGTGGAAGTCGCGAGGGGCTACGCACATCGGCAATCGCGGCATGGCGATGTACCACGACTGGCTCTACTTTGAGACGCCCGATGATTACCTGGTTTCACTGGACGCCAAAACCGGCAAAGAGCGCTGGCACAAGGAAATCGCCGACTTCAGCCAGCAGTATTTTTCAACCCCGGCTCCTATCGTTGTGGGCAATCACCTTCTGGTGGGGACGGGCGATGACCTGGATTCTCCCGGCTTTCTCCAGTCCTTCGATCCGGTAACCGGCGACCTGCAATGGAAGTTTTACACCGTACCCATGAAGAAGGGCGATCCGGGCCTGGACACATGGCCCAGCCTGGACGCAGCGCAGCACGGCGGCGCCCAGGTGTGGATGCCGGGATCATACGATCCGGAAACCCACCTTTACATTTTCGGCACAGGGAATCCCACTCCGGCCTACACGGCGAAGATTCGCAGCCCCAAAACGTACACCAATCTGTTCACGTGCGCGATTGTTGCCGTCAACGTGGACACGGGGAAGCTGGCCTGGTATTTCCAGACCTCGCCCGATGACACTCACGATTGGGATTCCACGCAAATGCCGGTGCTGGTGGACGCCGTGTACCAGGGCAAGCCGCGCAAGCTGGTGATGCAGGCGGCCCGCAACGGCTACTTCTACCTTCTCGACCGTACGACCGGCGAGCACTTGCTTACTTCCAAATTTTCCGAGGCCGCAAATTGGGCAAAGGAGATTGATTCCACCGGCCACGTCCTGCGCAACCCGGAAAAGGACAACACGGTTCCCGGTTCGCTGGTGTCGCCCACCAACGGAGGCGCCACCAACTGGCCTCCGCCCAGCTTCGATCCACAAACCAATCTTCTCTACGTAACCCTCTACGAGGGCTACTCCATGTACTACCTGACGATCGAAAATCCCCGATTGATGATGGGGCTGGGCGGCAGTGAACAGGATGGCGTGGGCTCGCTGGGAACCTCAATTGTGGCCATCGATTACCAGACCGGCAAAGTCGTTCAGAAGTGGCGCGTGCCCGGTTCGAACATCGGTTTTGGAGGGGGCCTGACCGGCCTGCTCACCACGGCAGGCCATCTGCTTTTCGACGGCGTGGAAGACGATCTGGTGGCCTTCAACGTGAACAGCTTAAAGCCGCTTTGGCACGCGCACATTGGCAATGTGCAGAACGCTCCCGAAACCTATATGCTGGACGGCCGCCAATACGTCCTGGTCGCGGCCAGCGGGTCCGTTTACGCTTTCTATCTGCAATAATGCAGCAGTTACTGAACGTGCGCTTCTTATTCGTCCGGCAGTTGGGCGAAGCCAAAGCTATCTTCATCTGACGAAGATTTTACTATCGTCCAGCCACTACCTGCCGGATACTTTCCAAACTGCAGAATGTCCTCCCATTCGCGATCAATCAGGGCGCAACCAGCGGGGTGCGAACGATAGTGCACGATCGCGCAATATGTTGCATTCGAAGTAACCACAAGGATTGCCTATATTTATGGCGCATGTTTTGTGAGCCGCCGGAAAAGTGCAAAACTTTGCATGTCAGGAGAATGCTGATTGCACTGCGCAAAATTCTGAACTGGCACGTAGTGCAATTTGCCGGGTTAAATTCATCCTGAGCCTTCCCCGTGTTTGGGGCAATGATGAGGGCGATTGCTCTAACACAGTGATAAGGGCGGAGTTCGGCAATTCGATGCCCATGGGGCATATTAACCAACAAGTTAACCGAGCAGCGCGACCCGAAACGTATGGGAGGGAGGCCGCTGGTATGTTTTCGCAAGCAAACGAGGGATTGGCAACTTTCTTGCTTGTCCCTCCAGTGAAACGAGCGAAAGCTCAAAACGAGTGACTGTTGTCCCCAATCTTTGACGTTCGAGGACGTTGACAGGCACCACTCGTGGACAGACGGAAGTTAAATTAGCGCTATTCAGCCTGACGAATCGGCAAAGGGGGGGACCGAGACCGAGCGTGGGATCACACATATGAGCAATGCGGGGAGGTCGTAGCAAAGCCCAACTTCGGGGTCCGGTCAACCAGAGGTAAGATTTCCACTGCATTAACCTTTAGTGTAGTCCAGCCCGTTCCAAACAAGGTGATCAGTACAAATTGGAATATTAACTAGAGAGGAAAGCGGATGGGTTCCTGTCATTTGACCAAGGGGCCGCGTCCGTATTCTGAGTCGAAATTTGCGTGGCAACCGCCACCTGCCAATTTGACTTGGTGCGGGGCTCTTGTTCTCAAAGCTGTTTCGGCCAGACCTTTGGCCGAGCCGGCCTGAGTAACCAGGGGCGCCATCCTTCGAGCGAATTCCAGCGCAATCCTCCCTGGCCACACGTTTGGCATTTCGCGAACAACTGCTGACTTGCCAGCATCGTCTGGATTTCTTAATGGTCGTCCAGAGGTTGTGGCTGCAGTCCTGACACCTTTGTCGCTGTAATCGTGGGGGAGCCAACTTATGGGTGATACGGAAATTCAGATCTTACCCGGCGGAAAACTAACTTCGACGGAAGAAACATTGGCAGGGCCGCCCGCCATACAAGTACCGTCGTCGCCGGCACTCGGAATAGCACCGGAGTGGAGAAGCGCGCGGCATGACCGCCTTTTCATCCGGCCGGATATAAGGGTCCTGTCGATCTTCGGGACCCGGCCTGAGGCCATCAAGGTGGCGCCGGTCATCCACAAACTCCAGGCTACCGAGGGAGTCGTCTCGCGGGTCTGTGTAACCGGCCAGCACCGGGAAATGCTCGATCAGGTGCTCGACCTTTTCGGTATCGTGCCGGATTATGACCTCAATTTGATGCAGAGGAACCAATCACTTTCAGTCCTGTCAGCTGCAGTGCTCACCAGCCTGGAACCTATTCTGGCAGCCGTCCAGCCGGACTGGGTGCTTGTCCAGGGTGACACCACCACGGCTGCGGTGGCGGCTCTCGCATCGTTCTACACCCGTGTGAAGGTTGGGCATATCGAAGCGGGCTTGCGAAGCCATGATAAGTGGCGACCGTTTCCTGAGGAAGTCAACCGCAGTGTAGCTCGGATGGTTGCGGACCTTCACTTTGCTCCCACCCAGGCAGCCAGGCGAAACCTCCTCTGCGAGGGAGTTCCCGAGTCGCAGGTGATGGTGACCGGCAATACGGTGATCGACGCGCTCCGCTCGGTGCAGACAATGTCATGGGAACCCAATTCGCTGGGCGAGGCTGGGAGGGAAGTTCTGAGGTCCGGGGCAAGGATCATCCTGGTCACGGCACACCGCCGGGAGAATTTTGGCGCGCCGCTCGTCCGAATTTGCGCTGCCCTTCGCGATATCGCGGCGCGGTACGGTGACAGCATTCGGGTGTTTTATCCGGTTCATCGGAATCCAAACGTTTGGGAACCCGTCCATCAACTCCTGGGAGGGGTCCCCAATATTATTCTCAGCGCTCCTCTGGAATACCTTTCGCTGATCCATTTGATGAGGCATTCCCATGTCGTGCTGACCGATTCCGGCGGGATTCAGGAGGAAGCGCCGGCGCTGGGAGTGCCGGCTCTGGTCCTCCGCGAAGTAACGGAGCGGCCTGAAGCAGTTGCCTCCGGCAATGTCCGGCTGGTGGGTACGGACCCCGACCGGATTGTCTCCGAAGTTGTTCGTCTGCTCGATAATCCGGGCGAGCACAGGCGCATGGCCCAGGCGGTAAATCCTTATGGCGACGGCCACGCGGCCGAGCGAATAGCCAGGGCACTCTGTGGGAAAACAGTGCGTCAATATGAGCCGGGCGTCCTGCAAGTATGAGGGTGATTTTGAGGCTGGTGGGTTGATCAAGACGGGTAATGGCAGGTCCTAATGGTACATCATATCTTCGTCATTCTTAATGTGATTGTCGCCGTCGGTTTTCTTGTGAGCGGCCTCGACGACCTCTTTGTGGACGTCTATTACTGGCTCCGGGAACTCTACCGCAAAAACTTCCTCAAGCATCGAATTCGTCCCATCACCGAAGATGATCTTGAGAGCAAGCCTGAGAAATGGACGGCTATCCTGATTCCCGCCTGGCGTGAATCGGGGGTCATCGACCGGATGCTGCAGAACGCGGTCGAGACTCTCACCTATGGCAAGTACGACATCTTTGTCGGGACCTATCCAAACGACGAAGCCACCCAGCTCGCCGTTGAATCGGTTCGCGAGCGGTACCACCAGGTCAACAAGGTCGTCTGTCCCAACCCGGGCCCCACCAGCAAGGCGGATTGCATGAACTGGGTCTACCAGGCCATGCAACTCACCGAACAGGAAAGGGGCATCCACTATGAGATCGTGGTGTTGCACGACTCGGAAGATGTCGTGCATCCGCTCGAGTTGAGGCTCCTCAACTGGCTCATCCCACGCAAGGACATGGTGCAGCTGCCGGTGGTTCCGCTGGAGAGGCCGGCCAGGTATTGGACGGCGGGAACTTACCTCGATGAATTTGCCGAATACCACTCCAAAGACATTATCGTACGCGAGCGCCTGGCATCCGTTATTCCCTCGGCCGGAGTCGGGACCGGATTCAGCCGCGCGACGCTGGACGAGGTTTCGAAAGCGCGGGGGAACCAGCTGTTCAACGTCAACACGCTGACAGAAGATTATGATCTTGGTTTTTCTCTTTTGCCTTTCAACCGTCAAGGCATTATGGCCCAGTTCAGCGTACTACGCTCCCACCTCGTCACCCGCGGCTTCTGGCGGAAGCGGCAGGAGGTTCGCCAGACCTTCGAGCTGGTTGCAGTACGCGAATACTTTCCGGACAAGTTTCGCCTGGCCGTTCGCCAGAAGTCACGCTGGATACTCGGCATCGCGATTCAGGGATGGAAGAACCTGGGATGGCAGGGAGGTTTCTGGTGCCGGTACATGCTCTACCGGGACCGGAAGGCGTTGCTCACCAACGATATTAATGCCCTCGGCTACCTGGTGCTGATCTACTGGGTGGTGCTGTTGTTCACTCAGCCGCCTGATCATTTTCTGTCACTGGTGCCTGCGCCGTGGGTCTGGGACATAATCCTGATCGACACCTGCCTGATGGTCAATCGCCTGGTGCAGCGCATGGTAGCCGTGCGCAGAGTTTCAAGCTGGAATCAGGCCCTGCTTGCGGTTCCCCGGGCTGTGGTGAGCAATGTTGTAAATTTCTGCGCTGCCGCCGTTGCGATCAAGCGGTTTGTGACGGCTGAAATCACAGGCCGCCGGGCGGCATGGCAGAAGACTGACCATGCTTTTCCCATGCCCGAACAACTGCGTAAATTCAGGCGGCGGATTGGCGATTTGCTGCTCAAGGAACAGATGATCAATGTGGCCCAGCTGCGCGAGGCCCTGCTTTCCCAAAAGGAGAGGGGTGGAAAGCTGGGCGAAGTGCTGCAGCGCCTGGGATACATCAGGGAAGAAGACCTGTTGCCGGTGCTCGCCAGACAGTTTGGGGTTTCGCTCTTCGCCTTTAACCACCTGAAGATCGAACGAAGCTGGCTGGAGAAGCTTCCCCGGGAAATGGCGCAAGACATGCTCGCGCTGCCGGTGGCGTTCTCGGGCGGCGCCTTCAAGGTCGCCTGCGCAAGTCCCTCTCCAGACCTGAAGTACAGTCTGGAAGAGGTGCTGGGCCAGCCCGTGCACCTGAGCCTGACTGGTGAGAATGACCTGCGATTTGCAATCTGCCGCGCCTATATTTCCGCTGAGGGTTCCGGCCGGCTGCACCTTGGAGAAATTCTGGTAAATGCCGGAATGATCAACCGCGGCCAGCTTGAACAGGCGCTGCTTGCCCAAAAGCTGACCCGGCAAAGGCTTGGCGAAGTTTTGCAGGACCAGGGACTGGTCTCGCCGCAGGTGATCGCCGCAGCGCTTCGCTCACAACAACCCGAGCCGGTTGCCGAAGCAAAGGGGATCCTCCAATGAAGAACCAGCTAAACCTTTTTCGGTTGGTCAGAACCCCTGGGGCCGTCGCGTGCATCCTTGCGGGGCTGATGCTTTCCCTGGCGGCGCCCGCCGCAGGCCAGACAACCGAAGTTCCCGGTTCTGCGGCTGCTGACGAAGCCTACCAGGAACTGTCATTGAAGCACTACGAGGCCGCTATCCGCGAATTCCAGAAGGCTCTTGCCTCGGACCCATCGAATGCTGAATGGCGCACGGACCTTGCTTACACCGAACAGGCTGCCGGCTCTCCCAAAGATGCCGCCAAAGAATTCGAGGCCGTGTATCGCGATCATCCCGAGCAATTGAAAATCGCTCTTGAGCTCGGTTACTTGTACCTGCAATTTAATGATAATCCCGCAGCGAAAAAGTACTTCGCAGCCGCGCAAAGCAGCGTTGATCCTGAAATTTCCCAGCCCGCCCGGCAGGCGCTCGAGGATCTGCGCGCCTCCGAGCTCGAGGCGCAGAAGCAGAAAGCATATGACCTGCTTGAGCAAGGCCATCGTGAAGAGGCGCTCAGCCTTTTCGAACAGGCCCACATAGCGGACCCCGGCGACAGTGCGGTAACACTTCAATTGGGGTACATCTATCAGGAAACCGGGAAGTTGGCAAAGGCGCGGGAAATGTTTGAGGCCGAACGCCTTAATCAGGATCTGCGGGTGAGCGGGCAGGCAATTGCGGCGCTTAAAGAGGTCAGGCAGCAATCAGCCTGGTGGTTTGCCTCCGCCTACGTTGCTCCATTTTATGAGTCGCGTTTCGCCAACCAGATTAATCCCATAAACTTCAAGATCGGTCTGCGGGCCAGCCCGTATCTTCAGCCCTATCTGGGCATGCGCTTTACACGCGACATCCGTTCGACAACCGGTACCCTGCCCGTGATCTATTCCGACAACTCCGATGTCTTTTCCGTCGGGCTCCAAAGCCCCATCCTGGGACACGGCACAAATCTCTACGCGGAGGCAGGCACAGCCGTCAGCCTGGAGAGCCGGCCGCTCCAGGGGCGCGCTGTTCCGGATTACCGCGCGGGCTTCATCTGGTACAAACCCTGGGAAACCAGCCTGGCTGATGCTGCAAAGAAAAGGTCCACCGGCATCTCCATGACCGGGAACGCATACAGCGATATCAGTTTCTACAGCCGCTATAACAATAATGTGATCGGTTATCTCCAACTTCGGCAGGGTGTCAACCTGCCCACGGCCCACCTTCTTCCGATGCAGGTGCTGGCCGCGATCAACGTGGTGAGGGATTCAAACAGCGATTTTTACAACAATGTTGTTGAGGCGGGGCCCGCTTTGCGCATAGCGCCCTTTCGCCGCCTCCTTGATCTGCAGTTTGAAGTCAACTACCTGCGAGGTTTCTATACGGCCCACGACCCGTCGAATCCCTATGGGTCAAGCTACGGAGACTTCCGGGTATTCTTCATCTGGTCGAAAGACTTTTAGATTCTTCTGCGCAGCCTGATGAGGACGTCGAGCGACAGAGCGAAAGGCGGAACGAACCATTCCAGGCCCGTCCACACCGTGAGAGGCGGCGGACTCCGCACGTGGTATGAACATGAAGCGTTTTCTACTGGCATTTTTCGTCTTGCTCCTGTTGATTTCAGGACCTTCGCGTGCCCTTGCCCCTCTGGTCCCTGTCGAGACCGCACGGTTGATTTTGCCGCGTAATTTCGGGCCCATTGTTGTTCTCGTGGATCATTTGCCGGGTGACGAGAAATTTGCGGAGGCGCGTGCCGAGCAAGTGGCCATTGCTTTGCGCCATTTCTCCGCCAAAACCTCATGGGGATACGTCGACTCCGAACCCATCAAGAACGTGGCATCCGCCAAAGCTGTCGTCTATCTCGGCCTCGACGGAAGTCCCCAGCTTTCGCCGGCTGCATTGGACCGCTTGCGCCGGGCGCATCATCTGGTCGTGTCGGGCTATCATATGCCGGCCATACGGAAAGCGGGAATTGCCTTCAAACACACCGAGGGTGGCGTGGATGTGGCCGTCCCGCCAAATACAACCGTAAGCTTCAAGGGACAAACGTTTCCCGTTGCGTTGCATGATTTTCTTGATTTCAAGGTCAAGAAGCCCGCGACGGTTATTTCCAGCTACAACACATCCCTTCCCGGCAGGACCGAGGTGCCTTACATCGTTCAGGATGGGCATGCGCTCTTTGTGAACGGAGTTATTTCATTCGATACGGATGCTGTTACTCGACGGGGCGCAATGCTCGCCTTTTGCGACGTGATGACGCGGTTTATCGGTGCGCGTCGATTGCCATCGCGTCCTCTGGCCATGCTGCGGCTTGAGGACGTGTCGGCGATAACCCCGGCATGGCGATTGGAAAGCTTCGTGCATTACCTGTCAAGCGTTAATGTTCCATACGGAATCAGCGTCATCCCGGACCTGCGTGTCCAGGGGAAAGTCATTGGATCGCTGCGGGACAACTCTGAACTGGTGGACACGCTCCGCTGGGCAGAGGGTCACGGCGGGACTATCATCCTGCACGGCCTGCACCATTGCTGCTCGTCAGAAGACGCCGAAGGTTATGAGTTTTGGGACCACGAACGCCGTGGTCCGATACCGAACGACTCCGCTGAATGGATGCATTCGCAGATTGCGGAAGGCCTCGCGGACCTGAAGGCGTTGGGCTTACATCCCCAAATGTGGGAGACACCGCACTACTCGGCGTCTCCAGTGGACTATGGAGCTGTGTCACAGTTTTTTGGGGCGGCATGGGAGCTGCGCCCTCCCGTCGGATGGCTGCCCTGGGTGCTCAAGCGCGATCAATATGGCGTCATGGTCCTGCCGGAAGATCTGGGCTATGTCTCACTGGACGGAACCATGACCGTTGCCGACCAGCTTGCCCGTGCAAAGGAACTCCTGGTCTGCCAGAGTTGCGTAGCCGCCGGATTCCTGCATCCCTCCACCGTTCCGATTGAGAAAGCCCAGGAGTACGTTAAGGGGCTGCAGGAACTTGGATACAGGTTTGTTGACCCGGCGCAGGCCGTTCGCAAATACGGCACCCTCAAAACCCGAGGGTAGTTTGGCTTACCTCCCGGATGATTCTGAAAACGCCCCATCCGCAAAAAGGAAAGTCCTGGCAGTTTTAGCCTCTGCAGTCGTGTTACACTTGTTCTGCGTCTAACGCGCTCGGTTCTGTTGCTCGGGTCAGGTTAACAGCTCCCTCAACCCCCATCATCAGTCCCATTCGCATCATGTCGGCGCATACGGGCCGGACACGGCCCGCAGGAGAGTGTGTTTGAACCTTGTAAGCCAGGATTCGTTCTCGAAACCTGCAGAGCGAAGGATCAACACCATGGACTGGAAGGCTGTTGTAGCTAAGTACCAGCATCCCTCACGCTGGCGCAGCATCTTTCAGATCGTTAACTCCTTTGTGCCTTATGTGGCGCTCTGGTTTCTCATGGACTGGAGCCTGGCGATTTCCGGTTGGCTCATCCTGCCGCTGTCCATTCTGGCTGGCGGTTTTCTGGCGCGGATCTTCATCATCCACCACGATTGCGGCCATGGGTCATTCTTCAAGTCCCAAACCGCCAATGACGTTATTGGATTCATTACCGGAGTGCTGACCTTCACCCCCTACCACTTCTGGCGCTTTGAGCACGCCGTGCACCATGCCGGCTCGGGCGATCTGGACCGGCGGGATCTGGGTTCGGTGTGGACTTTGACGGTGCAGGAATACCTGGAAGCGCCCTGGTGGAAGCGCTTTGCCTATCGTGTGATGCGTAACCCGGTCGTTCTTCTTGGCGCTGTGCCGTTGTTCCTGTTCCTGGTGTATCACCGGTTTGGCTCCGCCCGCGCCAGCAAGCGTGACCGCTACTCCGTGTATTGGACGAACGCCGCCATGTTAGCCCTGGGCGTCCTGCTGACCCTGGTGATGGGGCTCAAAGCATATCTCGTGATTCAACTTTCTATCATTACGGTGGCCAGCACGGCGGGAGTCTGGCTGTTTTACGTGCAGCATCAATTTGAAGGAGTCAACTGGCAACGTCACAGCGAGTGGGATTACACCACCGCAGCCCTTGAGGGCAGTTCGTTTTACAGGCTGCCCAGGGTCCTGCAATGGTTCTCAGGCAACATCGGCTTCCATCACGTCCATCACCTCAGCCCGCGCATTCCCAACTACAACCTTGAGAAGTGCCACAACGAGGGTGCGATGTTCCAGCAGGTGAAAGCCATCACCCTGCGCTCCAGCCTCAAATCTCTTTCCCTGCACCTGTGGGACGAATCCCAGAATCAACTGGTCGGCTTCGGCTACCTCAGGAGCCTTCGCAAGCAGCAGCCTCTCTGCCAGCTTCCCTGAGCCGGCAACGCAGAGTTGTTCTTTAACTCTGCAGCTTTTTGTCGGATTCGCGTGGCGCATACATCGCGCTCTTTGCGACGTATGCGATCTTTACCGCGGAGCCGATGCCGGTGAGGGCTCCTTCGTTGGATTCAAATGCCGGGAAGCCAGCCCAAGTTCATCACGCGCCTTTGCGTTTGAAGGTTCGAGCTTGAGGGCCTTTTTCAGTTCGGCGACGGCTTCGGGATACTTTTGCTGAAGCCGGAATACGGTTCCCAGGTGGAAATGGGCGCTGGCGAGCGAAGGATCATCCTTAATGGCGGCTTCAAATTCCGATTCCGCGCCCGGCAGGTCGCCCTCGTGCACCAGGAGGCATCCCTGCGCATCATGAGCCTCCGCCTTCGGGAGACCTGGACGCACCGCCCACCGATAAAACTGCACCGCGCCGCCCTCATCATCGCGGCGCTCGAGCGCCCGGGCCATGTTGTAATAGGCTTCCGCGAAATCCGGCTTGAGGGCGATGGCTTTGCGGAATTCGATGACGGCATGGTCAGCGTCTCCGCTGCGCAGATAGGCCAACCCGAGAGAATTGTGGACGGCGGGAGACTTGGGTAGGTATTCAAGCGTCCAGCGGAGTTGACGTATAGCCGTCGGCCAGTCGCGCTTGCTGAGGGCCTCAAGACCCTGCTGATAATGGCCCTGCCCCGCCACAGCGCCATGCTGAGCTTCCGCGCTCCAGCGCCCCGGCCCGGCGATGAGAATAGCCACGAACACCCCCACGGCCGGGATAGCTATCCGCCGTGAAGGTCCGTGAGCCTTCCGCAGATTCATTCAGGTTCTCCGCACCATTGAGAATAACCCATCCTCGTCACCATGGGACGGCGTCAACGCAAGCTGCGCAATTCGCTGGAACACATAAGACGCCCGGGGTCATGCTGATTCCGCGGAGCGGGAGAAGCATCCCCGTATTTCGCTTGAAAGAAATGCAGAGACGCTTCTCCCGCGTTGCGGGATCAGGGTGACGGGGCTGGCGCTGACGCGGGTCGCGTCCCGCAGTGCGGGATCGCGCTCTTTGCGATGTGTGCGGGGCGCGGCCTGCGCGGCACCTGATGATTCAGCGGAAAGAATTGCGCATACACTCCAGACTGCGTAACGTGTGGGGTACCCGGTCAGCCCATGCGACCGTCTGGAAAAAACGTGCTCGCCTGCACCCAAGTGGATGTATATTTCCAATTGCCGGAAGGCCCGAACGTTAATTCCGGTTTGAGCCCCCTTGAGGTGGCGTGCATGTCTGGACCGGGACCCATCCGAAACCTCCTCCTGACCCTTTTCGGGGCCTGTTGCACTCTCTTGCTTCTCCCTGCAATCTGCAAGCCGCAAGAAGAAGAGAAGTTCAAGGTGATCGAGGTTCCTCTTTCCGTAAGCGTCAAGGAAGTTCCTTCCCGGAAGCTGCTGGATGCCAAGATTTATCGAATCCTCGTCACGCAGCAATTCGCTGTGCTGGTGGGAGAGCGCTCCGCCTGGTTCATGCAAGGCGCAGGAAGCCCCAAGCCGCTCTCACGGTTTGCCACTTTCCCGCGCGGCTTCAACTGGTACGCAGGAGGATGCGTTGCCGGGGACCGGATCGTGGTGGGCGTGGGCAATTATTCGGAGCAAACGAAAAAGGAAGAGGAAGGCACATCCCCCGGAGGTTTTGTGGGCGGGCCTGATCCAGTGGGATTGCTCGTGATCAATCCCGACCCGCCAAAGATAGAGCTGATTAAGAGTTTCAAGGTTGTGTTGGCGCCGCCAGAGAGCGGTTGGACAGCTCCTGGCTATTCGGAGATTCCGAAGAGCCTTACCCCAGAGGTCGAGTCGTGTTCGTGGGGCGGCGGGTATCTTTACATCGGCGAATTTAGTGATATTTCCAGGCTTGACCTCCGCTCCCGGACGGCAGAGATTCTTACCTATGAGGATTTAGGGTCGGACAAACCTGCCATGTGGAAGGGTCCGGATGCCCTTTGGTACACAGCAGCGCAGAGCGAGGGTTATACGTGGGTCGCAAATCTTAAGAACTCTGGAGAAAAGGGCGACGGTTACCACCCACTCAATTACGAATTGACCTACCCGGACTCGGTCCTACGTTATGAGGGGCGCCTTCTTGTGTCCTCAGCGGCCGGAGTCGTTGAAATTCAGCCAAGCCGCAAGACATATGTCCACTACAAGACCACCGAGGACAAGAAGAAGATGGCGGTTTACGACCTCAGCATCATTAACGGTGGCCTTTGGGGAACGAGGGACGACGGTTTCGTGAGCTTCGACCTGGCAGCCAGGTCCGCGGTCATCTTTCGGCTTCAGGGGAATCAGGTCTCCAATGACATCAAGTCGCTCGGCTGGGTCGGCGGGCGTTGGCTGGTAGGCACCGCCAAAGGGCTGGTTGAAGTTTCCCCTGAATCCCTGCGCTAAAAAGCCCGGCGCTCATAAGTGCCTGGATTCCCCTCGCGGTTGGTTGCCGTGGCTGGCGCAGACATCGCCGTTGGATGTCTGCGGGGCGCGGCCTGCGCCGCAACAGGCGTAGCGCCGGGCTTTAGCCTGGCATTTTCCAAACGCAGCGTGCCGGTCCCGCAGGAGCGGGACCGGCGCTACAAAGGCAAAAGGCGAGAAGCCGTATGTATCCCAGACGGCGGAACGTATGCGCGGCCCGCTGTCACTGCTTCAAATAACGAAGCGCCACGCATCCTGATTTAAAAATCTTTGACTCAACAAGTCTTAGTCGTAGTTTCTCCGGCAGGCTCACACCTTCCAACAGCCGTCTCCCTTCTCCTGCAACGATCGGGTTAACGACAAAGCGATATTCATCAACCAGGCCAAGCTCGATAAGTTGAGAAGAAACGCTGACACCACCGACAATCATGCTTTTGCCCTGTTCCTGTTTCAATTTGAGGATTTCGTCCTGAAGGTTCGCGCGAACAATTCTCGTATTTTTATCTTCAGGGCTGTCTAATGATCGTGAAAACACAATTTTGTTGATGGCGACAAATGCTTCGGCAAATTCCTTCGTTGCCTTTGTCTCTCCAGCAGAGTTCTTTGCAATGTCCGGCCAATAAGGAACCATCAGTTCATAGGTTTTGCGCCCAAAGACCTGCAGGTCAACATCTCGTCGCATGAGGTCCGTAAAATATTCATGCGTTTCATCATCACCAATTACTTTGGTGTGGTCGCAGCAGCCATCCAAGGTGATATTGATTGCAAAGATTAGTTTTCTCATTTGCCTGTCCTGCCCCCCCTTCTATGGACTAGTCCTGATGAGAGTGTAAACCGGAATTTCTTTCTTGTGAGAGGCTGGTGCAGATACCGCCCTTGGATGTCTGCGGCCCGCGCCACCCGCGAACACACGGTTTGAGACTTGTGGTGCCTATATCATGTACGTAATGACTAGATATCGCATAGCGCCGGTGATGTGGGTCACTGCGTTTCACATGAACGAGGTGAAAATGAGATCAGCACTCCCACCAGGGATACTCCCCGGTTTCGGCAACCCCGCGGCAAAAAGGCGATGCCGTGGCTACCGGGCTGGAGGTGAATAATGAAGAAGCTGATGGTGGTAACGGTTCTTTTATGGGTCCTTCCCACGCCGGCATTGGCACAGAAAGCCGGCCTTGAGTATGGATGGCAGGGGTATACCTTCCTTGGCGCAGGCACGGGAGCCCGCTATTGCGGACAATGGTGCGGCACCATCTGGCACGTAGGATTCGGCGGCGAAGGATTCCTGTACAAGAGGCTCGGTCTGGGAGCCGAGGCCGGGTACTTTCATTCGGGACCCTACAACTTCAACTACAACGAAGGGTTCATCGTTTCCGGAGACTTTTCTTACCACTTTCGCCGCAACGCGGGGCGCGGGCAGGTTGATCCGTTTGTGCTCGTCGGCCCCACCGCATACTTCCCCACCAGCCACGGCCGTGGGGCGCTTGTCGGAAACTTTGGAGGGGGCTTCAACGTCTGGCTGGCACGACGCGCAGCCTTGCGGCTTGAAATCCGGGACTACGCCAATCCTCGTGACAATGGCTGGCCCGGCCCTCATTCCGTCTCGTTCCGCTTTGGCGTCACGTTCCGATAAGTCGTGGTCGGGGCTGGCGCGGAGATTCTTGTTGAAAGTCTGTGGGCCGCACTGTCCGCGGCAGCTGGTAATTCAGCGAAAAGAAGTGCGCATACATTCCAGAAAGCGGAACGTCTGCACCACCCGCGGTGACAAGGTACTTCACATCCGAGCCAGGGCCGCGGCGTAAGGAGGGCCTAGCTTCGCAATCGCTGCGCGAAGCTGCTGCTCTGTAGGACTTACCTCGTCAAAGACGATTTCGCCCTTAGCATCGATCAATATAGTTCGAGGAATCGGCTTATTTCCAAACACCTGATCTACCTTTCCATCATCGTGGAAGTTCTGCCAAGGGTAGTGCATTTTCTCAATGTAGGCCTGCGCATCCTTCGCGATATCGCTCTGATCGATGGAGACGACCACCAGCCCTGTCCCTCGGGTCTGCTGGTAGATCCGACCGAGCTCTGGGAATGCCTCGTAGCAGGGAGCACACCAGGTGGCCCACACGTCAATCAAAATCGCCTGGCCTCGAAACCTGCTAAGCGCGACCTGCGACCCGGAGAAAGACTTCAGGATGAACCTGTAGATCGCCGCGGATTCTGGCCGGGGAGGAGGCTGCAGGTGATCCTGCTGAAATGCCGGAACCATGTGTGCGGTGGGTGGCGGCGTAAAGTGAAAAGCCGAATCTTGTATTGGCTGGTTCAATTGGACTTCCGGAAAGATGGAAACCCTCGCTGCCGGATAAGTGACTGGGGGCGATCCAGGCTGGTTAAAGGTCGTAATGTAGCTCTCAACAATCTTGCGAACCTTGAAGGAACCCTTTTCGATCCAGATGTTATCGGTAAAAGGATACGGTCCGGGGATTTTCCTGTCCCTATTCGTGAGCACTATGACGTAGCAGCTCAGCCTGCGGCCGCTCAGGGTCAATGTCTCATCTGGGACCCTCATGGCAGATTTGAAATGCCCGTTATACCAGGCCACACTCCCCACAAGGTTTGCGGCCCCCTCAATTGCCCCATCGTCTTCACCAAGAACCTCCGGAAATACAGGCCCTTTCCCGGTTGCCGGTTGGCGGGCGTAGGCGTTTTCCGTCGCATGGTAATACCAGACGAATTTGCCGTTTGAAACCTGGATCGCCGTCCCAAAGCCGATGTTGCTTTCGAATCGATATCGGCCTCCCGGAGCTTTGATCGCGGTGATTGTTGTCGGTGGCGGGCTGGTGCCATGCCGGCTTGAAAAGGACTGCCGGCAGGTGATTCTGTAACTCTTGAGGTTCGAATATTGGCGTGTGGCACGGTCCAATATGGCCAACGCTCCGGGTGCGCTTTGGGACTTCAGTTGACACCAGGGGCATCCCAAAAAGCCCAGAAGCAGGAGCGGGACAAGACTGCGAATCGCTTGTGACCTTCGAGTTGTAACTAGCCTTTGCACGTGCGGTCCGGCCGAGCGGGCGTTAGACTTTGCCGCCAGTCTAACACCATGCAAAATCGGTAGCAACGGGCCTCGCACGACACACCGCCAGGAGATCCCTCGCGGCTGGCGCGGACATTCTTGTTGAAAGTCTGCTGACCGCGCTGTGCGCGCCAGCTGGTAATTCCGCAGAAAGAAGTGCGCATAGATTCCAGAAGGCAGAACCTGCGCGCGACCCGCCTACGTTTGTGAGCCCAACGCCAATCGACACCTAAGAGGGCTCTTCCTTCCCTTTCGGCCGTAACGAGGAGTTTGGACTCTTTCCCGCTATAGGAACTGCACTATTGGGCAACCCGAGGACCAGGGTATTCCCGGAAGAATCGGCGAGCGCTTGCAACGCTCGAAGCTGGAGGAGGTTGGGATTGTCTTCCATCATTTTGGCAGCGTTCGCCAGGCTGCGCAGCGCCGCAGTTTCACCGCGAGCTCGCTCCAACGCCGCCTGGCCCTCTTTCTGAGCTTTGACCACCTGGGCGAAGGCTTTCTTCATCTCGCCGGGAAACATGATGTCTTTGATGTCCGCGGAAATGAGTTTCAGCCCCATCGCCGAGGCTTTCGGAGACGCCAGTTCCATCAACCTGCCCCCTATGCCGGACCGGTTTTCAAGCAGGGCTTCAATCTTCTCGCCGCTGGTAATTTCCCGTAGGGCCATCTGGAGGGTTAGATAAAGGCTGCTGCGGAAGTTCACGTTCTTGTTGACCGCCAGGTTCGGGTTCTCGACCTGAAACTCCGCCGCCAGGCTCACCTTGAGGGGTACCCCGTCGGCGCTCAGGACGTCTTGCCCCAGTATGCTGATAAATTCTGTGCGTCCGTCAACTGCTACGAGGGAATCAGAACGTGAGAGCACCCAATACTGGCCCGGCCCGACTGTGCCGATATAACGGCCTTTGTCGTACCTCAGCCCCTTCTGGTATTCGTACACTATCACACGCTTAATTCCCAAAACTCGAAAGGAGATCCAAAAAGAGAAGGCAATAAGAGCAATGAAGACAACAAAGAACCAAACAACACCGGCCATATACAACCTCCTCTAGTATCCCGCAACGGCGGAACCATCGAGGTTCGGCGGGGGTTTTAACCCGCAAGGCCGAAGCCCGATTGCCCGCAGGCTGGTCCCGCCGCGCAGGACGTAAGGGTGACCATCCCAGAGCTTGGAATCGAACCAAGTATCGATGGGCAATAGCAGAACCACATTGAGATTCAAAGTGGCTGCGTACCCGACCGACGATGGTCTTTATATCATTTCCGAATAGGATCGTTGAAGAAAAAACGAAATTGAGCAGAGAGTAGGTTCCAAGCCGGGTCTGGCGCAAACATCGGCGTGGGATGTCTGCGGGCCGCGCCGCGCGCGGCGCCTGATAATTCAGCAGGAAGAATTGCGCATAAATTCCAGAAGGCAAAACCTATGCGGGTCCCGCTTAAGGATTTCGTCGGACTTTTTTAAACAATTTCGACCAAAACCCAATTCGGCGCGTGTAAAGGATTTTGGTGCCCTTAGACGTTACCTCCGTCTGCGTCTCATAGGAATGGCCGTCGATGTCCTGATACCGTAGCAAAATCCGCAATGGACCTTTCGCAAGTACTACTGTGTAGTCCATTCCAACCCAGTTGGTAGCTTGTGAGCAGAGCATTATCGTCTGCTGCCCATTGACCGTCAGGAAGTCCAGCCAATCGGGACTGGCAGAAATCATAAGTTGTATTCCCTTGAAATTAGGGATCTCGACGTTCAAGGCAGCACTGCTTCCCACATTTCGGATGAACAGTTCGTTGCCGCTCAGATTCAAAGTCAGAATCAGGGCGGGCCGTACTTGTAACCGCCGGAGCAGGTGTGTTTCCGCTGTATACCAGATGACTACGCCAAGCGTAAGGATCAGAGCTACTTGCGATGCAATCTGCAGGATGCTCGCGGTTGCCGCCATAGTAGAAAGCATTATGTACGCAACATGCACTCACAGCAAGACGTATCAGCAATTTGCACGGCTAACCCCAATTCCTGCCCTTTAACCTTCCTTTCACGCCCTTGTCAACACGCCGCATCATCGTTGCTGCATTCTGACGGGTTTAGTTTGGAATTGAACGGCGCGGCGGTAAAATCATCGTCTGCCGCGATTGGGACGGCCCCGATGTTCCGCATACATTCCACACTGCGCCACGCCTGGAGTTGTTTCACAGTTTTTTGGGGCGGCATGGGAGCTGCGCCCTCCTGTCGGATGGCTGTCTTGGGTGCTCAAGCGCGATCAATATGGCGTCATGATACTGCCGGAAGATCTGGGCTATGTTTCACTGGACGGAACCATGACCGTTGCCGAACAGCTTGCCCGGGCAAAAGAACTCCTGGTGTGCCAGAGTTGCGTAACTGCCGGATTCCAGCATCCCTCCACCGTTCCGATTGAGAAAGCCCAGGAGTACGTTAAGGGGCTGCAGGAACTTGGATACAGGTTTGTTGACCCGGCGCAGGACCTTCGCAAATACGGCACCCGCAAGACCCAAGGGTAAATTGGCTCAGCTTCCCGATAATTCTGACGACGTCATACCCATAATGGCGCGGGATGCCTACCCTTGATGATGAAAGGTAGGAGCGGCCAGATATGGCGGCAGCGGCTTCCAGGCCGTGGCCGGGCGGCCTTCACTAGGCCTCGTATAGTAGGCTAGCGCACCCCTCCAAAAGGCGCCAAATGGGACGTATGGGATTTTGAGCCCCTCAAAATGTCAAATTTCTATCCCATTGAAATTAAGCTACTTATGAAATTCTTGGTGCTCTGAGAATTCCGTAATTACAAAAAGTTGTTGCTTTATTGAACAGCGGGTAAAATTTACAATTCCTTCTTTCCACGAAAGTTCAGCGCGCCATGGAGCGAGGTATTATCGACGGCATCCGGCTGTTCAACGCGGGGCATTACTTTGAGGCCCACGAAGCGCTTGAAGCCGTGTGGTTGAAAGCAACGGGCGATCGCAAGAGGTTCCTGCACGGTCTCATCCAGGTGGCGGCAGCTTTCCATCATCACGCGCGGGGCAATCGCGCCGGCTACCTCTCGCTGATCGAGAAAGGCTCGGAGAAACTTGAGTCCTTCGGCGCAGAGTTCGAAGGCATTGACCTGGCAGCACTCAGGCGTCAGCTTCAGTCGTGGCGGGACCACCTGAACGCATCTTCCCTGCCCGCGCCGCCTGCACCGCCGCTGCCGCAGATCAAATTCACAGGTAAGCCAGAGAACGACTGACTCCGCTGGTGTTTACACGCGCGCACGGCAAAGCCTAATATAATCGGTTGTGTTTTCTGCTTCGAGAATTTCTGGGGCTCTTCCGGAAACAGTTATGGAGTTTGAGGTCCCGTTGCATGATTGAGTGTCTTCATCCCGTTTCACGAACTCATAAAACTCGGGTGATACTTTTTGATTTTGACGGCACCCTCTCGCTGCTCCGCGCGGGATGGATGGACGTGATGGTTCCCATGATGGTGGAGGTCCTCGCGGAGTTGAATACGCGCGAAAGCGAGGCGGACCTTGAGGCTCTGGTGAAAGACTACGTATCGCAGTTGACCGGCAAGCAGACCATCTACCAGATGATCGAGCTGGCCAGCCAGGTGAAGTTGCGCGGGGGAAATCCACTCGAGCCGCTGGCCTATAAGAAGATGTATCATGACCGCCTGATGGAAAAGATCCGTCACCGTCGCGAAGCATTGCGGAAGGGAAACGAATCGCCCGACAATTATCTTGTTCCGGGCGCACGGGCGCTGCTCGACTCGCTCAAGGATCGCGGTTTCAGGCTCTATTGCGCCAGCGGCACCGACCACGCCTACACGGTTGAAGAGGCGGACTTGCTCAAAATCACGCCCTATTTCGACGGCGGCATTTTCGGCGCCCAGGATGACTACAAGAGCT